>C687J35174_10005582_pt1 | contig 16540 bp, 22 predicted proteins | sample RifCSPhighO2_01_FD_35174 | JGI IMG/M metagenome (IMG submission 35174) | reverse complement strand
GCAAGGTCTAGAGTGCCGCTCTGTTTTTTTAAATCTCCATGCGAGGGAATTATGTGCTCTGGATTAAGAAGCCTTATAAGGTCTCTTATATCTTCCCTTCCTCCGTGACCTGAGACGTGAATATTATCAAAAATTCTTACATTATGCTTCTTGAGTCTTTTGTTTAGCTCAAAACGATTTGCTTCGTTTATAGGGGATGGAATTGTCTTTGAGGAGAAAATAACCTGGTCGTTTGAAGATAATTTTATTGGGAATTGGTTTCTTGAAATCCTGTCAAGAATAGAACCTGGCTCGCCCTGGTGTCCTGTACAGAGAATCAAGTAATTGCTTTTGTTCTGATTTACTTTTTTAAGAACTTTGTCAATCTGCTTTCTAAAAGAGAGCATCTGGACGTGGCGCATAAATGGGGCTTTGCCTATATTGTTTGCAGCTGTGACATATTTGTTCATACTTCTTCCAAGAATAATAACTTTCCTGTTCAGCTTGTCTCCTAGTTCAGCTATAGTTTTCAATCTGGCTATATGAGATGAAAAAGTTGTAACAATCATGCCAGAATTTCTGTTGTCAGTTGAGAAGAAAACATCTTCAAGCAGACCTTTTGCTATTTTTTCAGAAGGGGTTTTCCTATCATCATTTGAATAAAGAGAGTCTACTATTAAGGATTTTACTCCAATCCTAGAAAGTTCTTTTAGCCGTTTATAATTTGGCTTATCTCCAAAAACAGGCGAGTTGTCAAGCTTGAAATCATTTGCATAAGCTATAATTCCATTAGGAGTATGAACAGCTATTAAGGTACTCTGCAAAGTTGAGTGGGTCATGTTAATAAATTCAACTTTATACGATTTTTTTCCCTTGATATAATACGAATTGTTTGGGTGAACTGATATAATTTTATTTCTTAAGCTTGAGTTGTTGTCTTCTAACAAAGTTTTAAGGACCTCTGTTGTAAATGGGGTTCCCAAAATTGGAGCGTTATAGCGATAAGCATTGTATTGGAGGGCGCCAACGTGGTCAAGATGAGCGTGTGAGATAAGTATTGCCCTGACTTTCTCTCTTAAATTATTTGAGTCAAGATATAAATCATCTGGCAAAGCTCCTATCGCGCGCATGCCTCTCTCTGTAGGAACTTTTTCTCTTTCAGCCAGGCCAACTATCGCCGGCATGAACAAACCGTCATCAAACAAGATAACATCGTCTCCTGTTTCAAGGGCAGTCATGTTCTTTCCCACCTCGTTATAACCTCCAATTGTGTGTATTTTCATACAAACCTAAATCCAATGCTGTTTAAATAACTTATTAGATATCATGGAGCTAAGGTATAAATACGAAAAAAGATATCTTAGAAGATGAAACTTAAGGAAAAATCCAGCGCAAGGATAAAAAGAGTCTATCTGCTGCTTGAAGCGAAAGGCAGGGCAAATGTTGAAAGAGCGATTCTTGATTATACTGGTGTTCTTGGCTGGGCAAAGGCATCTCCAATATTTGTTGAAGGCGGGAAATCTGAAGGGAGAATTATTCTCTCTATAGGGAGGGCAGAGATAAATAACATGAGGGCAGCCTTTGAAGCTTCTCCTCTTTCCATAAAAATATTAAAAGTTTCAGGAACAATAAAAGGCGTTGAGAGATAGTAATAAGACAAAAGCGGAAGTTTTAATTATCTAATTTATCTGAAAGAGAAATGAAAACAAGAGGCCAGATTCAGATATCTTTTGGAATGATCTTTTCAATAATTATCATAATCGCCACAGTTGCAGTAGGATTTTATGTAATAAACTATTTTTTGAATCTAGGAAGCTGCACAAAGACAGGATTGTTCTGGAATGATTTGAGAGATGAAGTTGATAAGGCGTGGAACAGCGACATAACTCAAACAATATTCAAAGGAAATGTTCCTTCTGGCATAGATTACGTCTGTTTCGGCAATATAAGTGTAGCATCTGCTGGAGATAGTGAGATGAATATAGTTGTTTCTGAACTAAAAAATTATGGAGAGGACGATAAAAACTCGTTCATTTATCCCCCTAAAAGAGCGTGTGAGATTGCATTCTATAATTTAAAGCACGCCAGTTTTGATAGTTTCTTTTGCGTTCGTGAGAAATCTGGAAGCGTAAGTGTAAAACTCTCAAAATCGAGCAGTGATGCGCTAGTTAAATTAAGCAGACCTTGACATGGGAGCGAAGGAATTTGATTATTATATGTTTATAGACTATTCAGAGAACTTTCCAGGTTATATGATTCTAGAAAAAGCCAGAAAGAAAGAGTTTCTTCCCAAGATATCAAAATATTCTAATTTTGAGAAACTTGTTAGGATAATTGATGGAAACAATACAAAAGTTGTTAAAGAAAATGAATTAAAAAATGGCTCCATAGAATATAAAACGAGTTTAGTTCTTGATAGTTTATTAAATATAGAAAGATTAAAGCATGAAAACTATTAGATGGAATATATAGTTATTTAAATGTTATAAATCTTTCTGTTAAAGGAGATATTTATGAATAAAAGAGGGGTTGAATTTAGTTTTGGATGGTTATTTGCACTAGTTGTCGGAGCAGTGATAATCTTCCTTGCAATTTACGCAGCAATAAAATTTATCGGGAGCGAGAAAAGTGTGCAAGAAACAGAGAGCGCAAAACAACTAGAGTCAATTTTAATTCCTATAGAAACAGGAACTGAAGAAGGCAAAAGCACAGCACCAATAATTTTCCCTGCAGAGACAAGAGTTTATAATGAGTGCAATAGTGAGGGGAACTTTGGGGAGCAGTCTATAAGAGTTTCTACATTATTTGGAAAAAAATGGCAAGAGCAGGGGTTGCCAGTAGTGTCATATAACAAGTATATTTTTTCTCCAGATTTAATGCAATCAAAGGAAATGTACGTTTTTTCCAAGCAATTTAAGATGCCTTTCAAGGCGGCGAATATTCTAATCATGTGGAGCGATAAATATTGCTTTGAAAATCCTTCAAATGAGATTGAAAAAGAGATAGAAGAGTTAAAGCTGAATAATGTAAATATAACTGATGACATAACAACGTGTGATAAAAAAAGTAGAAAGGTCTGCTTTGCTTCCGAGTCGCCTATGTGTGATGTTGTTGTTAACACGAGGGCAAACAGTGCAACATGGAAAGGGAAACAGCCAGTTTATTATGAAGGTTCTTTAATTTACGGAGCTATTTTTTCTGAACCTGAAATTTATGAGTGCCAGATAAAAAGGCTTATGAAAAGAGCATCTGAACTTGCTCTTTTGTATAATTCTAAGAGTGAGCTTATTGCCTCGGAAAGCGGGGGATGCAGTTCAGATTTGCAGGGAGAGCTGAAATCTCTTGCAGCTGCAGAGATGCAAATTAATAATTCAGCTGATCTTAGGAACATTAATTTACTAGCTGAAGAATTAAATGAAAAGCAGAAAGCCATGACTAGCTGCAAGATTTGGGGAGATTGATATGAAAAAAATAAAGAAAGGTCAGACAAAAATACAGGAGATGGCTTTTGTTTTAATTGCAATTGTAATCTTCTTTTCAATGGTTGCACTAGTTTATTTTTCAATCAGACTTTCAAGTTTAAAGGGAGATGCAGAGACGCAGAGGGAGCAGTCAACCAAAGAGATTATAAGGAAACTATCTGATATTCCAGAGTTTTCATGGGCAGATTGTTCTGGCTGTATTGATATGGATAAAGTGTTTGTGCTTAAGGGCAAGAGTTCTTATAATAATTTCTGGGCACTAGATTACCTAGCAATTGAGAAAATTTATCCTAACAGAACAAAGAGTGAGTGCACAAACGCAAATTATCCTGAATGTACGACTATCATCCTGATAAACAAAACAGGAAGTTATGGAAGCCCTACGGGGGCTTTTGTCTCTTTATGTGGATATTATAAAGAATATGGGGGTATAAGGTGCGAGCTTGGCAAAATATATGCTTCGGCTAAAGAAATACAATGATAAAGATAAGAGAGAGAAATGGGCAGGAAGAGATTGTGGGGTTTGTAATTATTGTCGTCATTGTTGCAGTTGTGCTTAGCGTTGTTTTGGGGGTGTATATCAGGCAAGAAGCACCAATAACAAAGGCTGAAAGCAAAGATGTTTCACAGTTCTTAGATAGTGCTATGGAATACACGAGTGAGTGCACAAATGGCATAGGTGAGTATTTTTCAGTTGAGGAATTAATTAGAGAGTGTTATTACGACTCTAAGTGTAATGGAGCGAGTTCATGCGATATGTTAACCCGAACTTTACAAGAGATGATAGATTTTAACTGGAAGATTGGAGAGGATAAACCTTTCAAAGGGTATATGTTTAATGCAAGTTATTCATCAGCCAATAAAGAAGAAATTCTGCTGATAAAAAAAGGGCTATGCGCAACAGAAAAAATAGGGGCAGAACATCTTAGTCCTGCAACACCTGGAGCAATTATAAGCATTCTAGAGATATGTTCTTAGTTAAATAGTGATGTTTATATGAACAGAATCTACCACTAAAACTGGCTTTAGGCGCTCGCGCTTTCCTGTTTTTTGGGCAATTAAATCAATAAAACCAAATTTCTCAAGCAATTTTATATCATCATTTACAGCCTTAAAGTCCCTTTTTAACATTTTTGCCAGCTGGTATATTGAATTTGGCTTTTTCAGCCGAATAAAATAGAGAATTTTGGCTTTTTCATTGCTCAATAAATGCCTTAGAGCAGATAATCCCTCAAAATCATATTCTGAATGTTCTCCTATTATCTTATTGAAGAATGTTGTGAAAGCACCACCCTCATCGACTATATTTATGTCCATTGTCTTTGTTATTTTTGCCATATTCTTGAAATGTTATTAAATTAAAGTATATTCTCTATATATATGTTTCCATTTTAATATATTATAAAAATTACATATATGTCTATTTTGTTGAATTTTTGTTTTTTGTTAAGCTAATCTTCTAAATTAGTGGTAACACAAGATTTATAAACAACTTTTACCAAAACAGGGTTGTTACTTCGATTAAACGAAAAAAGCAGGGAAAGCTTTTTAAAGGATGTTGAATTTCAAGATATACTCTGTAAGCTCAGAGTGCAGATTAAGTGTGATTAGTTCTAAATTAATTGCACTTAACTGTCGGCGAGCTGTTTTACAAAACAGCTTCCTCTAAGAGGAACCGAAAGGTTGCCAATCACAAAGAGCTGAAAGGGGGTTAATAAAAAAGTGAAATTTAATTTCAAAAAAATTGCATCTGTAATAGCAAGCACAGTTATGCTCAGTTCAACAGTGGCATTGGCCGCTGCAGCAAACTATCCAGCACCTTTCGTAGCGAGCGGTGTTTCTGATGTTGCTGTAGTTTATGGCGCAAGCGCTGCACAAACAGATCTTGTAGCGGCAGTAGACATAACCACAAATTTGCAGTCTAAGTTAACAACAGTGGCTGCAACAACTGGTGGTTCTGCAACTGTATCTGGAGAAGCAAAGGCAATTGAAACTGGCAGTCAGAAGCTCTATTTAGGAGACTACATGAACTCTACTAAGACAACTTTCACAAGTACAGAATTGCCAAAAGTTTTGGCTGATGGTAAAATTACTGATACTGACGGCACGTCTTTTACTTATAATCTAAAAGTAAATACGCCAAGTACAGTAGTCAGATATGGAAGACCATCGGGTGTCTCAAGTTCAGAGAATCCATTCATCTATGTTGATCTTACTTCTTCGAGCCAGACATTCAGCCAAGATATAGTTTTTCCAACTGCAGTCAACGTGACTAAATTAGCTGACAAAGATATAACTTTGTTCGGCAAGAAATTCACGTTTACCGGAGCAACAGCAGACCTTATTTCTACAGGCACATCTAGAAAAGTTGTTCTGTATGAAAACTCAAATACAAAGCTCGTAAATTCTGGTGAAACTGACATTGTCGTAGTTGGCGGAACTTCCTATACAATAGGAGTTACATCTGTTGAAAGTGCAACTGAGGGAACTATAACCGTAAATGGTGTTTCCCAGAAAGTAACTGAAACCAATTCGTACAAAGTAAGCGGACTTGACTTATACATAAAGAATGTCATTGGACCAAATGTCGCAGGAGAAACAAGAGCCATAGAAATCTCGGCAGGAGCTGCCAAGCTAACTCTTGAAGAAGGATCTACTGTAACAAAGGGTTCAAATAGTGTTTATGGAACTTCAGTAGCATATACTGGAAGTGGAGGCAAGGTTTCTAAGATAACCGTAACAGATACACCTTATTCGTTTGATACACCAATCAAATACCTAAAGGCAGGAGATACTATAACTGAACCTGTTTTTGGTGCGTTCAAAATAACATTTGCTTCGTATGCTCCAGCAGTTGATGATTCATCAAAAAATTTAATCACATTTAAATCAACAGGAGAGAACAAAGCAAGCATGAAGTGGACGAACAAGAATAGCAAGACCTATGATATGGACATGTTTGAGGCAGGCAGTTACTATGTAACTTCTGAAGGTATTGGTAACACAACTGATGCTAACAACGCAACTTATTCGTATAACGCAACAACCTTAGCTTATGATACCTACAATATTGTTACAGGCACTGGAGCTATTAGGTTAAATGACTACTTCATAACGAGAAACAATGAATATTCTCAAATATGGAGAGTTGATAACTATCAGCCGAATACTGGAGAAATAACAGTTAAGGATCAGGGTAGTGGTTCAACATCAACTAAAGTTACTTTCAGCAACGGTACAGCAGGTACTGTTTCATTAACATTAGCTGACGGCAGTTCTGCTACACTTACTCTTGTAGGTAATGGAACATCTGAATCAACGATGAACATTACTGCATCTTCAACAAGCCCACTTCTTTACACAAAGGGCGGGGCTTTGATAAATCTTACAAGACTGGCAAATCCAATATTATATAACACAACAGGCGCATCCAAGATAGAGTTCGTTGAAGAAACATCTTATAATGATGGAACCTTCACAGATGTTGCAGGAGCAACACTTGGAACAGCAGTAACAAACTTTACTTTATTGTGGAAGACCGGACAATCCGGAAACGACATAAAGTTCAGCGAGCCACAGGTTAGAGGCCTTGTAGGAGCGGTTCCAGTAGGCGGTAGCGCGGATACTGGTACAACTGTAGGTGATTATAGTACATACTATTTGACCAGATACGGCACGTTCATAAAGAAAACAGGAAATAGCAATAGTGATAACAGTATTGACATTTATTATCCTGGAACAGCCGCAAATGCGGGAGTTTACATTAGTGAACTTGCTTCAGCAGTTACAACAGCAGGTGGAACAACTTTAGTCCCTATAAANGACAGTGAAGTTGCGACATCAACAGCCAAGAACTTAATAGTTGTNGGTGGTAGCTGTATTAATACTGCGGCAGCAGACTTGCTTGGAAGCACGACTCCATTATGTGGAGACGAGTGGGAAGCTAAGACAGGTGTTGGAGCTGGCTCATTCCTTATCCAAACATTCGCGAGGACAGGAACGGGAGTTGCAACATTAGTCGCTGGTTACAATGCAGAAGATACAACCAATGCAGGCAAGTATTTGACTACACAAACAGTCGATACAACTGTAGGTAAGAAGTACACAGGTACAACTGCTACATCTGCAACATTGGTCACGGCATAAACAGAAAATTTATTTTTAATTTTCTCTTTTTCTTTCTTTTTTTATTTTTCAAGGACGGCGGGAGCCAGATTCAGTATATAAATTTAGAAAAGTTTATATACTATAGCGACTTATATAATTATTATGGATACAACTATACAAATAAGCAGAGAACTCTTAGAGAGACTCGCAAAGATGAAGATGTATAATAAGGAAAGCTATGAAGAAGTTATTTGGGATATGATAGAAGACAGGCTTGAGCTTTCAGAAGAGACTAAGAAAGATATTGAAATATCAAGGGAAGACATCAAGGCAGGGAGAACTATCTCGCTTGAGAGATTAAAGAAAAAACTTGGTGATTAGATGTATTCTATTGAATTAACAAAAAATTCTGATAAAGAATTCTATAATTTGCCTCGAGATATGCAAATGAGGTTATTAAATGTTTTAGATAGAATAAAGATAAACCCTTTTCATTTTATTAAGAGAAAAGAAGGAACGGACAATTTTATTCTTAGGGTAGGAGATTATAGGGTCATAGTTGAGATTGACTTAAGCAAACAGATTATCTACGTTGTTAAAATTGGACATAGAAAAAAGATATACAAAAATTATCTTTAGTTTAGGAATATCAAAAGAAATAAATCTTTACATATAAATTTTTAAACTGCATTTGTGGAGAGGGTTTATGGCATTGCAGATAAGAAAAATAGAGACAAAAGAAGAGAGCGAGAGAAAGCAAAAGAGAAATACCCTTATATTGAGCATAATAATGATATCCATCCTCGTGTTCAGCACTGCAGGCTATTTTTCAATAAGGGATGATAATAGCGGCACTAAAAATAGTAATGGGGATAATGGAGTCCAGAATATAGGAAATTATTGGGTTTTTAACTATCAAGGAAACAACATAAGATTATCAAATTCTCCTGAAAGCACGCAGAATGTTAGCGTAGTTATGTTCAAAAGAATTAACGACTATGCTGGCAAAACAATATATGTTGCAAGTGATTACGATTCTGGTCTTTATGAAATTTCCTCAACATTTGGGAACTATGTCGAAAGAATACAACCTGCCTGTTATGGCTCTTGCGATAAGAATCTTCCGGAGAAGAATTGCAGCGATACAATGATTGTAATCAAGAAACTAAATGAGACAGATGCAAAAAGCAAGGTTTATGAACAAGAAAATTGTGCTTTTATTGAGGGAGATTTGAATGCTGTTGATGCATTCCTTTATAGAATATTCGGAGTAAGATAGAAATTTATGGCAAGGAAAAGAAAAATCATTAAAGAAGAAGCTGAAAAGGAGACAGAAATAGACAAGAAGATAAAGAGTTATGTAAAGAGCTACTCTCCTCTTGCTATCTGGATTGGAGTGCTTATTGCCGTCTTTATTATCTTTTATTTTGCTTTCCAAGGAATTGGGAAAGTGGAATATGGGGGAATTACATTCAAAAAAGTAATGTATGGGAATATTCCATTATACGGCTATAGCTACAGCCTAATAACNCAAACAGGAGAGATTTTTAAATATAATTTATATCTTAGAAACAATCCCAAGGAGAACGATGTAAAGATAGAAGACAAAATTGAGATTAACAGAGCTGCAATAGTTTATGTAACCATAAATGGAACAGACCTCCAGAAGTGCAATGACACAATCATTGCAGTGGCACAGCTCTCGCAATTTCTAACAGGAAATCTTTATTCTATAAAAGGAGCAACTCCGAACTTTGAAGATGCAGAAAAGACAAATATAACTTATGCTGATTGCGATACATTCCCAGAGAATACTGTTATAAAACTTGAAGCTGGAAATGAGACAATTGTAAGCAGAGAAAATAACTGTTATATAATAAGGGCTGCAAATTGNGAGATATTGCCAGCTAGTGAAAAATTAATTGTGGAATATTTGGTTGGTAGCANGACTAGCTAAGGACGGCTGAAGTTTATCTTCTTAATTTATGCCTTAGATATTCTATTAATGGCGGAAGAATTGAGATAAGGATTATAAGCAATATAACAATTGTCAGATTATCCTTGACAATTGGAACCCTGCCAAAGAAATATCCTCCCAACAGAAAGATTAATACCCAAGAAAGCGCACCTATAACATTAAAAATTAAAAATCTCCTGTAATCCATTGCCCCGATTCCAGCTACAAAAGGGGCAAATGTCCTAATAATCGGGATAAATCTAGCATAGATTATAGTTTTTCCGCCATATTTTCTATAAAACTGCTTTGTTTTATCCAAATACTCTCTTCTGAATAAAGAACTCTTTGAAAAGACTTTATCGCCAAAATAATTTCCTATCCAGTAATTAACTGTGTCTCCTAGCACAGCTGCAAGGACCAAAATTAAAAATAAAATTACAATATTAAATACACCTTGCGCTGCAAAAGCCCCTGTTAAAAATATTAGAGAGTCTCCAGGCAGAAAAGGGGTTATGACAAGCCCGGTTTCCAAGAAAATTATAATAAAAAGGATAATATAAGTGAATAGTCCATAATTTTGGATAATGAGAGCAAGATATTTATCAATATGAATTATAAAGTCTATTAAATTAAAGAGCAAAGTCATTTTTTTCTTTTTCCTTTATTTATTATTGTATTAGATAGATTTTTTAAATCTGTGTAAAATGGAATTTCCTTTATCTTAAATATATAAACTGAAAGGAACCAGATTGCAACAACAAGAATAGTGCTTCCAAGATACCAAGTTAGTTTATGTGCAAGGTCAAAGAGCTCAAATCCGCCTATGAAAAGAGCTGTAAATATGACTATTCTTAGAATGTTCAACAAAAGAAATGAGAAAAACGCGAAAATGATGCTTCTGGCTCTTTTTTCAAGCTTCATTGGCATTGCAAGGTTTAATATCAAAATAAGATAGTAAGCTGCGCCGGCTATGCATGCAGGAATAAGATTTATAGTATTAGCACCTATTATTAAGGATGTATTCTCCAGAATTATTGAAGGATAGAATAATCTCAAGACAAAGAAAACAGGATAGATTGTCAAAGGAGTAAATACAAGATAAAACAAATAGGGGCCTGGAAGACCGACAATCAGCAGGATAATGTAGCGAAAGAACAAGCTGACTTTCTGGTTCATAAAGAAAGAACAGGTTTTAGATTTATAAGATTATGGTCGTCGTTCTGATTTAGCCGAATTATCTTTTATCCTTTATCTNCTGAGAAATCTTATTGCTAGAACGATTATGANAATGATTAANATGACATTAACTGCTCCAATTATCCAAAGCATAGTATTATTGGTCAGAGAATCTGCAAGAGAGGAAAGCAATGATTTTGCTCCTATCTCAACTGCGACAACTTTTGAATCTATTTTGTCTCCTGACCTTGACTCTATCTTAAATGTTTGCTCGCCTGAAACACCTTCGTTAACACTAAGACTTATCTTTACATCCTTGCTTTCTCCTGCCGCAAGAGTTATAATTCTGTCTGAAACAGAGTTTAATATAGCCCATGAATCGTAATCAACAGCGCCTACAACAAATGTTGCGGCTGAAGTGCCAAAGTTTGTTATTGTAGCTGTTATTTCAAGATTGCTTCCTGCTTTAGCTTCTGATTCAAGAGAGGCAGTTATTCCTGAAAGGGATGTTGTNGTGGTTGCGTTTGCGCCCCCAGAGATTGTTATTTGGGCATCAAATGAACTTCCTTGTTTAGCATATGTGTCTGTGGAGCTCTTGTAATCAAGATAAGGAGTTAATCTCAAAGCGTAAATTCCATTTTCTGCACTAGCTGGAACTACAAATGAAAAGTCAACCATGGTGGAATCTCCTGAATCCAAGCTGAATGAGTATGACTCCAGATTCAAATTAAGCTTTGAGTTTGTAAGCATTACTTTTACCTTGTCCTGGTCTTCTGTACCTATATTAAATACGCTTGCACTTATTGTAACTATCTCCCCTGGCTTTGCTGTGGTTGGATAGCTAATTTCATCCAACTTAACATCATTTTCTTTCTTATCTATTCTTATATCCTCTCCTGAGCCGTCAGGAACTTCCTTTGCAGGATATGAGTTGCAATAAGACTTTTCTTTCCCATCTACATAAGCTTTTACATAAAGAACATATTTTCCATCTGAATCTTCCAAATCAGCAGGAACCTTGAATGTAAAAGATACTTTCTCGTTATTGCCGTCATTTATTGAGAGGTCTGTTGAAAGGCTGTTTTCGTCTTCCAAATCTACAAACTTCTTTCTTACAGAATCGTAAAGTGCCAGTTCTGCGGTGAAATCTTTGTCATCGCCGATGTTATTTTCTATGTCAAATGTAACTGTTACGTTGTCAAGAGGCTTCCATTCCCATTCTGTCTCTGAATATTTGTCTTTAATATTGCTTATTGATACTAGAGAGGCATTAACATTTCCGTAATCGCAGAAGTCGCCGTTTATTGTGTAAACCAATGTGTTAGTTGCGCCTGTTGCTGATGCAGTTATTGTAAGTGGATGAGGGCCAAGAGACAATACGTTCTTGTCTGTTAAGTTTGATGTAGAAGTTACATTTACAAGAGCTGATGCTCCTGGAGCAAGACTTGAAAGAGTGGTTGGATAGAAAGAGACATTAAAATCTCCAGATGCTGAAAGAGAGATAGTACCGAGATTCTGGTTTCCTGTATTGGTTATATTAATAGTGGCATTTTGGGTTTTTGTAAGTGTTTGTATGCTTGAGATGCTTAGTGATGGGGAGAGTGTAATTGGGACTGAGAAAGAAATCGTCTCGTTTAAGCCTACCCCGCTTGGATCGGCAGTTATTGTAAATGCGATATTATTTGATTGGAACGAAGGAAAAGAGAGTGTTGCTGTGAATATCTTAATTTGATTTTCTATAAGGGATGTGTCCGTTGGCAGAGTTATTGTTGCTGTTCCGGAAGTTAGAGATGAGGACCAATTTATTGGAGAAGCATCAACACCCGTATTTGTCATATTAAATGAAACACTAAATGAACCAGCATTGTGCGCAACAGAAGATGGGACTGAAATTATTGTTGAGTTTAGGATTGCCGCGCTTGCGAAACTTACAAAGAACGTTATCGCAAATAACGACGCTAAAGACAAAATAAATGTTTTGTTTGCCATTTTATGTTGTAACTTTCAAATTACACTGGTTTATAAATTTATCTGTTTTGGGGATAGCTAGATTTAAATAAACATTTGCCGATATTATGTCATGGCTATAAGGTCCAGGGAGAATGTTGTTGGTGCATGGGCTTTTTTGGCCGGAATTGTTCTCTCAATTCTTATTGGCATATTCGCTGGAGATAAAATAAATCCTTATCTTATATGGGTTATTGTTGGGCTGGGAGTTGTTGTTGGGTATTTCGTAGCAGAGAAAAATGTAAGAATATTTTTGCTTGCTTCTGTCTCTCTAGTTGTTGTTAGCTATGTTGGAATGTCTGGAATGGTTTTAAACGCAGCTATAAGCGGAGTAGCAATAGGGAAAGTTATTTCTTCTATTCTTGGAACTTTGCTTATGCTATTTGTTCCTGCCACGATTGTTGTTGCGTTAAAGAGCGTTTTCTCTATTTCTACGATTGGCTCTTCTGACTAGAACATTATAACTTAAGAGATTAAGATGTATATAATATAGGACATTCTGTTAAAACTTTTATCTGGAAAGTTACCCAATAGGCTGGCAGATAAAGCAAGTTCTCTTTTGGTATAATTGTCAAATTAGCATCATATCCTGCTTCTTTTACAAGACTAAAGGCAGTTTCTGTAACTAGTAAACTCTCTAAACTATAAACTTGCGCTAACTCCTCTTTTACCATACCTCTAAAAATATAATGGGATAAATAATTGCTCCTAAATAGAACAGCTTAACCTTAACCGTTCAAGAAATCTGTCTTTTTTTCCTTGACAACTTGAGGAACTTTATGTATGTCTGCAAATTGCGGGGTTGCTATGATTATATTCTCTCCAAATCCTGCAATTTTTCCTTCTATAGCATCAACTGTCTTCTTTATCTTAGCAATTGCCCTCTTAAGTTCAATTATATCTTTTGTCTTCAATGGTTTTATGTCTATAACAACAATCGTATANCCTTCTCTCAATGAATTTAGAACAGGATTAATATCGTCAAATTCTTTCAAGACAAAAGGCTTAACGACCACTTTGTTGTCGTTTGTCGGATTGGCTGCATTAATGTCAATTTCAACATAATCTTCTGAATCTTCCTTTCCAAACAACTTTTTTAAATCAAATGCCATAGCAATAATTAAAAGAGTTAGTTTATAAATATTGCTGTAATTATAATAGTATAAAAGGCAGTTTATCTTTTGTTTTCAGAAACTGCCCGAGTTATCTCGTTTTTTAGATTTTGTGCTCTTTCATCCAGAATTTTCTCCTGCTTTTCCATTGATGATATTCTAAGATCTAAAACTTTCTTTTTCTCTTCCAAGTCAGAGGTTAAATCTGTTTTATTTGAGCGAACCATCAAACTTCCAACTATCTTATATACTTCTTCTCCGGATTTTTTTAAATCTACAAGGGCATTTAATATCTCTGTTAATTCTATCTGAAAAGTCTGCTTTTGTATGACTATATTCTGCAGATTTTGCTCAATAACCTGGAGTTCTTGTATCTTCTTGGCTGTCTGCTCGTCTATTTTCATATCGCCTTAAGCTTTACAATCTGCGCCCTTGGCTTGTAAAAGATTTTAGAATTGCAATTTGGGCAGACAAATCTCTTTTCAAGAATCTTGTTTGTTATCGGTTTTCCGCACTTAAAGCATTTATATTGCGCCATGTTTGTTATTTGTTTATTGAAGTTTTGAATTTATTGTTTAGTTTGAAGTGAATAGGCAGGACCTGCAAATATCTTTCCTGTCTTAATATCTTTCCAGATGCCGGCAGCTATTCTCTTTACTCTTCCTTTTGAGTAAAATGGAGATATCTGCCTCTTTCTCTGCTCGCTTTCTATTGCATTAAACTTCTTTCTGACATTTGTGCCATAGCCAGCACCAAACTTTCCCATTGCCCTTATTTTCTTTGTCTTGCTTCCCATTTTGTATAGGTGAATAAGTATAGTTTGAAAAGAGTGTTTTTAAATTGTTCTATCAATGAATTATCTTTTAGAATATTGCTGTTGATATCTCTTAGAGAGTTCATTGAACCAGTCTTTTAAATATTCAATATTGCTCCCAGTCATAGAATCTGTCAAGAGCATTTCAAGGCCTGCTTCGATTTTCTTTGTCTTAATAACACTTANATCTACATATCCATTAGGTGCCTCTTCAGTTGGAAGTATTAATGTGCCTGAATGAATTTGATAATCTCTTTGTAAAAACTGATCAAGTAATTTCTCTTTCAGAATTTCAAATGAATCTGTTCCATCATCTCCAATTATTACATTAATGCGATGAAAACGATCTCTTTTTATAAATGCTGAGCAGATTTTTTCATTAATTCCTTCTATTCCTAAAGCAGGCGGGATATTATAAGAAGTTCTTGGCAGATAGCCCTCTTCACAACCTGCTTTGGGAGGGCTATAAATATAATCACAAGAGCTGAATGGTATAATCCCTCTTTTCTCAGTTTCTTTTAAGTATTCCATGTAGCGAAAAGTCAAGGTTTCTCCCCTTTCTATATCGCTTCCAGTGTATTTTGGACAGAATAGTCCGTCTGCAGAAAATAGTATATTTCCAGATTTTGGANAGATTGGAAAATCTTTGATTGCATCTACAAATAACTTTTGAAGCATCTNTTCTGCTGNTTGAATTAAGTATTGTTCCATATTCTTATCCCTGTTAATGGGTATAAAAAGAGATGTGTGTTTTTGTATATAGTTAATTTTCCTGTTAACATAGAAAATCTAATATACTCTATGAATATGTTTTATTAATGGAAAATTCGTCTCCAAGAAAGGTGCGCTTAATATTAGTAAATCTGATTCGCTTTGTTTTAATCCTGACATTTTTTATCGCTTTGTTTGAGAACCGCAGGCTCATTTTATTTACATCAGTTATAGCCTTGATTGCAACATTTATCCCAACTTTAATGCAAATTATCTTTCATGTTAAATGGAAAAGCTCGTTTGATATTATTGTTATTTTGTTTGTTTATGGCCTCTTATTTTATTGGGAGATAGAAGGAGTTTATTCCAATCTCCAGATAATGGCGTTAATCATGAACTTTGCATCTGCAATTGTCTTGGGTATTCTAGGATTAACTGCAGTTTATACATTTTCAAGATATGAAAACTTGAAAGCCAGCCCCTTGATGGTTTCTTTTTTCTCTTTCTGCTTTGCATTTACAGCTGGAACTCTCTTAGAACTGGCAAAACTTCTAACAGACACATTTTTCGGCTTCCACATCCGTGAGGTTGGCATATTTGGTACAATGGGGAATTTGCTTGTTAATATGTCCGGCTCTTTGCTGGTTTCTGCAATTGGCTATTTTCAGATAAGGAAAGGAAAATCTGTTTTAATCAGTACATTTCTTGAGGATTTTGCAGAGAGAAATCCAAAACTATTCGGAGTCAAGCAAAATAATGAAGACTACAAAGCCCATGTTACAAGATTAATAAAAGAAGGAGAGGGGAAAAATGTTGAATTTAAGTCAACATTAAGAACAAATCTCCATACAAAAAAAATTGACAAAGCCATGGAGCATTCTGTTCTTAAAACAATTAATGCTTATTTGAATTCTACAGGCGGAACTTTATTAGTTGGTGTTTCTGACAAAGGCGAGCTTCTTGGGCTTGAAAATGACGAGTTTCAGAATGAAGATGCTATGCACAGGTATCTCTCGCAGATTGTTAATTACCATATTGGCGCAGAATTTCTACCGCTGATTAAAACTCATGTTGTTGAAATTGATGGAAAAAAAGTGCTGAAAATAGAATGCCAGAAAAGCGACAAAGAGGTTTTTCTCAAGCATGGCAAGGACGAAGAGTTTTATGTCCGCCAGAGTTCTTTAAGCATGCCCCT
>C687J35174_10005581_pt1 | contig 16543 bp, 17 predicted proteins | sample RifCSPhighO2_01_FD_35174 | JGI IMG/M metagenome (IMG submission 35174) | reverse complement strand
CGAGGATGGGCGGCACGACTGCTTTTATTTTTTGAACTTTTGCTCCGCGCCGGCGCGCGAAAGTTCCTGATGTTTTTTAAATTCTTGTTGGAAACCGTCTATATCAGTAGAAATCTTTTTTTCTCTGGCTAATTCTTCTGTCATCTCAATAGGAAAACCATATGTGGAAAATAGTGTGAAAGCGTCAATGCCAGAGATGTTGCCTCTAGAAAATTTCTCAAATTGTTTTAACCCCAATAAAAGAGAGGTTCTAAATTTTGCTTCCTCATCAGTAATGACTTTTTCAATCACTTTACTGTCAAATTTATACTCAGTATCCTTATATGTATCAATTATGGATTGAGCGAAGACTGACAATGTCACGCTTCCGCCAAGCTTGTTGTTAAAATAGTATTGAGCACGTCGCAATAGTCTTCTCAAGATATACCCTTGTTCTCGATTTGAAGGCAACACTCCATCAGCAATAAGAAATACGGCAGTTCGAATATGATCCGCCACAATACGTACTGCCCTTTGATTTTCTATGTTTGAACTTTCTTCAATCACTCTAATAAGTGGCAAAAATAGATCTGTCTCAAAAATATTATTTTTCCCTTGCACTGCCATTACCACTCGCTCTAGTCCCGCTCCAGTGTCGACATTTCTTTTTGGCAGTTCACTTACAACTTCCCCATTCTCCTGCCAGTACATCATGAATACATCATTCCAAATCTCCACCACGCGCTGTTCTTCTTCCGCTTTTTCAAAAGTTTCTTGGTTAGCATCACCTAAAGTGCCGGAAAGGTCATAAAACATTTCAGTCGATGGGCCGGCTGGAGAATTTAGCCCGATGCTCCACCAATTTGATTTTGAGTTTTTGAAATAAATGCGATGTTCTGGTATTCCAAGGGACTTCCATATCTCCACTGACTCCAAGTCACGTTGTATTTTATCGCTACCACCGAAAACAGTGATGTAAAGACGTGCAGAATCAAGTCCAAGTCCATCTTCCTTTGAAGTTAGAAATTCGTAGCTCCACTTGATTGCATCATCTTTCCAATAATCCCCCAAAGACCAATTGCCAAGCATTTCAAAAAACGTATCGTGGGTGTTATCTCCGACTTCATCAATGTCTTGGGTACGAACACACTTTTGAGAATTAACGAGACGAGCTCCTCGAGGATGTTCTTTTCCAAGCAAATATGGCATCAGAGGTTGCATGCCGGCAGAGTTAAAAAGAACCGATGGATCGTTCTCCGGCACAAGTGATGCTGAAGGTATAACAGCGTGCCCGCGTTTTTGAAAAAAGTTTAAAAACCGCTCCCGAATTTGTTTTGAGGTCAATTCTGGCATAGGAATATAATCGCACAAAATAGGCTTTATTTCAAAACTGTTAGAAACGCGCCAAAAGAAATCAAAATAACCCCGGTAATTTTATACATAGTTACTCCTTCAGAGAGAAATAGCGTAGCCAAGACCGCCACAAAGACAATGCTCAGCTTATCAATTGCAGCTACGGCAGTAGTCGGACCGTATTTCAAAGCAAAAAAGTAGCAGAGCCATGAGAGCGCGCCCGCAATACCGGAAAGGGCGACAAATAGCCAGGCTTTCGTTCCAAACGAAGTTAGAGAAAAATCTTTAAATTTTCCTAAAAGCAAAGCGACGAGAAAGAGAAATGCCGCCATGATAATGGCGCGGATTGTCGTGGCAAAAGTGGAATCAATATCTTTCAGTCCAATCTTGCCAAGTATTGCCACCGCTGCCGCGAAAATTGCCGAACCGAAAGCATAAAGTATCCACATGTTATTTTATTCCTACCTTTCTTTCCATTCGTAATAAGCGTGTTTCAATTGGCCTTATCTGTTCTCTATCCACTTTACGTTCTGATAAATCATCAATTCTTCTCCCGAGTCCATCCATTTTGCTTTTTAGATTTTCTTCGAGGTTTTCAAATCCCCGAGTTGTAGAAAGTGCCAAATCGTTAATATCCCTTTTTAAAATTACTTCCATCCTATCAGACCGCCTTGCCATAATTGCAAAACGGTCATCATGCTCTTGTTGCTTAAATTTAATAGAATCAATTTTTGACTCTAAAACACGAAATAAAGACTCTACTTTATCTATAATAGTTTTGAGTGTAATTTCCTTTTTTGGAGTTTTCTTTTTCATTCGGTTTATTATACACCCTATAGATACTTCTTCAACACTTGGAAATCCTGGAGTAAAGTTTCTTTGTTACTTCCATTATACAATGCAACTGCCGGATGATATAGAGGAACAATAGTTACTTTTCCATAGCTTGCCTCTGCTTCAAATTCTTTCCCGTGCATAGAAGTAATGCCTTTTATTTGACTTTCTAAATTAAGAAGTCTCATCACGTAGTCCATGGAAAATCTTCCAAGTGTTGCGATTACTTTTGGCTGAATAATATCAATTTGTCTATTCAAAAATGGAGCATAGAGGCTGATTTCTTCCATAGTCGGGTCGCGGTTTTCAGGCGGACGGTCTTTAACCACATTGGTAATGTAAACATCAGCGCGCTTCACCCCTATTGAGGAAAGCATTTCGTCTAAGAGCCTGCCGGAAGCCCCGCAAAACGGCCGGGCTTGCTCCGCTTCATTTTTTCCAGGAGCTTCGCCGATAAACATTATTTTTGCCATGTGGCTTCCCTCTCCAACCACAGGAAAATATTTATTTTCTGTCCGATATTTGTACAAAGGAGATTCTTTGAAATCCAAAAGCTCATCCCGAATTTTTTTCATCTTTTCAAATCTTTTCTCTTTTGTCATAAGTACGCGAATGTGCGAATGTTGGTTGGTATATTATAGTGTAGCAATTTCATCCAGCACATTCCTTTTTTCGCTCTCTTTAAAACCGAGTGTATCCAATATATCCGGGTTCTCTTGTATTGTTTTGCAAAGCACAACGCCACTGCCAAGCAAAACTTTTTTCTCACGGTCATTAAGACTGATTAAGCATGTAAGAGGATGAAGTTTTGATTCCAATATCATGTCGTGCAAATTCCCAACCGGCGGATAATTCCACCCTATCATAACCAGCCCGCCCTGGCAGGAGCCGTATTCTATGGCAGTGGAAGAAAATTTTGTATTTGTCACAAGCCAACTTTCATCAAGATTGCGCTTTCTGCCGTAATTAAAGGTCATTTTTTGCAGGTCATCAAACCTTGCTTTAATGTACAAAACCACTTTTAAATCCGACTTTGTTCCAAGTTCATTGTGGAATTTCGCCTCAACCATAATCAATTTTTCTTCGTTCCATGCAACAACGTCTATTTCATGCTCTACGCAAAAGCCTTTTACAATTTGGTCAATTTTTGTGTTGAACCCCTTGGCCTTAAAAATTTCAGCCACAAAACCTTCAAACGGAAATCCTGACGGTCCCAGCTCCATGACCGCATGCCTCACCGAATACTTCACGGCTACCGGTTTTTCTTCGCGATGGAGTATTTCAAAGGCATGCCGGTAAATTTCACGTGTAGTCATTCCGTCATGAAGCTCGGAAGATATGTGGGCTATAACGTCGTCAGCGACTTTTTTTGAGGCGCCGGAGTGCTCAAGCGACTCTTCCAGTTTTAAAATATTGAATGGTTCGCGATTTCCATCAGCTTTTACAACATATATTGGTTCTACCATAAGGTTATTATCGCACTTCTTCAATTATTCCGCCACCGAGGCAAATTTCTCCATCGTACAAAACAGCTGACTGTCCGATGCTTACTCCACTTTGAGGCACATCAAAAACAATACGATACCAGCCGGACTTTTTTTCCAGAACACATGGTTGTTTTTCTTGACGATAGCGAATCCGCGCATAGGTTTTGAGCGGTTTATTCAATTTAGACGATGTATCGTCTAAATTAATAAGATGCAAGTTTTTGATAATAATTTCTTTTACAGAATAAACAGTATCCGCTTCTTTTTCTTTATCGGCTACTATAATTGTATTTTTTGACAAATCTTTCGCCACAACAAAGTAACGCGGGTCATTCGGCGACTTTTTGGCAATTTCAAATCCATGTCGCTCGCCGATAGCGTATAAGAGCGCGCCTTGATGTGTGCCAATAACTTCTCCGTTCGTATTCAAAACATCGCCTGTTTTTGTTTCTATATAATGCGAGAGAAAATCTTTCATATCCACCTTGCCGAGAAAGCAGAGTCCTTGGCTGTCTTTCTTGTGAGCCGTTGGCAGGTCGAATTTCTCAGCAAGCTTGCGCACTTCCGGCTTGGTCATTCCGCCGATTGGAAACAAAATATGCTTAAGTTCTTTTTGCCCAAGTGTATACAAAAAATAACTCTGGTCTTTTTCTTTATCAACTGACTCCAGAAGCTGGAAGGACTTCGCTGACTCATGTCGTGGACGGAGACTCTCGGAGCGCGACGGCGCGAGAGCGAGAAAATTTCCAGCCCGGAAATATTTCGTGCTCCGGACAAGATATGAGTCAAAAGAAGTCCTCGCATAATGACCGGTAGCAACATAATCAGCGCCCAATTCCAGCGCTTTTTGTAAAAATACTCCGAACTTTACATATTTATTGCAGAAAACGTCAGGGTTCGGCACGCGACCTTCACTATATTCTCGCAACATATAATCCACCACTTCTTTTTTGTACTCCTTTTCGTAATCAAGAGTTAAAAAGGGCAACCCTAGAGTGGCACACACTCTCATGGCGCTTCGCCTCTCCTCCTTCCAATCGCACTGCATCCACTCGGGGTACCAAGTCTTGAGAAAAACTCCGGTGACATCGTAGCCTTCTTTTTGAAGCAATGCTAAAGCAACGGAGCTATCAACTCCGCCGGAAACCCCCACAAAAACTTTCTTTTTTGTATCCACATTTTCTTTATACCACATTTCCTATCTATTCAAATAGCGCGCACGATTCTTTATATGTTCTTCCAGAGTTTTTGCATAATACATAACCCCGCTTTTACTTGATAGAAAATAGAGATAGTCAGTCTTGATAGGAGAAAGTGTGGCTTGTATAGAATCCAATCCAGGATTGCCGATTGGAGTTAGTGGTAGCCCTTTATATTTATACGTATTGTACGGAGAATCTATTTTCAAATCCAAAGCAGTGAGCTCGTAAGTATTTTTTCCGTTTATATACGAAAAAGCAGAGTCAACCTGTAGCGGCATGCCGAGAGCAATGCGTTTCCACAAGATTCCCGAGACTATTCTTCGGCTCGGGGTTGTTGAAGCTTCCAGCTCAACGATAGAAGCCATGGTAATTATTTCTTTCAGCGTATGGGAAGAACTTTTTATTTCCTTGATACCTGAAATTTTACTTGTAAAATTACCTTTCATCATTTCAATCATCACTTCAGACTTGGCAATAGGAGAAATAAAGTAGGTATCAGGGAAAAGATATCCTTCGTTTTCCTTGGCCAGCGAGAGAAATAGCTTTTTATCAAAATTAATAAAACTTTTGTCCAAATAATCAGAAATTTGAAAAACATTCCAGCCTTCCGGAATAGTAACCTTAACAGGTTCCAGCTGAAAATCACCTTTTACCAGGCGATATGCCAAATCCGCAGAGCCTATCTTTCTGTTAAGCAAATAGTCTCCGGCTATGACCCTTTTCTCTCCGCCCAGCAAAATGACATGGGTGCGAAAGAAAAACGGAGACCTAATAATACGGGCATCGTATAAAACGTTCGTAATATCCTGCAACGATTGCCCGGCGGTAACGACAAGAATATCTCCCAAAGGGAAGTTGTTTGGCGGAGCATGAAAAGAAACGTAGATTCCAGACAAAATAATAAACCCGACAACAAAAGCAGCTTGTTTTTTCTTATTTTTCAGAAAATATTCCATATTTGGAAGTTTTTTATACAGGAAGGTTGGCAGGGGCTTCCGCTTTCTTGGACTCAATCCTGCTAAAGGTAGGTGTAGTAGAAACCTGTCCGGGGAAGTGAAAAATGGTGGCAAGTTCTTCTGTGTTTAAAACAAAATATTTTCTTTTGTGCGGCTTATAGAAAAACCCCCGGTGTTTATAGGCATCAAGCATTTCTACTTTCTCCAGATTGGTTTTTTTCTTTCTCATATCCTGCCAAGGAAAAGTATACTTGCCTCCGGTCCAGTTGGATGTCTTGAAACTATTGAGATTTTGCGAGGAAAAATGCATGATGCTTCCGACAGCCCCGCTGATATTGCTCGTAGCGTAAATATCCTTCGGAGCGGTATACATAAGGCGCATGCCGACATCGAAGCCGTTTTTAGAAATGCTTCGGTCCAGAGCGGTTATGGTGTCCTGCTCAGCTTGTGTCAAAAATCTCCCAGTGCCTGGGATGATTTTACCTGTTTCCTTGTCTATTTCAGCCTTAGATTTTTTTAATATGTCTTCAATCTGCTTTTCAGCGTCTTTTTTCCATTTGAGGTCAACTTTCTTACCTGTTTTTGGGTCCTTATCCTCCTCCTTGTGCGCTCGAATAACAATCTGCAACCAGAACTGATGACCTCGGCCAAAAGAAGCGATATGTTCTATAAACGGCGTAAGCGGATCTATTTTGAATTCCTCCTTCGGGTCCTTATCCATGCCGTAGTCTATATATGTTTTTATTGGAAATACATCCGCTTGAGATAGAATGAATTCCGTCCCCACAAGACCTCTTGTTTCCGGGTCATGTGAAATCGGCAACGTATAATCTGGAACTTCAAAAATCTCTATGCCCGGATATTGGGAGTATAATTGGCTTTCCACAATTTCCTTGAGCCAACCGACAACCCGAACAAAAAAATGCACTTGCCCGTCAATGGACACGATTTCCAAAGATGATACCGGCCTGGTATGTCCCTGTACATAAAGTTCCCACCAATCTGCTTCTTTATCGCCTTTTTTAAAAAGGCCGTTCATAAAAAATTCCATAGCTTTCGGAGATTTAGAAATCTCCCGCGGTACTTTTACCTCAAGCAACAAGTAATTCTGGGTTTGAATCCATGATTCTCTTTTGTATTGAAGCCATATATCAAAAAGAGTGATTGCAAGAAATGCCGGAAGCCAAACGAATGAAGAATGGTAAAGGATGCGAAGTCCTTCTTGCACGTTCTCGTTTGCAAAAAATCTTATGTACGGTTCAAACATTCTTATATTATAACAGGCTAGTTTTCAATTTCAAAACAATCTTAAAAAGAAAACTCTGCAGTTAGAGAATTTATGCTACGCTATACTTTCCTTCTTTTGATTTCTTGAAAAACTTTGGATTCTGGAGATTGACCATGATAGTGTTTTCCTTTACATATCTTTCTTTCAAAACTCTTTTTATGATTTCCTCCTTTGAAAGCGGACCATGTTTCTGCAAGATTTCTCTGATGACATCTTTTACCACTCCGCTCATGTATCCCCACTCAGCTAGAGCGTACAAGCCCCGCCCGACAAGAACAAAACGAGGATCTTTTATAAGTTCATTATGGGTAGTTGCCACGTGAGCTTTCTTTTTGAAGAGCTCGGTGATTGATTTTGCCACTTCGCGGAAATGTATTGGCGAACCGTGCCTTCGGATAACAAGAAAAGCATAATCGCGCATGCCTTTGGCGTTTATATTAGGAGATGAAGCCTTGCCCCACTCCCCAAGAGGATTTTTACCGATAAGTTTTGATAGTGAGAGCCATCTCTTGGCAATCTCTTCGTTTTTATATTTTTCGTTAACGTCTTTGACCTGGTCCAGAAATTTTTGCACCATGTCAGACTCAAGCAGAATCTCGTCGTCAGAAAGTGTCGCGTATAGTTGGCGGAGCGAATTGTGAATTTTTTTGGAAAGCTCCTTATCCACATGCCAGCGGTGCTTAAATTCGGAGTCTTCTTTTTCTTTAGTAAAATCATCACCGACAATAAGCAAAAAGTAGATATGGTTCTGAGTTGATTTATCTTTTGCCAAATGCTTCAAAAGGTCTTCTTCTGAAATAACGGCTCCAAGACCTAGAATGACATCGTGAATTTCGTCAAAAGTCACTTTTTCACGGGCGTATTCCTTGGATTTGCGGATATTGATAATAGAGTAGTTTTCAATCTGTCTGACGCGTTCACGGGTAATTTTGTATTTCTTTCCGATAGCTTCCAGTGTCATCCGTTTAGTGTCCGCGCCCAATCCAAAACGACTTGTGATAACGTCCTGCGCCCTATCCCCCAAAACGGAAAGGAGCCTTTTTGTAACCTGCTTTGGCTTAAAAGATATTGGTGTTTTTTCTGTCATAGAATGAAACCTTAGAATTTTTAATATTTAGTATAACGAATGTTGTTTATTTGTATCATTATATGCAATCTACGTCAAGTGCCTGCCAGTATGCCTTATTTTACAAGACAAAATTGATTAATTTATTGGGTACATAGATAACTTTTTTAACTTCCTTGCCGGAAAGCCATTTTTCCACGACTGGCAGATTTTTGGCTTGAACTATCACCTCTTCTTTTGTACTATCAATAGTAACTGTGCATTCCGCCCTGACTTTACTGTTCACTTGGACTGCAATAGTTGTTTCCGTTTCTTTCATTTTACTCTGGTTGACTTCTGGCCATTTTTCCAAAACGATAAGAGTTTTGTGTCCTAAAGAATGCCAGAGTTCCTCCGCAATGTGCGGAGCGAACGGCGACAAGATTTTCAAAAATATTTCAAAATCTGTTTGATTTATTTTTTCCAATTTTTCCATTTCGTTTACAATAATCATCATCGCTGAAACCGCTGTATTGAAACTCATTTCCTCAATATCACCCGAAACTTTTTTTATAGTCTTATGCAGAAGTGAATCGAATTTAGAATTTAGAATTTCGAATTTAGAATTTTTGGCTTTTTTTTCTTCGTAATTCCTACTTCTAACTTCTATCTTCAACCCGAGCCTCCATACCCGCTCAAGAAACCTGCGCACGCCGATTATATTTTCCTCTCCCCACGCTATGGCCTGGTCAAACGGTCCCATGAACATCTCATACATCCGCAAAGTGTCGGCGCCGTACGTTTTTACTATTTCATCCGGATTAACCACATTACCTTTTGATTTGGACATTTTTTCTCCACCTTTGGCAAGAATAAGCCCGTGTGAAGTGCGCTTTTTGTATGGCTCGCTTGTCGGCACAAGCCCGATGTCAAATAAAAATTTATTCCAGAATCGCGAATACAAAAGATGCAATGTGGTATGTTCCATTCCGCCATTGTACCAGTCAATAGGCATCCAATACTTTAATTTTTCTTTACCTGCAAACTCTTTATCATTGTGCGGGTCGATATACCGCAAAAAGTACCAGGACGAACCTGCCCAGTTTGGCATGGTATCAGTTTCACGTTGAGCAGCACCGCCACATTTTGGACACGTTGTGTTGACCCATTCTGAAATAGTCGCCAATGGAGATTCTCCTGTATCGGTTGGTTGATATTTTTCTACTTCAGGCAAAACAAGCGGTAACTCACTTTCCGGAAGCGGGATAATGCCGTCTTTTTCACAATGCACCACCGGTATCGGCTCGCCCCAATATCTCTGACGAGAAAAGACCCAATCCCGCAATTTGAATGTAGTTTTTCTTTTTGCCAAACCTTTTGCCTCAAGGTACTCGACTATTTCATTTCGAACATCTCTTGCCACTTTTCCTGCAAATTCTTTCGGTTCGGTGAGCACAGCGCTCTTCATATCTATCCATGCATGCGGCGGGTTGAAGAACCTGTCCATCCAAATATCATATTCGGCACATTTCATGTTTGTATCTTTTTCAAGCTCTTCCCAGCTCATCCACTCCGGTTCGTGAATTTGCTTTTCTTCTTCTGAAACTTCTTTCTTTTCTTCATTTTGAAGTTCAAATACCAAAGCATAGAATAGAGCTTTCCTATTTTCGTTTTTATGATTTGCAAAAAAATGCGATTCTACCGGACCGCCGAGCTGGCGGATAAATTTTGTATTTTGATACCCTGTTTCCTCTAAAATTTCCCTTTTTGCCGCTTCAACCATATCTTCGTTTCCTTCAACTCCCCCAGTCACAAATGTCGTCCACGGAAACTTTTTCCATTTTAAAGTTAAAACTTTATTATCTTTCGGATTTATAATAATTGCCTGAATTGAAGTGCGTTCGACCGTCTTTACCCCCTCTTTTGGCGGGTCGCGCGTATCTACAACCTTTGGAATCAAAACTTCTTTTAAGGGTATGTTGTATTTTTTTGCAAATTGATAATCTCGCTCATCATGGGCAGAACATTTCACAATTCCAGTACCATAATCAGCTAACGCGTAACTTGCTACCCATATTGGCAAATCTCCATTCCCTACCGGGTCGATAATATATCTTCCTATAAAAATTCCTTCCGGTTCTTTCTCTTCTTTATTTTGTAATCGCGTTGAAATAATTTTTTTACAAAAATCAATAATCTCGTTTTTATTAGCAACTCCTTCAATAAGTTTTGGCAAAAGCGGATGGTCGGGAGCAATAACCACAAAAGTATCAGCGCAAAACGCCTCAAAATGCGCGCTAAAAGTCTCAATCTTCATGTCCGTATCTTTTATCGGTGCAGTGAAAAGCATTCCTTCACTTTTACCAATCCAGTTTTTCTGTTGAAGCTTTATCTGAGGCAAATAATCTACTGTGTCTAGATCTTTATCCAACCTCTCCGCATACTTGGTTATGGCAAGCATCCATTGCTCCTTTTCGCGCTTTTCTACAGGAGTACCACAACGTTCACAACAGCCATTTACAACTTCCTCGTTTGCTAAACCGATTTTATCTTTAGGACACCAGTTGATAGCCATTTTGGCTTTGTACGCCAAATCATGTTTAAGAAACTGGAGAAAAAGCCATTGAGTCCATTTGTAATATTTGGGGTCAGTAGTATTTATTTCCCGAGACCAGTCAAATGAAATTCCCAAAAGCTGAATCTGTCGCCGGAAGTTATCGCTATTTTCTTTTGTAACTTGCTGAGGCCGTTTCCCGGTTTTAATAGCATAATTTTCTGTAGGCAGACCGAAGGCATCCCATCCAATGGGATATAACACATTGTAACCTTCTGCCCTACGCTTTCGGGAAATAACATCCATACCTATATATGGACGCGGATGCCCGACATGTAAACCATCTCCAGACGGATATGGAAATTCTATAAGAGAATAGAACTTTTCAAGTTTAGTATCATCTTTTGCTTCAAAGATTTTTTTATCAATCCACTCTTTCTGCCATTTCTGCTCAATCTCTGAATGATTGTATTCCTTCATCCCTTCATCTTACACAAAATGAATACCTCATGCAAAATGAAAAACGAAACCCTTACTCTTTAGTTACCTATCATTGGTTTACCATATATATCTGAAACAGCTGTCATAGTGAAACAGTATTTGCCGGCTGGATGTGTCCATAAAGTGCCTCCGTATAAATACAATATTTTTTCCGGAGGATATGTAACTCCATTATCTGTTGCAACAGCATTATTTGATGTCTTATTAAATTCGGCGCAAAGACTATAAGTCTTATCTCCTGTTTTTTCGTATTCGTATGGTTTTTTGGTCTGTGTGTCAATTATATTACCGTAAAAATTACCTGTGGAAATAATTTCATCCAATGTTTTAGGTAATACTTTGCTTGAATAAAAGTAATTTTGTATTTGAGAATTTATTGTTTGTAAATCATTTACTTTTTGCTGGTCATATTTCAATAAGCGTTGTGTTTGGGGCGAACCAAGAACAGAAAAACCCCAGACAATAGAAGCTACGACAACCAGAGTGGAAACAGTAAGCCAAGTTTTCCTTTTTGAAGGTGTCAGCGTATTTTTAATATCAGCAATATAATATAGAAATACTATCAAAGTTATTATTAGCACAGAGAAAACTTTCAAAAGAAAACCTACGGTTAACTCTTGTCCGTCAATAAAATAGTAAATAACTGTAATCAAGTCTGCTATCAAAATGATACCTCCTATAAAAAGAGTGATGTAAGTGAGCCATTTGTGAATTCCGACATTTCTTTTTTCTGGGTCTTGTGTATAACTTTTTTCCAAGAACCCCATTATAATTACAAAGATTGGAAATAATATAATCAAGATAGAAACAGGCCAGCTTATTGATTGACTAATATAATAATTATATCCACCGGTTATTTGCGGATATGATGTTTCAATAACGATAAATGTAAGATTCAAAAGGTAACTGACTATCGTATATAGAGCAATAATAGCTCCGATATTCAATAAAAAATCTCCCGCTGTTGCTTTTGGTTTTATTTGATTTGGTTCCATATTATTTACATTATGATTACGGTTGCTAAAGAAAGCGATAATTCCAACTATTATAATAATAAATAAAATAGTTGGAATAAATGAAAGAAACATAAATGGTGAAAAGTTCATTATAAAATATTCTATTATTAACGCACATATATTGTAACATAAAACCCGGCACACAACTTGTGCCGGGGGCAATTAAAAAATATTCAGCGTTTTACTCTGGAAGGCCTCTCCGGAGACCTTTCTATCAGACCCGCTGGGGCAGAGGTGATACGTCCAGCAGAGTGGAAAAAGAACCAGCATGCAACCACAGACACTAAAACTCCAGTGGAGTTCATTTTGAAAAGATACACGATGACCGCTACGACAGCCATAACACCGAGTATCCCTAGCCCCAGAGCAAGAAAATATTTTGGACGTGAATTCATCTTTAATCTCCTCAAAGTTTTTGATTTTTTGTTTTATTGCCGACGTAGAGCGAGCGTAATGAGAAAGTAATCTTTCTCATTACCGAGCCGAGAAGAGCAAAATAGGGATGAATACCCTAGAGCTTGCTGCGGACCCGTGTGAGCTTTGCTCACTCAAAACGGGTCCAGGGCTTGCCCTGGGGTTTAATACCCTTTATTTCTCTGAACTTCTGGGTATTTTATAAACTAAATATTAATAGTTGTCAAACAAAAAATGTTGTGCTATTAATATAATTAGAAATGGGAGGAAAACAACAATGGATGCATTTGGAAAAGGAATGGGTGAAGTAATCTGATTAGTTGATTTTTATAATCAACCATCTCTTTTACGAATTTTGAACTACCAATAATGGTTATTCTCATAATGGAATTATACCTAAATCAAAAATTCGATGATATCTCCGTCTTGGACGATGTAATCTTTGCCTTGTGTATGCAGAAGCCCCTTCTCGCGCGCCTTAACCATAGAGCCGGAATTGATTAAATCGGCATAAGAAACCACTTGCGCGCGGATAAACTTTTCCTGGAAATCGGTGTGTATGGATTTCCCAGCTTCCGGTGCTGTGGCGTTGCGTTTGGTAGTCCACGCGCGTGATTCATCCTCCCCCGTGGTAAAGAAAGTTATCAAATCTAAGAGTTTATATGATTCAGTTATAAGCTTATCTAAACCCGTCCCAAAGATGGGGTCAACTTCCAGATACGGCCCGGGAATTTTAGATTTGAAATCAGGGTTTATTTGGCCGCTGACTTCCGAGATGTTTAGAACATAGAGAGTTGGCTTCTTGATACCGGCCGCTTCAAGTTCCATGTTAATAATCTCTATATCAAAAAGCGGGTCAACCTTGTCGTGCACATGGATAATATTTGAGTCTTCAAAAGTGCGTACCATCATGATAATGGCATCAACTTCACGAATGTTGGACAAAAATTTGTTGCCAAGCCCTTCTCCTTCTGATGCCCCTTTGACCAACCCGGCAATATCAACAAATTCAACAACTGCTGGGATTGTTTTCTTTGATTTTGATAATTCTGAAAGCTTCCACAAACGTTCATCCGGCACCGGCACAATGCCGACAGACGGGTCAATGGTGCAAAACGGATAATTCTCCGCCGGCACGGATTTTTTTGTCAGCGCGTTAAAAAGGGTGGACTTCCCCACATTTGGCAAACCTACAATGCCGATTGATAGTTTCATTCTCTAAATATCTCTTTTTTCAAACAAAAACTCAAGCATGCTTTAGTTATGCCGCTTTAGCGGACCTAGATGCAGAAGTTTCAACATTAAGCTTGGCAACACTGTCGGATAAAGTTCCGGCTGTCATGACTAACGCGCTGTTCCATATCAAACTTCTTTCAAGAGGTTCCAGCGCTACGGTTTTTGCTCCATCGTTCATTTCTAATACATTTGGTTGGCCTTTTACTTTATTTGGGTCTCTTTGTATAAATAGTTCAGGAAATAATTCCGGGTCATGGCAGTAGCGCTTGGAAATATTCAAAGCTCTTTCAAGATACGAGTTAGCCATTTTTTCATAATCCTTTGCTTTCTCAAAGTTACCATCGGCAAATTCTTTTTTTGCCTCTCTAAAATAACCTGTAGCAAGAACGGGGTCAGCCATAAACCACCTGGCTTCGCCTAACTCGCCCGCTTTGTAATCATCCCCAATAAATCTTATTGCCCCAGGCAATGACCCTATTCCTAGCTTGGAACCATTATCATTTACATACTTTGCAAATGGCAGTGCCGTTCTTTGAGTTTCAGGCAAAATCATACTCACAAGCATTGCCAAATCGGCTCCGTCCTTATGACCAGATGGAGTAGTATAGTCGGTGTTAATATCCTCTCTGACAAAGTTCATTGTTTGGTCAATGGTTTCATTTATATTTTTTTGAAAAAACTGGTCATTTTGAAATAGCGGCAAAATAGCGTCTAGGCCTTTGGCGATTGCAATGGCATTGGAACGGCTGGACGGAGAACGCCCAGGCAATCCTTCCCACATTCCGGCTCCTTCAAACTTCCACGGTTTTATCTTGACCAAATATTCCGTAATTGCTTTGATAACTTCCATCTCGTCGCCGGAATATTTTTCTACAATTCCGTCTTCTTTTGCCTTGCCAAAAGCGATGAGCATTTCTCCCCACGACTCCGGCTGATTCTGGTCCCAATGGCACTCTCCTCCGTCCGCTTTCATATGAACTTCCGGCGGCTCGCCGCTTAAAGAAGTAAAGGAGTCGTTATCTATAACGTCCTGTTTAAATTTGCCAAGCCATCGGTCTTGGTTTAATAAAACAAGCACTTTCTTCAAGTCTTCTCCTATAAACTTCCACGCATCGTTAATGGTTTTATTTTCCGGATTGACTTCCTTTATGTTTCTTGCCGTTTCAAGAAGCGAGATGAGGTTCCACGATGTATCCCTTATCCACGCTTCAGACATGTGGTTTTCCTTTGAAGCGGGGGTATCGATTTTTGAATCAACGGCGGAAAACAATCCGCTTTCCGCATGAGCGTTTTCTCTAATCAATTTAAAATTTTTCTCGGCGATTTCTTCGTACCTGCTTTCAAAACCGGTTTCAGATTCGTATTGCCCGATTTCTAGTTCAAAATTTTCTCCTTTCATTATGTTTTATATTATTGCACACTCTGTATTATATGTAATTTATAGATTTTCAAACAGTTTGAAGTTGCAGACGACGTTATAAGTATTAACGTTAAAGTGGTGCCAAGCTATTGAACCGTTACGCTGAATTTGACAAAAAGTACTAAATCTTGTTATGTTATAGACGGAAAAGCCAGTTTGAGGGAGAAAAAATGATGGAGCTTATTGAAACGATTCGACAGACTCAGCAGATACCACACTGGATATTGTGGGCGCTGTTGTTCGCTTTAATGGACGTATTTATATTTTTGCGCCTGTGCGCCATTGAAAAAGCCACAGTCCAGCAAGGTGTTAGCAATAAACGTCCACTTCAAGACAGATTTAAAGGAAGGAGTCTTTAATGGAGAAAAAGTCCAATGAGGCAAGCAAAGAACAAGCCGCGATAATCATTGGCTTGTTCAAGTTCAATGCTTCTTCCTTCACCGAAGAGGTCTTGAGGGTGGCAAATATCCTAGAGATAGAGGCGAGCGCGGTCCTACAAGTAGCCACATCTGAAAGAAATGTGAGGGCGGCCGCGCTTAAGGTGTGCCACAAGAAGTTTCTTGAAAAAAGAAGGGGTGGAAGTTACTTATAAAGGCTGGGCGCATTGCGCTCAGCCTATTTATTTTTTAATATATCGCTTCACCGTATTTTTCAAACTTTTTTACCCATTTTGCTCTACCTTTTGGAGAAATATTTTTCATAGGACCAACTTTTTTAATTCTTGCCTTAAAACCGGCAAACCACAATATGCCGTCTTTTATTTCGTTTGTATTATCGCCGAAAAGAAGTCTGGCAAGAATGGGATGAGAATCGGAAGAAACAAAAACCCGAGCCGTTCTGCCTTTAAGTAGCCGTTTCCAGCCAAAGCCGGGGTCCGGAAATTTGTATGCAAATCCGGGAAGCCACATTCGGTCAAAAAGACCCTTGAGCAAAGCCGGCATAGTGGACCACCATGACGGATAAATAACAACAAAATGCTCGCACCAGCGGATGTCTTCTTGAAGTTTGACCAAATCCGGCTCTAACTCTTGGATAACTTTGTAGCCCTTGTGGAGTATCGGGTCAAATTGCAAATCGCCCACATTGACGCGTCTGACTTCATTGCCCGCCTTGCGCGCGCCAAAGGCGTAACTGTCGGCAAACTCACGGCACATGCTTTCGTTGTCTGGATGTCCCAGCAGTATAAGAATTTTCTTAACCATTCTGATTTTTATAATTATGTATTATCTGCACATAATACAGTATGTTATGATTTATT
>C687J35174_10005580_pt1 | contig 16543 bp, 17 predicted proteins | sample RifCSPhighO2_01_FD_35174 | JGI IMG/M metagenome (IMG submission 35174) | reverse complement strand
AATTTTTTTGGACGGGTTAATTCCATAAGAAGCATAAGATCATCGGAGGAGGCATGCCCTGAAACATGAAAATCATCTGTTATTTGAGAATAAACAACTTTCGCTCCTTTTTTTGCAATGCTATCTATTAAAGAATTTATCGATACCTCATTTCCCGGAATTGGATCTGCAGAAAACACAATAACATCTTTTGAAGAAATTGAAATTTCTTTATGATCTCCATTTACAATTCGAGACAAGGCGGAATTTGCCTGCGCCTGACTACCCGCAACAAGAAGCAAAAGTTGGGAATCTTTATATTTTTTAATTTCGGAAACGTCAACTTCCATACCGCGGGGAAACTTCATATAACCTAACCTTTGAGCAATAGTTGATGTATTAATTAAAGATCTTCCAACAAAAACAACTTTTCTGCCTAACTTTTGCGAAGCCGTTATTGCCTGATTAAGTCTTGAAATATTAGAAGAGTAAGTAGTCAATATAAATTTCCCCTCGCACTTTTGCATTTCGGCTTCTATATTTTCCGCCAAGACTTGCTCCGATTTTGTAAATCCTTCCTTTTCTGCTCTGAGACAATCGGAAGAAAGACAAAGAATTCCTTGATCTGCCGCTTTTGAAATTTTTAAAAAGTCGGTCTTTTTACCATCAAAAGGGGTTAAATCAAATTTAAAATCGCTTCCATGATAAAAATTTCCAATTGGAGTTTTTATAAAAATATGGGAACTATCCGGGATTGAATGGGTAACTCTAATAAAAGAAATCGTAAAGCTGCCTAGCTTTATCTCTCCATTTTCGTAATCTACGGCTTTTACTCTAATCGGTATTCCAAATTCATTTAATTTTTCATTTGCTAAACCTGCCGTTAACGGTCCTGCAAAAATAGGAAAAGAAAAGCCTGTTTTTTTTGTAAGCTGGGGAAGTATGTAGGGAAGGGCTCCTACATGATCTTCGTGCCCGTGCGTTATCGCCATTCCGACTATTTTTTTACCCATTGAAAGAAGATAAGAAATATCCGGAAGAAGTAAATCTACTCCAAGCATTGTCTCATCTGCAAAACCCAAACCGCAGTCAATAATAAGAACCTCATCTTTACCCGCTTCGCCGGCAGGCGAGTACTCATATAAATACATGTTTCTTGTAACATCGCCGATTCCTCCAATTGGAATAAATGATACTTTGTCATTCATAAGTTTAAATTCTAAATTTAAAATTCCAAGCTCCAAATAAATTCTAAATACAGAACTATAATATCAAAAATGTTTTGAGTTTTGGTTATTTGAATTTAGATATTATTTGGTATTTGTTGTTTTGGATTTGTGATTTTTTTATCATGTTGGTAAAAACTGTTTGTAGTTTTCCGATGTTATGTGAATATAAGAACCCTGAGGAACTCTCCCTTCAACAATAAGTCTTGCAGTTTTTCTGCATATTCCTTCTAACGTCCGTTCAAGGCTTCTGATCCCCGCATCAAATCCCAAAGGTCTTATAATAAAGGGCCAAACACTATCATCGACTGCAAGCTGATTTTCGGAAAGTCCTGTTTGTTTTCGAATCTTTGGAAAGAGATAACTTTTTCCAATTGCCAGCTTTTCATCATCCGTATAGGATGGCATTTGAACAATCTCAAGTCTGTCCAAAACTGCAGTTGAAATATTTGTAGTATTATTTGCAGTTGCAACAAACAAAACATGAGAAAGATCGAATGGATAATCAATATAATGATCGGTAAAAGCCCTGTTTTGTTCAGGATCCAAAAGTTCAACTAAAACTCCCATAATATCTGCTCGGGCATTCTCTGTTACTCTATCGAGCTCATCTAGGAGAATAACCGGATTTTTGCTTTGAGAATGAACGATTTTTTTAATAATTGAACCCGGCTCTGCATCAGCAAAAGCACGCGATTGACCACGAATTGCCCTTGCATCTCCCATTCCTCCAAAAGGAATTCTTTCAAATTTTCTCCCAAGAGCTTCAGACACCGAATAGGCAAGTGTTGTTTTACCTGTTCCCACCAAACCGATAAGACAAAGTATTGGGGCTCTTATTATTCCTCCTGTTGGATCGTTTTGCATACTTAAAATAATTGATGATAAATACTCAAGGATTCTATTTTTTACACTTAAAAGTCCGTAATGATTTTTATCCAGTGTCTCTTTTGCGTGATTAAGATCCAAGATATCTTTTGTTTCTTTATTAAAAGGAAGGGAGATAATCCAATTTACATAATTTGAAACTGTTTCAAAGTTTATAAATGATGCATTTCCTCCTCTTAGAGTTGCTTTAAGTAAATTGATCATGCTTTCTATTTTTTCCAAAAGATCCGAGGGAAAATTTGAAGCTTTTATCTTATCATCTAGTTTTTGAATCTGAGACTCCAGTAAGGCAGACGAGTTATCCATATATCTATAATACTACAATTTTCAAGTCATTATCCATAAATTGTTTTTAAGTGTTTCCGAAAATTTGTAAGCACTGGCATGAATGGTACGTCTCCTTGTGATTGAATATGAATATTAGAGACCTGCCAAAAGAAACCCTTTGATAAACTTAGGACATTGCAAGAAAATTAAATTTCCATTTGGTAAAAGGCGGTTTTGCGGTAATCTTCCTGTTCCTCAGCGACTAATTTAAATCCTAGATCTTCATAAACTTTCCTTAGTTTTGTTTCATCTGCGCTTGTATCAACGCGAAGTAAATTCAGTCCTTTTTCATTTGCAAACCTTTTCGCAAAATCAATCATAACTTTCGGCAAACCTTTTCCTGCAAATTTTCTATCCACGCAAAGCCAGTGAATATATAAAGCGGGCCGTAATTTTTCTTTATCAATATTCTGCCAATCTTGAGCATCTTGAGAAGTTTGTAAAATTTCAGCAGCTGCCGGCTCTCCGTCCGCCAAAGCTACATAAAATTCTTCAGGTTTTATGTACTGGAGTAAAAATTCTTGATTGAGATTTTCAGGTTTCCACCATTTCGAAGGATTCATTCCGCTCTCTTCCATCCATTTGCCCACTCCATGCATTACAGCAATTGCCTGATCCATATTTTGAACAATGGAAGTTTTCATGAGGAAATTATTCCAGAAGTCGATTCTTAATTATGGTATCGGTGGAAAATCAAGCACGAATAAACTCTATCCGTATAAATTGCTGTGTTTATCAAGTACTGCAAACAACACCGAGTCTTTTTCTCTTCTGAATATTGCCCGCAAGTCTCCTGAAATATTTATACTTCTATAACCCTTATATTCTCCTGTTAAGGCGTGATTATTAAGAATCGGACTAAATTCGTCTTTCTCAAAAAGAATTTGTCGCTCTTTAAATTTACTCTTTTGGCGGGAATTTAATTTTCTAAATTTTTTAAGAAAGTCCTTATGATAGGAGATTATCATAAGCTGTCAAGGAACTCATTTGCTTCTTTTGCGCTATGAAAAGGCCCGTAAATATTTTTTTTGCTCTTTATATCCTTCTCAACCTTTGCAATAATCTTCTCAAGCTTGGGGGTCATGCGGGGAGTATGAGAAAAAATAACTTCCCGAGTTCTTATAAAATTACGAAGAGACGCGTTTATAACATCGCTTAGCGTAAGCCCAAGTTCTTTTGCCGCTCTTTGAGCATTTTCTTTCACTTCTTTATCGGATTTAATATGAATAACAGTCTGCATAATACCTAAAGTATATACAATGGATACATGGTTGTCAATAACTGTCTTTTCTAAATCGGGGTCTTCTCTGTGGGAAATTTCTTCTATCTTTGCTCTCCTTCTCGGCTCTTTCTCTTTTAAATTGCCGTGCCAGCGGATGTTCTTCCTGTCGCGGTCTTCTTTGGAAATTTTGGGTTCTTTCCGGTTGCCTGACTGGCCGCGGACTGCGATATGGCGGTTGGCTTTGTACTTGCGGCCGGGGGGTTTCAGAAGGCTCCCCTCCACCGCCGGATGCTTGTTCTCTCCCGCCTTCTCCCTCAAATTTCATCGAGAGATTTATTCTTCCCTGCTCATCAATTTCTGTTACTCTGACTTTTACTTTTTCTCCGATTGACACAACATCACTTGGATTTTTTACAAACCCCTGTCCCATTTGAGAAACGTGAACCATTCCCTCTTTTCCGGGTAAAATTTCGACAAAAGCTCCAAATGGTAAAATTCTTTTTACTTCTCCTTCGAAAAATTCGCCCGGTTTAGCTTCACGCATTAGCCCCTTAACCCAATCTATTGCCTTTTGAACTGCCTCCTCAGTTGTTCCCGAAATTGCAACCGAACCGTCATCTTCAACATCTACTGTTGCGCCCGTTTGAGCAATAATGTTTCTGATAATTTTTCCGCCCGGGCCGATAAGTTCTCCAATTTTCTCAACCGGAATATGAATCATTTCAATCTTTGGAGCATATTTTGAAACTTCCTGTCTTGATTTTGATAAAACCCCGAGCATTTTATCCAAAATAGACAGTCTTGCTTTTTTTGCTTTCTCAAATACTTCTTTTATCTGAGACATTGTGATTCCATGGATTTTGACATCAAGCTGAATTGCTGTAATTCCCTTATCTGACCCTGCAACTTTAAAATCCATGTCTCCTGAGAAATCCTCGAGCCCTAAAATATCGGTTAAGATCACGTAATCTTTTTTTGAATCCTTTGATTCTGAATTCTGAATTCTGAATTCTGAATTCAGATCGTGTGACATCATTCCCATCGCAATACCTGCAATAGGATTTCCTATTGGGACTCCCGCATCCATTAAGGCAAGCGTTGATCCGCAAGTTGCTGCCATAGAGGTTGATCCGTTAGAAGACAAGACCTCGGAAACTACTCTTATTGTGTATGGAAAAATATCCTGTTTTGGTATGACAGAAAGGAGAGCCCGCTCGGCCAGTGCGCCGTGACCGATTTCACGTCTTGAAGGAAAACCTATTCTTCCTGTTTCTCCAACCGAATAAGGAGGCATAGAATAATGATGCATATATTTTTTTGCTTCCTCTCCTTCTGCCGATTCTACCAACTGCTCAAGTTTTGGAGAGCCCAACGTCACAACAGTTAAAACTTGCGTATCTCCTCTTTGGAAAATTGCCGATCCGTGTGTTCTTGGTAAAATCGAAACCGTAGATGTGATTTCTCTTATTTCATCTATTCCTCTTCCATCCGGCCTTTTACCTTTCTTTAAAATCTCATCTCTTATTATATTAAAAAGAACATTTTCTATTCCTTTTGCAATTATTTTTTTATCGAGCAGGGATTCCGGATCGGAAGCTTTTTCTCCTTCAAACACTGTATTTACTAAATCTTCTGTTTCTGTTCCTGTTGACTCCTTAGACAGTCTTACTTTTACAAGATTTGTTATTTCTTCTTTATAGGATTTTTCAAGTTTTTTAATTATTTCGAAAAGCTTTAGATTTTGTGAAACAACCTCTTTTTTTCTTCCCGCTTGCCCTATTAATTCTTCAATTAGCGAAATTATTTTTTTGTTTTCCTCATGAGCCTTCTCTATAGCATTTAAAACTAGATCTTCCGCAACTTGCAAAGCTTCCGCCTCAAGCATTATAGTTTTATTTTTTGTCTGAGTTGCAATAATATCAAGCTCTGAAAATTCAATTTCTGCAGTTCCCGGATTTATTATGTATTCCTTATTACCATTATTCTTCTCCTCAACAAATCCTATTCGAACTGCTCCAACCGGACCATTCCACGGAACAGAAGAGATCGAAAGAGCGGCAGATGTTGCAATAATAGAAAGAATGTCCGGCTCATTTTCTCCGTCGACCGAAAGAACCGTTATAACTATTTGGACCTCTTTTTTAAATTCTTTTGGAAATAACGGTCTTATGGAGCGATCTATAAGTCTTGCGGTTAAAATAGCATCATCGCTTGGTCTGCCTTCCCTTTTTACCCAGCGGCTTCCTTTTATTCTTCCTCCTGCGTAAAGTCTTTCTACATATTCAACGGTTAGCGGAAAATAATCTATGTCCTCTCTTTCTTTCCCGACAACCAAAGTTACCAAAACCATAGTATCTCCAAGTCTTGCTAAAATTGAAGATGTTGCTTGATTGGCAAGTTCTCCTGTCTCAAGTGTGAGAGTTTTACCTCCGAGTTCTGCGTGGACCTGGGTTTTTTTCATTTAGTCTTTCAAGCTGAAATTTTTTATAATCGTGGAGTGGCGATTTTTATCTACATTTTTAAGAAAATTAACCAGCCTTCTTCTTTTTGCAATCATAGACAAAAGACCCCGACGGGAATGAATATCGTGAATATGCTGTTTTAAATGATCTGTTAATTTTATAATCCTATTGGACAAAAGAGCGATCTGAACCTCGGGACTTCCCGTATCCCCCGCTCCCGTCTGGAATTTTTTTATAATATCCTGTTTTTGTGTTGATGTTAACGGCATGTTTTGTATTATACCAATTTTTGTCCTGCTCCTCAATGAGGAAATTTAAACCAAAGATTATTTATTATTTCCTGCTGAGACGGTAACTATTAGAGTGTTTAAGAAGCCCAAATTAAGAAATCGAAGTATTATAAAAAGGTTTTTCAGAAATCCCACGATTTTTAAGATCGGCAAGTTTTAAATTAATTTTTTTAAGCATTCTCTTTTTTTTGTTTTTGTACGCAATAAAATATGACGGGGAAGAATAATGCCCACCTTCACATTTCGCATCCACCTTCACGTTCACCCGTTCACCTTCAATGTGTCCCAGCTTGGCACATCCTCTTTAATCGATTGTTTAATCGATTATTAGATGCTCAATTGCTTTGAGTTTCTTTGCATAATCTGCTTGATCTAAAACGAATTCTTCATAATTAATCGGTTTTTTAAAGAAATTCATTACTGGCCGGCTATCAACAAAGTTTACGTCTGCAATCCCTGTATAGTCAGGATAAGAAGACCACTGGTAATCTTTTAACTGGTCAGATTTAACCATAAAACTGCTTACGGGGTTTAGATGAATGTAACGGGAGAGATGAAGCAGCTGCTCATCGGATTCAATATGCACTGCCTTAAAAGCCCCTTGAAACAGCGGCCCCACCCTTTGATATTTTGTATTAAAATACTTCGTATAGCTATTCATAAAATTGGCCATAAACTTAGAAATACCGTTATCTCTTACCTGTTTGACCAAAAAGTGAAAATGGTTGCCCATTAGACAGAAAGCAATCACCTCTACTATTTTTTCATCAAGACTCGCCAAAAAGTTTGGCTTCAACTCTTCACTCAGTGCCAAAAATTTAGAATATCTTAAAGGGGGTTTGTCAAAACGGTAAAAGTTAACAAGGTCTACTGCTCGCAAAAATTCACGCTTATTTGTAAAAACAAGTCTTCTCTCGACCCCTCTATTGAATAGATGATAATACTCACCATTGGCAAAAACTATTTTTCTATTGGAGGGCATTACGGAGTAAATTTACCAGAAAAAAGAGGATGTGTCAACTTAGTTCACATTGAAGGTGGTTAGTTCTATAGAAGGTGGTTAGTTCTATAAATTTTTGTCCTGCTCCTCAATAAGGAAATTTAATTTTGGAATTAGGGGTCAAACCCCTAATAAAAGGGCGGAAATTATGATTTTGAGAATAATTATTGAGCGAGGACTACCTTCCTAATTTCATTTGGCAGAGCCTTTGATTGTTCTCTTAAAAAATTGGATGCGTGCAAAATCTCTAGATATACCGGTTCATTATTTTCTGTAAAATGCACAATAATATTGCCCGATTGTTCTGCGTAATCAATAACTTTATGAGAAAGCCAGATGTTTAAGATATCGTCTTCCTTCTCAAAAATAAACTTTGGAAAATTTTCAATTCTTGTTTTTTTTGCCATAATATCTTCCTTTTCTTGCTGGATAAAACGTGATCACTGTTATTATACCATCCTCTGCTTTAAAAACAACCCTAAGAATATGATTCTTATCAATTGATCTTGAAACTATTATGCTTGGCTCATCTGATTCACTATCATAGTGGTCAGGATCTTCGATTGTTGAAAAAACATCTTTGCTTGTAACCTTTACTCCAATTCNTTCAAGTATTTTAAATTTTTTCTTTGCATGTTTTGTGTAAACAACATTCATTAGAATATTGTAACAAATGTGGTGTTACCTTAAGGCAGTAATGCTCATTGGTGATTATCTAGATAGAGATCTTTAACCAAAATCGTCCTCAGTAGGTAAGCGTACAGCATGAACCCAAATCGGTCTGCCCACTTCTTGCAATATTTCAGTAATAGCTGATTCATAATCTGGGACACTAAGATCATAAACAAGAGTCCTTTGTATTAGCCCACTAATAAATTTCATTGGAATGCCTGGTAAAGATTCCCTAATGTCTTGGGAAAGTCCATCCCAAATCGCTTTTGGAAAACAAGCATAAAGAAATAAATCTGGCTCAACTTCTTGTCGGATTGCTAAATTAGTTCCTTCTGTTACAACTAGAAATGACGCTACTGCCCTTTTCTCGTATTTTGCTTTTATTCTTAAAAAGAATTCACCCTCCTTCTCTTTTGCTCTCCTTCTTAAAAGGGCTTCTTTTGATGACGGTCTTTCAACAACTACAGGAAATATTGATCTTGGGCCAAAGTATAGATCATGCAATAGGGATTTCTGGAAATCCTCAGCATTACTGTACAGAGAGCGAGGATAAAAATTGCATCCTTCGACCCAGCTTGGAGGCATTGGATCTGCAGAACCAAGATATGGTTGTCCTTCTGTTGAAAGAGCCGAACCATCTTTCAAACCTTTTTCAAAAACGCTTTTAATTATTTGTGAACGCCAATTTCCTAATTCTCGGAGATGGGCTTTTGTTCGTTCTTTCATGTATAGATGCCCATTTTAATATTAATAAGTTTTAACTTTTGCATTCTTTAAGTGGTGAATACACTTTAGCTGTTCAATAGATAAATTGCCCTATTTTTATAATCGGTGATCTTAAATATTTGTTGAGCCTTTGTAAATTTTTGGGGCGAGCCAGTCAACCGGCGGATTTTTTCCCTGTCTGCCGGCAGGCATTGCCTGCTCGCCTGCCTGCACGCCTCGCGTCGATGCGGGCGAAGCGGACCCAGCGCGGAACTGGTCTTTTTTATCGGTTCTAGACTTAGAAATATTTTTTGGAGAGAAGATTGAAGATTCTTCCTCATCTTCCCTCATTTGAGAACTTCTCAATCTTTTATCACTTCTTACCGCGCCTTTTTTCATAAGTTCTCCTGCCATTTCAAAAGCCAGAGGACTTGTTCTTNTATTTTGGAAATTTTCTGTTGCATTCTCTATNCCGATTAATAAATTTTGCGCAGTATCGATGTCTAATGGAAGATCAAGCGATAAAATNAAATCGCCCATTCTCTCNCAAATTGAAGAANTATTCGGAGAAACCAAAGNAATATCTCCAAACCCCTGATTATCCGATTTATTATCAATATTGATTACTATCGTATCTTTTAAAGCCTGGGGATCAAAAATTTTACCCAAATCGGAAAGCCTTGGAGTTCCGACAACAAACAAAAGGCCCGGATACCCCTGTGATCTTTTAAACAAAACGTCATTTTCAGAAAAATTTAAACCTTCTTCTCCGGCTTTTACAATAATATTTAAAGAACCGTCCTCAAGAGTATAGGAAATTTTTTCTATTTCTCCTTCTTTGTAGGGAAACGAAACAACCATGTCTCCTGCCCCGCCCTCAAAACTTAATTTCACTTTATCTATTCCAACAAGATGAGAGTGCTCAACTAAAGCTTCTGTTGGGCAAGCAATTGCAACATCTTTACCAAAAGAAGAAAGAGAAAGATAAAGAGAGACAGCCGCTCCTATTTCATCAACTGCGGGGTTTTTGCCAACGGCAATACCTATCCTGTTATTTTTCTCAATAAAATCTTTTATTTGACCTAAAACTCTATTGTCCATAAGGAAATTTATCCAAGTGATATTACCATATCTCCTATAGTAAAGTCAAGGAAAGGAGAAATAATTATGCCGGCTTCATTGCCTTTTTCTACTTTTGATATCTGATTTTTACCCTGCCTTAAAGAAGAAATTGTACTCTGCCCTACAACTTCGTCCTTTCTTGTAATTCTTATCTTATCTCCCTTTGCCACTCTTCCCTCAAGTACCGCAACTCCCATAACTTTAGTTTTTTCAAATGGAAACTGCGCAACTATCTTTGCTCGGCCCAGAATTTCTTCGACAAGTGAAAGTTCTCTGCCTTCTAATACGTCCGTTATCTCATCTATCAGCTCGTAAATAAGATTATAATTTTTAGCAAGGACTTTTTCTGTTTTTGCAAGTTTTATGATCTCAGGCTTAATCTTTATATTAAATCCAAGAACAATAGCCCTAACGGATTTTGCAAGCAAAAGATCTGCAGGCGAAATATTTCCTGTTTTTTGAGATACAATATTGATCTGAGGAGACAATGCATTTACTATTGCCTCAAGCGAACCTAACGTATCCGCACATATTATTACAGAAAGAAGAGGATTTTCTTCTTTGGTAGAACTTTCAGCTTGGCGCGGGGAGCCCCGCCATGGCGGGGCGGCCTCAGTGACAGAACCTTTTTTCAAAACTATACTTCCGACTTGCGGAACCTTTTCAAATCCTAAAACTTCAACTGCCTCACCTACTGTTGCCCTATCCACTCTTTTTCCCAAAGTGTCCGTAAGGCTCTTTACTCTTCCAAGTATTTCATCGGCTGATATTTTATCTCTTACAAACAGGGTTCCATTTTTGATAACAACTGTTGCTACCGGTCCTATTCTTTGATCTGCCTTTGACTCAATAACTACTCCTTTAAATTCGCCTTCTTCCGAACTGCCCAAACCATCACTGCTCATTTCCAAAACCAAAAGAATTAAACTTAACAGCTCTTTGATATTTGTATTTGTTTTTGCAGATACTTCGATAACCGGGACATTTCCGCCATAACCTTCTAAAAGAACTCCTGCTTTTGAAAGCTCCCGTTTTACTTTTTCTGGATTTTTTTCTGCAAGATCCGATTTAGTTAAAACAACAATAAAAGGGATGTTAACATCTTTTAAGAAATTTATACTTTCTTTAGTCTGTGGCATTACTCCATCGGCAGATGAAACAATCAAAAGTCCAATATCTGCGGCCGCAACCCCTCTTCCGCGCATATTTGAAAATGCTTCATGTCCCGGAGTATCTATAAAAGTGACCGCTCTTTTTTCTCCTTCGTTTATAAACTCTATTTTTGATGCGCCTATTTTTTGGGTTATCCCGCCATGTTCTCGTTGTGCAATATTTGACTTGCGAATTGTATCCAAAAGTGTAGTTTTCCCGTGGTCTACGTGTCCTACTACGGCAACAACCGGGGGAACGGAAGCCGAAGGCTGAGTTCGCTTGCCCTTCGGTCCTGAGCTCAGGGTCGAAGGACTTGACAAGCGTGGGTTTTTATCTGATAGATTTGGTTTTTGTTTTTTTGCCATAACTTAATATTCTTTTTTGAACTCTCTGCTCTTTTATAAAAGTCTGTTCTCATAAGACTTCTTTAGTTTTTTTCTCTTTTTTTGTCACCGACTTCTTCATCACTTTTTTCTTTGCAGATTTTTTTCCTGAGACTTTCTTCTTAACTTTTTCAATTTTTTCATCTTTATTTTTTATATTTTCCGAAGCCTCCTTGCCCGCCATAGCTTCAGCGACGGTGGGTTCTCCTTCAATCTCTATTCTGCACTCCGTAAGCTTTGATGCAAGACGAACATTTTGTCCTTCTTTTCCGATGGCTAAAGAAAGTTCCTCGGGCGGAACAAAAACATGGGCTGTCTTTTCATCTTCGTTTATTTCAACTCTTACATTTTTTGCAGGAGATAAAGCTTGCCCGATATAATCTTTCAAATTCTCTTGCCATTGAATAATATCTATTTTCTCAAGTCCTCCGAATTCCGCAATTACAGCTTGGACTCTTACGCCTTTTTGACCAACACAACTTCCAACGGGATCTATGCCGGATTGAGAAGAAAAAACGGCAATTTTACTTCTTGAACCGGGTTCTCTTGCGATATCTTTAATCTCAACACTTCCCTGTGCAACTTCGGGAACTTCTCTTTTAAAAAGCCCCTCCAAAAGTCCGTTGTTTGCTCTTGAAACAACCAGCTCTTCTCCTTTAAGTCCCTCTGTTATTTCTAAAAGATAAACGGTAAGCCTTTGATTTAAATGGTATTTTTCATTTGGAATTTGCTCGGCTGTAGGCATAACTGCTTCTGTTTTGCCTACATCAACAATGATATTTGGACCGGCAAATCGCAAAACCATGCCATTGACAACTGTCCCTATTCTCATTTTGTAGTCTGAGATTATTGCTTCTTTTTCTTTTTCTCTAATTTTCTGCAAGATTACCTGTTTTGCAGTTTGAGCTGCAATTCTTCCAAAGCCGGGCGGAGTAACATCTTCCTCTTTTAAGAAAATTTTTGCCTCTCCACTGTTTTTGTCCAAAGTTGCCGAGTACTCCTCAATTTCAACTCCCGGGTGATCCTTTTTATAGGCTGCCAAAATTGCATTTTTTACAGTATCCAAAACCACAGAAATATCAACCCCGCGCTCATTAGCGACCTGATTTAGGGCAAGTGAAAACTCGCTTCTTTGAATTGCCGGCATAGTCGAAACAGTATACCAAATTTACCTCTATGCCGCAACGATTCTAAAGAAGCATTTGTTATTCTTGTGGAGAATCAAAAAGAAAATCTATGCCAGGAAATCGTTCGGGATATTGTTGATGAAGAGATTTTAACACAGAGAGAACTAATTCATACGAACCTCCGCTATTTTCTATTGCTTCAATAAGGGTACCATCAGGCTTTCTAATATCGGTAACTGTCCCTTCATGAGGCGACGGGGGAGTTACAAAATATAAATCAGTTGTTATATCCCTTAATTCTCCTTGAGAATGCAAGTCTTCTCTTCGCCTATGTTTTAATCTTATTCCTACGTAGTTATTAGAAATTCTTGAATCCTCAGAGAGGGTATAGTCTAATTCGATTCTAAAAAACTTAACAGCTGAAACTTCATCGTGAATAATAGAAATTTCTTCTGTTTCTTGAATATCAGGAAAGTAAGGATCAGATTTTGTAGGAAGTTCTTTCAGACGTTCTTCAATATAGTCCTTGAGTTTTTGTTTAATTACTTCTGGCAAGATACTTATATTCTCTGCTTCCAGGTGTTCGTCCATCGAAAGAATTATAGCACGGAAAATACCTGCTCCCCGACCTCAAAAATACTAAGAGAATATTTAACTTGTGGGGAAGGAGATATCTATATTATTACCTTGATCAACAGTAATTGAAATGTTGTCGCCGCGTTTTATTTCATCCTTTAATATTTTTTGGGCTGTTATTAATCGATCTCAACTTTTATATTTAATAAACTTGATTGTGGGAACCAATATCATAAAGCCATATAACGCCATCGATAGCTCTATATACAGCTCTAATGTCTCCAGTAACCGAGAACGCACGAAAACTTTTCTTTTTACCAATAAGTTTATGGTTTTTTAATAGCGGGTGTTTGGGATCTTTGATAAATCTTTCTAATTGTTTCTTAAATTGTTTTTCAAGTTTGGGGTAAGGAGCAATTCTTCTCCTGTAGCTTTTTAAAAATTCTCTATGATACTTAATCCTCATGCAATTTATTTATTAAGTCGTCTACGGAGTCTGCTGAATAGATATTCTGACCTGATTCAAAATCCTGTGTCATATTAAGATATCTTTTCTCATTCATTTTAGAAAGCGTTACTGATTCTTGTAATGTAACTTCAATTTTACGGGAGGCCACTTTAGATAAAAATACTCTCACTAATTCCTGGAGGGAAGAAAAACCCTGGGACAAAGCCTCCCTTTCAGCGCTAACCTTTAAATCTTGTCTAATTGGAACTTGTAAAATTGTCCTATTCATATATTATAATTATAATGGTTTAATAATAACAATGCAATAACTGAAATTATTAAATTGTTTTGAGTTTGGAATTTTGATTTTGGGGCTTATTTAGAAATTAGGATTTAGAAATTAAGATTTGATTTTCATCTGTTGAGATGAAAATCTTATTGCCTCGTTTTATTTCATCCTTTAATATTTTTTGGGCGAGGAGATCTTCGATGTTATTCTGAATATATCTATTGATTGGGCGGGCGCCGAACTGCTCATCAAAACCTTCTTTGATAATTTTTTGAACTATTTTCTCATCANAGCTTACCGTAATATCTTGCTCTAACATTTTATCAGATAGTTCTTTTAAAAGAATTTTNGTGATTTCCTCAATCTCGCTTCCTCCCAAGGGTTTGAAAACAATTATCCCGTCGAACCTATTTAAGAGTTCTGGTTTAAAGATTCCTTTTGTCTGTAAAAACTCTAAAAGATTCTGCTGAAATTTTTTATCGATTGGCGTACCTTTATTCACTTCTTCGCGTATAAACTCCGAGGCCGCATTTGAAGTCGCAATAATTATTGCATTAGTAAAAGAAACCGTTTTCCCCTTGTTATCTGTTAATCTTCCGTCATCAAGAACCTGGAGGAAGAGATTCAAAATGTTTGAACTTGCCTTTTCAAATTCGTCCAAAAGAACAAGAGAGAAGGGATTTTCTAATATTTTATCTATCAATTCTCCCGAAGCTTCTTCCTCGCCCGGCATAGATCCCAAAAGTCTTTTTAAAGAATCGTTTTCTGAATATTCACTCATATCAAGTCTTATCATCTTATGCGCCTGCCCAAAATATATTCGGGCCAGTGTTTTGGCAGTTTCTGTTTTTCCAACTCCGGTTGGACCTAAAAACAAAAATGAAATCGGCTTATTTTCTATAGAAAGTCCGGTTCGCAATCGTCTCATTGCCTCTGAAACTTCGGAAACTGCCTCTTTTTGATCTACAACTCTTTTGTGAATCTCATCTTCCAAGTTAAGCAATAGCTCTTTTTCCGCCTTGTCGGGTTTTCCGACAGCAATCTTAGTTTTACTTTCTATCTTTTGAATAACATCTCCCTCTTCGACAATCTTTTTTTTGGAAAGCGCTGCCGCCAAAGCTGTATCCTCAAGAAGTGTTACAGAAGACCCAGGAAGAACTCGGTCCGGTAAATATTTTTTAGCGAATTTTAGACAGGATACGATAGCTCGATAGGATATTTTTATATTGTCTTTTTTTTCTATTTCGCTTGCTTTTCTAAAAAGCATCGTAAAAGCCACATCTTCGCTTGGCTCTTCAACTTTGATTACTTCAAGATTCCCAAGAAGTGTTTTTCTTGTCTCTACAAATTTTTTAAATGAGCCCGGCGTAATAGTTGCTACTATCCGAATGGCTCCCCTTTGAATATATGGAATAAGAGCACCCGAAAGATCAAGATGAAATGATGAAGATCCTAAAATATTTTCAAATGATGAAATAAAAACAATAATATTTCCCGAATGAGAAAGTTCCGCAACAACAGAATCTAGCCTTTCCTCAAGTTGCCCAAGATTATCTGATCCCGAAAGCAAAGCGTCAACCAAAAGCATGTAAAACCTTTGATGGTAAAGACTTCCCGAAAGATTTCCAGCAAAACTCTCAAACGCAAGGCTTTGCGCAATTTCAGTTCTACCGCTTCCTATCTCTCCAACCAAAAGAGCGCTTTTTCCTTTATACATTCCTTCAACAAGTTGCCTGAACTCACTTTCCCGTCCTAAAAGGGTCGGTCTTTTTTGTAAAACCTCTGCGGTTAAATCAACCATGTATTTCTTAGTCTCGATTGTCCACCCCGTTACCCAATCTTCGCCAATGCCCTCTCCCCAAAAATTAACTCTAAGCGGTTTGGGATTTTCCTCATCAGCAAATCTTGTTCTTGCCCAAGATAGAATTTCTACCAGTTCCTCTTTTTTAAGATTTTTATTAAATAGCAGTTTTGTATTGTCTTCTGTTAAAAGCAGGTAAGATGCAAATAAATCCATTGCCGTAACAAACTTTCCTTTTAGGTTTTTAGAAATCTCCAAAGCGTACTTTGCCAGCTCTTCTTTTGAAATATCAATAAGTTTTATCTCCTCTTCTTTGAGAATATCCATTTTATCAAGTAGGAAATTTATAGAAGAGATTTTAAAAAGTTTTCTTACCAAAGACTGACTATTATTTGAACTTAAAAAAATACCAAGCGATTTTAAAGTAAATGAGTCAAAGGGATTTCCTTTGTTCAATTGAGCCTGAACTTCCGGAAATTTTCTAAAAATTTTAAAACGGAAAAAGGTTTCTATTATTAAAAACGAGGACAAAAAAAATAGTGAAGGCTTAACTTGGGACAGACTAAAAGAATTATTGAAGATAAAAAGCAGAAGGCAGGAAAATAAAAAGACAAATAAAAATATTCTGATTATTAAAAATATCAGAGATTGATAGATATAATAAATTTTTGCGTATGCAGTCATTTTATGAAAAAAGTAAAAATATTGTTCCTGCCGGCCACAGTAAAAATGAAATAAAAAAGATTATTTCAAGAAAAAGCAGTAAAAAAACTAATATTAAATCCGCCATTATTACAAATGTCTTAATAAAAATTCCCATGGCGACCGAGAACACAACCAATCCTTTTCTATATTCGTTTTTCCAAGGTTTAAA
>C687J35174_10005572_pt1 | contig 16559 bp, 16 predicted proteins | sample RifCSPhighO2_01_FD_35174 | JGI IMG/M metagenome (IMG submission 35174) | reverse complement strand
CGTGAGACCGAAATGGTGGTATTTTCTGCAAGACAGGCGGTGATGGTGATAATATTGTTTGCGTCTACCTCTGCGCTGTAGCGCGTCTCGTTGTCATCGTCGGAAAGCGGGTCGAATGGTAAGGACTTCAGGTAAGGCGCCAGTTCATCGCGAAGGTCTGCACACTGAGAAACGGCACCGCAGCCATCATTATGGCAAAATGCGAAGTCCCAACCGATTTGCGTTTGCGGCATGCTCGTCTGGAGCCCGCACGGGGCAAGATCTCCATCTTTGTCGACGAGACACTGGTGGAGGGCGGAAAGAATACTATTGACGTCGTTAAACCGCACGCTGTCGCGGGCATCGGCAAGCTGTTTGGCCGGATTGACCGCAACGAGGACGACACTCGAGAGAATGGTGATGATACCCATGGTAACGAGGAGTTCGATGAGGGTAAACCCTTTGCGCATGAAGCGCAAAGGACGGAAGAACCGAAGAACCGAAGAACCGAAGAACGAAAGAATAGAATAACCGAACAACCAAAAAACCGAATAACCGAATAACCGAACAAGATCCGGTACATTGGTTAATCGGTTCATAGGTTCATAGGTTAATCGGTTCATCGGTTCATCGGTTCATCGGTTCATCGGTTATGTTCAACTATAGCACACGTTTCGTGTGCGTGTAAAGATTAAAAAAGATTTATTGGGGCGAGGCTCGGGACGGCGTACCACACGATGACTGCAAGAGCGCCGAGAATTACTACGAGCAAGAGCACGTATTTTATTAGTGAGGAGTGGGATTTTTTTGCTTGCGAGGGTGTGGTTGGTGATGCTTGAGGGTTTGTGGCAGTTGTTTGGCTTTGCGTTGCAGTCTCTGTTGCAGTTACGGGTTTGGTAGCTTTCTTTGGATCAGCGGGAATTTCCAGGAGAGGAATACTTAAAAACGTGCGATCTGCTCCCTTGCCGGAAGGTTGCTGCATGATAAGCCCGAGGGGTCGTATCTCTCTTTTCCCCGCCTGTGCATTGGCAGGAAGCGGGGGAGGATTGGTTAATGAGTCGTCAATAAAGACGAAAAGCCCCTCTTCGCTAAAAGTACGGCGAATAAATTCAACAAGGTGGGCAAGGTGTACGTTGTCCGTATCAAGCCGTTCGCTAAAAAATGCCGCGCCGCCGTGGGCAACCGTGCAGATAAGTTCCGGTCCATTCCAGATCACGAGATGAGGTTTATTTTCCTGTTGGGTAAAACTTGCAAGATACGGTCCGATGGGCGCTATGGTTTCCGCGCGGCACTCTATTTTTTTCATCGCCAAGGAGAGCGCGTTGAGGTAACTCACGGGCATCGCGATAACCTGAACGGTACTTACTCCCTTTTGTGCGCTACCCGCGACTTCTTTCCAGTCAAAGGTCGTCGTGGTGAGCTCTTCAGGAACAAGCTCTTGGGCCCGTTGCAATACATATTCGCGGGAGAGCTCGTTTGTCGGCGCGGTAAAAGCAACCGTATAGCTTATGTCATTACCGAGTAGGATATGGACGCGGGAAAAGCCGTGACTATTTTTTAAACGCGTAAGCGCATCGGTCATAGTAACACCGTCCCACGCCTCCTGGGCGGCNGGGGCAGACTGGAGGGGATCCAGTAAAAAAATCTTTGTTTTGGTCAGATAGATGATGGATGGCTTAGCATCAAACATGATACGAATTACGAATCATTACCAATATATGAATAATGCCTGTTGCGTAACTTTTAATATTCTTACATCGTCATGCTGAATTTATTTCAGCATCTCATTACTTNATTATAGATAGATCCTGAATCAAGTTCAGGATGACGATTTTTAGAAGTTACGCAACACGCATATACTACCTTCGTCTATATACGGCTGTTGCCTAACTCTTGTTCGTTGCTTATCGCGATCCCTGCCCGCCATTGCCTACGGCTTCAGACGCTGGCAGGCGGGCGAATAATCCGAATGAACATCCGAATGGTCTGCCTCACCTTCGCGCTTCGTTGCGAAGCGGGCAAGGCGGGTCCGAATAGGATCTATTTTAATTTTGTTTTCTGTTATTAAAACTCCTCCCACCGTCCGATAGAAACGGTTGATGATTTTGTCATCTTAACCCGAACTTTTTTTGTATGACCGTTCTGCGTACCGGTAAACGTATACGTCCAGGTCGGGCCCTCATGCAACTCCATTGTAACAGTGCAGCTGCCTTCGGGCAAGATGATTTGTCCCGGGAGCGCTTCATCAACTTTATTAAATCGTAAGAGTGCATCTTCGACACAGCTTTCGACAAAATCAAGACTTTCCTCGTTTTTTTTCGCGGAGAGTGCGTTTTGTATTTCACTTACTGAAGAAAGAGGCAAGGTCAACCCGATCGTCATGACGACCACGGCAATTACCATGACCGTGACGAGCGCGGCGTAGCCACTTTGTATATCGGCGCGTGCATTACTCACGGTGAGCGGTTGATCGGCTGTCATAGTTACTGCGTATACTCCACATGGAAAAGCGGGGCTCCGCCGGGATTATTGTCGTACGATTCAGCAGTTCTCGGATCGATGTCGTTGCCGCTTATGATAATAACAAGCGCGTTGCCGCTCGCCCAGCCGGGGCGATTGACTATTTCCTGGACGACCGAAGAAATATCAGGGGTCCGCTGGTCAGGCCCCGCTTCTCCTGCGTTGTTCCAAGGAGGAGGATTCCAGGGGACATTAGCGACAGTTTTGGGTCTGGAGGTAATATTCCCGTCAACTGCAACAAAGGTCGCTGCGCTATCCGTATTTTCTCCCTGGACAGTAAGTAAAGTGGGATTTTGAGTTACCGTATCTACCCGGAACTGGACGTAGGAGTTGGTAATCGTTGCGCCTTGCGGGATCCCCACGCCGGCAAAGCGCATGCCCACGGTTTGCAGAACAGCAGGAGAGGACTCGTAGACTAATTCCAGATCGCTGCTACCAAGAGATACGTGGCCACTCGGTACTTCTTCTTCCGCATCATCAGAGCTTTGTGCGACCTGAATCTCAGAGGTGACCAGGCCCGGGGCGGCTTCCTCCGGGGTTTGCATGGATCGTACTTCGGTACTGGCAGTATAAGCCCTACTCATTTGCCATTCTTTTCTGTCTCCCGACGAATCTATCGTGAGGCTGTATTTGATATTCGTTGATTCTGTCCCGCTTGAGAGATCGGTAAAAGCGAGGGAGGATACCGCAACGGCACTGCTCGTTAACGGTTCATCATTCGTCATAGCAGTACAATCACTTGACCCGCCGCCCCAGGCGATTCGCAGGCGGTTTGCGGCTACATATATTTTTGTCGGATTGCGATTAGCATCAGCGTTTGCCAGACATACATCGTTTGCGCCGATTGAATTTATTCCCGACGCGTTTCTCACTTCATATACGATACGTTTACTTCCCAGCCGCAGGTTTTGATTTACCTCTTGCTGGACATTTGATTTTACCCTTCCATAGACCACATTCCAGGCAAACACGACGGCGGCTCCGATAAAAAGCGCGATGATGCCCACGTACAAAAGGAGCTCGATGAGGGTGAATGCTTTGCGCTGAAAGCGCAAAGCACGGAATAACCAAAGAACCAAAGAACCAAAGAACCAAAGAACATTCTGTTTATTGGTTGATCGNTTTATCGGTTNATCGGTTGATAGGTTCATTTTATGGNACATACTCCACGTGCAGCAGCGGNGCTTGAGCAGGTGCACTGTTGTATGATTCCGCAACTCTGCGACCGGAGCCGGTAATGATGATAGAGAGCGCGTTGCCGCTTGCCCAGTTAGTGGTGGGACCGACTATTTCCTGAATGATTGTGGAGATGTCAGAAGTCTGCTGTGCAGGTCCTGATTCTGCCACGGTTAGCCAGTCTGGAGGACTCCATGTAGTTGAAGCGGTAGTGCGCGGGCGCGAAGACACATCCCCGCTGACGGTAGTAAAGGTAGTGGTATTGTTCGAAGCCTCTCCCTGTATGGTGAGCGAGATTGGATTTAAATTATTCGTGGCATCTACCGTAAACTGGACGTAGGCGTTGGTAATTGTAGCCCCTTTCGGTATGGTCACGCCGGTAAAACGCATTCCTACGGTCTGCAGGGTGCCGCCGGCATTAATAAGCTGGAGGGTACCGGAGAGCGTCACTGTGCCGTTTGGAGCTTCTTCCGCATCGTCAGAAAGGGCATTGACGCGTTTCTCAAACGTTGTCGGAGCTGAAGTTGGGGTTGGCGTAGGAGTTGATGTTGCCGTCGGCGTGGGAGTCGGGGTAGCCGTTGGCGTAGGAGTCGCGGTCGGCGTCGGCGTGGGAGTTGGCGTGGCAGCCCCCGTGGGAGTCGGCGTCGGGGTGGGACCGGTGGGTGGTACATACTCCACATGGAGAAGCGGAGCGGAAAAATCCTCTCCATCAAATGATTCAGCAAATCTTTGACCAGAGCCGGTGATAATAATAGCGAGCGCGTTGCCGCTTGCCCAGTTAGTGGTGGGACCGACTATTTCCTGAATGATTGTCTTGATATCCGAAGTCCGCTGAGCCGGCAAAGCATCATTTACTTTGTTCCAGACAGGCGGACTCCAGGATACCGAGGCGATGGTTGTCGGGCGACTGGAGATATTATAAACAACGGAGGTAAAAGTGTTAGCATCGTCCGTACCCTCTCCCTTTATAGTGAGCGAGATGGGATCTATGTACTCTATAGCGTCTACCGTAAACTGGACATAAGCTTTGGTGATCGTTGCATTTTTCGGGATCGTTACATTGATAAAGCGCATCCCCACGGTCTGATTACTACCGTCATAAACCAACTCCAAGTCGCTGCTGGTAGTATTTGTTGTGCCGTCTGCTTTCTCCTCCGCATCATCAGAGGTTGCCGAGATGCGGGTTTCGAAGGTTTGACCCGGGATNGAGATTGCTTTTCCGAAATTAGTAAGATACGCAATGACCGAAACCGTATTGTTTCTNGTCGGCGTGAAGCTCCATGTGACGGTTGANGTAACCTTTTTCGTGTCGGGATCATCNGTGCCGGAGGCTCCCGCGCCGCCGCCATAGTCGGCCTGGANTTGAGCTTCAGTCAGCGCGGAGCGGAAGAGCTTTATCTCATCCAGNTGTCCATCCATCCAGGCGATGTCCAGATCTGATTCGCTCCCGATAACGAAGCTTACCGCGTTTGCGACGCTGTCGACGTTTGCAATGGTTCCGTTGAGATTTCCCCCCGCATCAGCGCCATTGATATAGATAGTGAGATCAGTATCGTCTTCATAGACGAGGGCAAAATGGTACCAGGAGCCTGCTGAAATCGTGTTGCCCGTGAAGAGGTTGATATCATCTGTTCCGTCTGAGACGTAGGCGGCAAGCTGTCCGCTGGCGTTGATATAGACAATATATCCCTTAGATCCTGTTCCCGTGCCGTTCTTTTTGGCAACAATGACGTTATTATCAGAAAGAGCAGAAGCCTTGATCCATCCGGTAATCGTGAAGTCCTGCCCGTCGGTAAAGTCGAGCGCATCGGCATCACTTACCGTGACCGCATCATCGGTATTATCAAAGTCTAAGGAGGCATTTATTTTCCCACTTGAACCATTTGCCCACATCTCATCAGGGGCTCCCGATTGACACGTTCCTACCGAAATATTCGACCCGGACGCACCGGCTGAAATCGTACCGGCAAGCCCGCTACTGGCGCCTGAAGCGGTTGTTCCTTGACACTCGTCAAACTGGTACCACGCCACCGGCGAATTTCCAATATTGCCGTCCGTATCTCGCTGAACATCCGAAACGGTTATCATGCGGGTAAACTTACCACTCGTATCAATCCCGTTCTTAAGCGTCCACTTTCCCTCTGTCACCGTTACACCGCAACCTCCCGCGCAGTTATTCGTTGCCGCCGGTGTGAGAAACAGGTCCGACCATCCTTGATTTCGTATCGAGCGCATCGCCTCGATGCCTTCCTGGGCAAATGCGGCTGCATTAGTTTCTTCACTCCCCAGCCGGTTGGTCTGGAACGTATAGACGATCGTTGAAACCCCCGTTGCGGCGATAATTGCAAAAATCCCCACGGCGAGAATGGTCTCGATAAGGCCAAAAGCCTTACGGCTTTTCGAAAACCGATGAACCGATGAACCGATGAACCGATGAACTGAATAACCGAACAACCGAACAACCGAACAACCGATTAACCGATTAACGCACTGTCTATATGATCGTTGATTAAACCAGTTAAATGTCATTGTATAAACAAAGAGTTTTTCAAACGTTAACGTTTCTTGGCATCTTTTCTGACTTTTGATGAAAACGCTGATAATTGTCTACTGAGTTTTTCAGAACGATCGAGCCAATAAGCGTGATCATCTTTAGCGATATAGTTATCATCTAGAGCGCAATCAAGGCATGCGACGCATTCATCAAGTGAAGTAAGTGCGTTATTGAGATATTTACTAAATTCAAGATCAGAGTATTTTCGTGATCCCTCGGCAATATTTAAAATAACAGAGTTTAGCGCGCGCCATAACTGATCGGTTAACGTAAACCGCACGCTTTTAGGAAACCTTTGCTCCGAGAATTCTTTCAAGTCCATTCTATATTGTCGGGCATCGTTGTAAACAGGAAATTTTCTAAATCGAAACATAATTGTTCATTGGTTATTCGGTTGATAGGTTAATAGGTTATTCTGCTAGTCAGTTCACCTCTATTCCCCCTGCAGCATTCACCGCAATAGTTGTGCTGCCGAAATCAGAACTGATCGTTATTGACAAGGCAGATGATGGCTCTCCCCGGCCTTTTGAAAATGTCGTATCCGTAAGATTATTTATCGTGATGGGAGAGGGGATGGTAAAGTCGTTTTTTACAATAGGCGCGGCACAGGTATTACTGTACATTCGTAGTGTTGAGCCGGTGACGCACACACCCCACGTCGCGTCATTTTTTCCGTCCATGGCGTTTTCCTGCGCCTTTCGTAAAAATCCCATGACCGTCGTCGTGGTCGTTTCGATATGATTTTTCGCTAAGAACCGTGCAAAAAGCGGTGTCGTCACCGCAGCAATGAGCGAGAGAATCCCGACTACGAGAATTACTTCGATGAAGGTGAATCCGGCTTCGCACCAATTAACCGAATAACCAAATAACCGATTAACAACCTTCCTACCATTTGGTTTTTCAGTTAATCGGTTCCTCGGTTGATCGGTTAATCGGTTCATGGGTTTATTCTGCCTTACTGTCCGCTTATCGATCCGGTGAGACTGTAAATCGGGCCTATAATAGCAAGCGCAACAAAGGCGACAACGACGCCCAGAAAAATCAGAAGCGCCGGCTCAAGAAGCGTGGTNAGGTTCTTTGACATATTTTCAACCTCTTCCTCGTAAAAATCNGCTAAGATATAAAAGTGTCTCATCAAGACGTCCCGATTTTTCTCCAACCTGTATCATCTTAATCGTGATAACCGGATAGAGATTCGGCGAAAAGGCACCGATCGATCCGGTAAGAGAGTTGCCCGCGCTTATCGATTTTGTTGCGACGTAGAGGCTTTTCTGGTAAACAACGTTCGTAAGCGTTCGCGCCGTAATATCAATGCTTCGGTTTATTGGCACGCCGCTTTTAATCAATGTACCGAGGCTGCGCGAAAGTCGCGCGAGCTGGACATTCCTGATAAAGGTACCGATAATCGGTGTATGGAGTAACACCCGATGGGTAACGGGTTTAACCTGCTTCAGTCGCCAGGCAAAGCCGGTAAGCACGACCAGCAGGATGCCGCCGATCAGTATAATAAAACCGTGATCTTGTAACAGGTTAGCGATATAAAGAAGTATGCGTGTCGTAATAGGCAATTCTACGTTCAGTCCGGAAAAAAGATCTATCACGCGCGGCAGAATAAATATAGCAATCCCCATGCTCATGAAAAAAGTTAACGAAAAAACGATCGCGGGATAGATGAGTGCGCCTTGAACTTTTTTCTTTAACGAGAGTTCTTTTTCGAGCTGTGTCGTCAGAAAATGAAGATTTTCTTCCAGTACCCCCGCTTCTTCACCGATCTCAACAAGGCTTATTTCAAGCGGCGAGAATACGTACGGATGCTTTTGCATTGCCGTGCCCAGTGGTTTGCCGTTTTGGACGTCGGTGAGCATGCTTCGTATGGTGCGTTTGAACAAGCCGGATTTTGTCTGTTCCATGAGGGTATCCAGCGCCTCGGTGATCGGAATTCCGGTTTTCACCATAATCGCCAGGTGGCGCGTAAAGAGCACCTTTTCTACCATCGGAATGTGTGAAAAGATGGTAAGGGCAGGGATTTTCATACTATTCCTTCATCACGCGGGTTACTTCTTCAATCGTCGTCATTCCTTGTCGGACTTTATCTAGCCCGTCTTCGAGCATAGTGGTCATGCCTTCCCGTACCGCGATCTGATGGATCGTTGATGCGTCTTTGCGGGCAACGATTGCCTGCCGTACCGCCTCTGTCATCACGAGGATCTCAAAGAGCCCGATACGGCCGGCATAGCCGGTCTGATGGCATATCTCACACCCTTTACCATGATAGAGGCGCACTTGGCTATCCGGGGGAAAGTATTTGGTCAGGGTGGCAAGAGGGATATCGCCGGTAAATTCGGCAAGCGAATGTTCTTTACTGACGCGGCACTGCTGGCAAATGTTCCTGACCAACCGCTGTGCGATGACTGCGGTGGTCGTTGAGGCGATAAGATATGGCTCAATCTTCATGTCGGTAAGGCGCGGAAAGGTCGTTGCGGCGTTGTTGGCGTGGAGTGTGGTTAAAACGACGTGTCCGGTCATGGCGGCATTCACCGCAATGCCCGCCGTTTCTTCGTCCCGGATTTCACCGACGAAGATGACATCGGGATCCTGGCGAACAATTGACCGTAGCCCGGTAGCAAAGGTAAAACCGGTTTTCGGGTTTACCTGCAGCGCATTGACCCCTTCAATATCATACTCGACCGGATCCTCGATCGTCATGATATTCACATCGCGTTTATTGAGCAGTTTGATAATCGTGTATATCGTGGTTGTTTTCCCCGACCCGGTCGGGCCGACGGTGAGGAGCATGCCGAAGGGTTTCTGATACGAGCTTTGCACTTTTTCAAAATCTTTTGCCGAAAACCCGAGGTCAGCAAGAGAAAATTGTCTCGAACGTTCAGACAGAAGTCGCATGACTACCTTTTCACCTTTTATGGCAGGAACGATAGAGACGCGAATATCGAATGCTTCAGCATCGGCAGCGGCATTGGCAGGACGCCAGCGGATTTTGCCGTCCTGCGTTTTCTGATGTTCATCGGTACGCAGGCTTGCCATGACGCGTATACGGTTAATAAGGTGCAGATGCAGGTTTTTAGGGAGCTCAACGACGTCGTGGAGCATGCCGTCGATGCGAAAACGCACGAGCGTGTGATCGGTGAACGACTCGATATGGATATCGGAGGCGCGGTTTTGGTACGCGTAAAGGATGATAGTATCAGCGATTGTTATGATGGGTACTTCGGTATGCGCGGCGCCTTTGGCTTCAGTGACGTTTTTATGCATAATCGTTTCAAACGCCTCTTTCACGTCGGGTGTGTATTCCTGCGCTTTGTTTTCAATATCAAGAGTCGTGGCAAAGTGGATGATAATGGGTAGCCCGGTTTTTTTGGCAAGAAAATCGCGCAGTTGAATGTTGCTCGGATCGCTCATCGCCACATGCAGGCCATCACGGTCTTTTTTAAACGCGATAATATGCTGTTTTTTAGCAACGATTTCGGGAATGGTGGTCAAAACGTCGTGCGGAATGGTAATGCGGGAAAGGACAATGAAAGNGAGTTTAATCAGGTCGGCGATGATCTCGCCTAAGTGTTCGTCTTTAACCAAATCCTGTCGCAGGAGAATAGAGGCAAGCGGGATATTGGTGTTGTTGCTTGCCCGCCATGCAGCATCAAGCTCCCGCTGGTTGATAAGTTGCAGCTCACTCAAAGCATAGTACAGCTGTTGATTGGTGTAGGCAGCCATAGGATAATAATACCACGGTTACCCCACGTACTGCTTTATCTTTGCGACGACTTCCTGGATAGAGTTGTTTGCTTTAATGAGGTAGTCTTTTGCCCCGAGTGACTTGGCTGTTTGGATGTCTTCGTCCTGGCCGAGATTTGAGAGGATGATGACATTAATGTTAGCGAGTTCCGGATCTTTTTTAAGCGCCTTAAGCGTCTCAAATCCATCCATGACCGGCATGACGAGATCAAGCAAAATGATATTCGGTTTGCGCTTTTTTGCAACGGAAAGCACCCACTCTCCATTACCGACTACGGTGACGTCATATCCTTCTTTGGCCAGTTTAACCTTATAGATATTAGCGTAAAATTGATCGTCTTCTGCAACGAGGACAAACGGCCTGCCAGAGGGTTTTAACGGCGTATTATCTGTCGGTTTTGTATTCGGCATATGGTATTGAGTANGATGAATTCTGCTATATTGGATTGTGCTGATTTGAACACAAATCTTGAATGTTACCCGGGTAACTCTTCCTGATTAAAGCTTAAGTCGTCTGGCTTATCTTCTGCGGATGGCGTGCAAGGTAAGTATCAAGCACTTGCTGTTTTGGTTTTTTCGGCAAGATGATCGTAAAAGTGGTTCCTTTACCCAGAGTGCTCGTATACGAGACTGTGCCGCCCCACGCTTCCATATACGATTTTACCACGAATAAACCGAGGCCGGTGCCGTCGGTTGCGCTGGTTCGTGCGTTTTGCGCCCGGTAGAATTTACTAAAGAGCATAGCACGGTCTTCTGCAGGTATGCCGATGCCCGTGTCCGCCAGCGTGATCGTGAAGTATTTATCCTGTTCTCTGATGTGTATATCCACGGAACCGGCAACGCGGTTATACTTGATCGCGTTGGAGATGAGATTCATAGTCACTTCGCGCAATCGGGCAGGATCGATGATAACGGAAGAAAGTTTTGATGGTACTGTTTTGAGCGAGACCTTAACGTTACGCCGGAAAGATTCGCTTGCTAATTCCGTAATGACCGAATGGATAAGTGCCGCTATATCGACTTCCTCCGGATTGTCTGAAACGCGGCGCTGGTCAATGCGAGAAACATTCAGCAGATCGTCCACCAGCTTGATCATCGTACGGTTGCTCGTATAGATTTGCTCGATAATTTGCTTAATCGGGGACGGAATCTTGCCAATATCCTCATTGAGAATCATTTCCATATTCCAGCGCATCGCGCCGAGCGGTGTCCGCAGCTGGTGAGCGGCGATGGAGAGAAAGTTATCTTTTGTTTTTTCCAGCTCTTTCTCGCGGGTAATGTCACGGAATACGATGACGCAGCCAAAGACATGTCCTTGGTCGTCTTTGATCGGCGCCGCGCTATCGGATATCGGTATGTGCATACCGTCTTTGCGTATCAGGAGCGTATTGTGGGAAAGCTCTTTCATTTTTCCCGTTCTGATGACCTCTTCGACAAACGAACGGTAGGGAAGCTTCGGATTTTCTTCGGAGATAAAGTGAAATACCTCTTTATAGTGTTTGCCTTTTGCAACGGGGAAGTGCATGCCAGTCATCCGCTCGGCGACTTTATTCATGAGAAGAATTGTCCCGTGTGCGTCGACGACAAAGACACCGTCACCGATACTTTTAAGAATTGTGTCAATTTTATCGCGCGCCTGTTCTACCTCCAAAAAAGCAACATACATACTCATCAGAAGCCCGACAAGGGTGAAACTATAGCTGATGATTTTGATGATATATGCCGCGGTGAACAGGGTATCAAACGCGGTGCCGGAAGAGAGATATAAAAGCTCTGCCGTGATAAATCCTATAAGGGCAAGCAGGAACCAATGTTCGAAAAATTTCCACTTCCACTGCTGTTTTTTTAGCGAACCGATAAATGCGGAGATTAACATGACCAAAATAAGCAGATGAAATACTCTTCCCGTAACGGGATCGATAAAAAGGGAAAGTAACAGAAACGTGATGAAAAGAGCGGAGGCGATGGTGTATTTGCTTATTTTGGCGATATGGATGTATTTTTCACGCCACCACACCACGATGCTTGCTATGATAAAAAGCGACAGGTAAAGCTGTGAAAAAAGCCAGTACCGTGCGGTGTGTGTGGTTAAATCGACCCCGCCGCCGAATGCAGCTATGGTGCTTATGGTTAAAACCGCATGCCAATGGATGAGCACCGAGCCTAAGAAGCCGATGCCGATGAAGAGATATTTGTTGTAGTGGCGGGTATTATATTTAATAAGCGCCATGACGCTGACGATGAGGGAGAAAACGGTGGCAATAAGCTCAAGGAGTATATACAGCTGGACGTTGCTTACCCACTTAAAGCCGGGAAGTGTCGCATAGACGGCGGCAAAGATGAGCGCGGCAACGATGTACGCAACCGTCCTCCCCCGTACGGTTTCCGGGTCCGGGGTCTTTTGTCCGACAAGCGTCGTGTAGATGGACGCATCTATCGTATGCGAGATATCAAACGGGTGTCGTTCTTTTTTTTCCTGTTCATCCTGTCCGGCGTCCATTTCCGGGTGTTTTTTCAGCAATCTTCCCATGATGATTCAGGATAGCATAGGATGCAGGAGAAGCCAAGAGAGTCGGATTATAGTCCGATTTCGCCGGCGTGATCTTGCATAGCGGCCAGTACGAGCGCAATATGCTCGTCGAGCGAACGGTTAATCTCCTGCGCGCCGCGAACGATATCGTTGCGGTTGACGCCTTTGGCGAACGTTTTATCCTTCCACTTTTTCTTGATTGACTCGACCGAAACATTGGCGAGTTTTTTATCTTTTACCAGCGCGACGGCGACGATTAAACCGGTTAATTCATCTACTGCCCGGAGTGTTTTTGCCATGAGCGATTTCGCTTCAACGTTAAAATTAAATCCGTGTGCGGCAACGGCGTTAGTAAGCTCTTCTGATGCTCCCTGCTCTTTTAACCAGGTAATGATGATGTTCGGATGTTTGTCGGGAAATTTCTCCCAATCAGCGTCGTGCAGGAGTCCGGCAATCGCCCATGTTTCGCGCTCTTCTTCGGGTATGTTGAAATGATTCGCGTAGCTCTTCATCGCCATTTCAACGGCGAGACAGTGTTTTATTAAATTTTGATTATCGATGAGTTCAGTGAGTTTTTNGAATGCTTNATCGCGTGTTAGTTTTACCGCCGTGTTTGCTGACATGTGATTATTGTATATAATACTTGAAATTATATTCTATTATGTATGCGTTTAGTTTATAGTGACCATTTACAAAAAAGGTTAAGAGAAAGAAAATTTCCACAAGATTTTCCAAGAAAAGTCTTTTATAAACCTGATCAGAAATTCGCCGATATACAATCGGGAAGATCGATATCTATTAAAAAGTTACCATATTCTGGTAAAATAAGACATATCATGATTAGTTTTGAGTACAATAAGCCTAATAAAATTATCAGAATAATAACAATCCATCCAGAAACAGAAGAAGAAATAGCGAAGAGATTGAAAAAAAGGAGGTACGTTTTAAGATGAAAACTATGAAACCAACAAAAATTAAGGAGTATTACGATGAGGAAAGTGATACAAAATGGTATGTAATAAAAAGCGGGGAAGAAGAAGAATATTATGAAATTTCCCCTGGTTATAATATTGAATTAGATAAGTCAGGGAGCATTATTGGAATAGAGATAATGAATTATTCAAAACAGTTAGTAGCAAACTATTCTACGAGAAGTAAAAACATTAACATTATTCCTTACGAGGTTGGAGAAAGTATGGTTAAATACCTTTCTTCCCGAAATACAGCAATACTATGATCAAGCATATTTGGTCTGTCCTTTGTAGAGAAGCACTCATTGATAGCGAAACTAATAACGTAAGTTTGCTCAACATCTTTGAGAGACTCGAGATAAANATCTCCTTACCNAAAGATATCACGATTCCTGTTGATGTACCAATAACGTATGAGTTAGTAAGCCTATGGGTGAAAGATAACTTAACTAAAGAGGAGGAATTAGATATAAATATTTCGATAATTAGTCCAGAGAATGAANTTGTCAATCAACTTTCAAANAAAATGGTGATACCTNTAGACAAAGCAAGAATGCGGTCAAGGATCAAAATAACAGGANTGAAAATAACTAAATCTGGAAATTATCTATTTCAAATTGCAGTAAAAGAAATGAANAGTAAAAAATTTACAACTGAAGCAGAATTACCTCTTGAGGTTGTTATACATGAAGATGTTAAGAAGAGTAAAACAACAAATTAAATTCATTCANATCAATTCNGTACTATCTATCCCATAAATCTTGCTTCCTGNNAGNACCAGAATTTTATTTTCCGNTGCCGAAACGATAATATCGGTTGCGTCGGNAAAGCCGGGCCAGCGGTATTGGGAATGGTAATCGCCGGTTTTNTCAAAGACGANNATGCGGGTATCTTCCAGCACATAGATAAGCTCTGTCTCACCGTCCGTATAAAATGCGCGCGCGCTGGTCAGCACATCGCCTTTGAGAAAATACGCTTCCGGCGCGCCGGCTGCAAAGCGGAAAATATCATTATCGCCGAGTATCCAAATGTGGCCATCGATCGCCATATCGCGACTATCCGATAAGTCTACCGAAACGTCATCGGCAAGATAGTTGGTTGCGCTGCCATATCCTTCTTCGCCGCGCGCATATTTCCAGATCACGCCGGCGCGGTCAAGGAGATACAGATTCCCGGCAAAGGCATTCATGGTGACAATATCCGTCCACGTATTATCCGCACCGGCGACTACGGTGCCGTCCTGACTGACGATTCCCCGTTCTCCTTCGGTACGGGCGATAAATACGTCTTTCCCGTATGCGGCGAGAGTGCGGACGCCGTTTAATCCGTCGCCTGACATGACAACGTCTGTCTGCTTCTGGGCTAGATCTATCGTATAGACGCGCCGATTTATGGTATCGAGAATCGCGAGCGTCGTTTCAAACAGGGAAAAAGACGAACCGGTTGCGGATTGTTCAATCCACGCCAGGTCAGAAAACAGCGGCGCCTCTTCGATTATCCAAATACGCTGTGCGGCGAGAAGTTCTTTCTGCGTTGTATTGAGAAGATTCGCAAGTTCTTCATATTCAGGAGACGTGGTCGGAAATGTCGGCAATGTTTGTTCGAGCCTGCTGACTGCTTCACCGAGCACCTGTTGGGCTTGTTCGCGGTCATGGTTGATTAACCCCGTGCCTTCTGATAATTTTGCGGTTACCTCTTCACGGAGAACTGCAACCGTTTCTTTCCGTTTGGCGCTGTTGCGATGGGATGAGCCAAACACCAGGCTGCCGATGAGAAGAAACAGCAGCACCATGCCGATGGTAAGCGTGATCCGTTGCTTTTTATTCGGTTTCGGCAGGTGAGCGACTACTTTACTCCTGAACGTATTGCTCCCGTGCTCCGGCGCAGGTGATTCTTCTTGCGCCGGTTCGGTTTCGTCCGTCGCGCTGAATGACTGTTCTTGGTTTTTTTGAGTAATGATCAAACACGCCGCGCCTGCGGTATCATCATGGTCATGGAGCAACGTAGCGAGGTTGTCTTCCAGCTCGCCATGCGGACTTTCCATGACGGTTTCCCGTATTTTTTCCGCCGGGATATTGGCGAGAAACGAGGGCGTACAAAGGCAGATAAGATCAGCCTGCTCGAGCGGTCCGGACGCATATCCGTCGTCATTCAGTATCGTACCCCACCGTTCTCCCCGCCGGATAAAGACGCGCGCACCGCCCCGGCTGGCGACATAGAGCACATCTTCCTGTGGCGCGACGATGGCAAGCGCCGCAGACGGCGGCGTTTCAAGTGACTGGATGATATTTTTTAGCGTTTGCAATGATACGTCATCAGTTGATGAGAGCCGCTCGGTAAGCTGTTCCATGATCGCGTGCCCGGTCTCAAATGCGCGTTCCCCGGTTTCAATCTCTATGACGATGAAATACGGTTCGTGGACAAATGTTTGCCCCCAGCGGTGATTCGTGGATCCCACGACTGAAATAGTCTCAAATCGTTCGTTCATATCTACAACAGTATAAACGATACCAGGAGAAGCACAAGGCTTACGAAGAGATGGACAAGAGCGACAGTGATCAGGAACGGCCCGCGGGGCGTTTCAACAGTGCGATGTTTGACAATCATCTGCTGATACAGGATAAAGGCAAACACTGCATAGGAAATAAGTGTTATGATGATGAATATCTTAACAATCATTATCACTGTTGCTGTTCCGTCGGTGAATAACTGGAAATTCATACTTTTCCCATAAGGTCAATAATAATTCTGACGGTATCTTTCGGCCGGGGCGTTGCGAGGAATTCGATGTTTACTTGCTCTCCTGCTGTTTGTACAACGACATCGCCATAATCAAACAGCGCCGCAAACAGCCCGGTTCGCTGATACGTGATGTCTTCAACCTGACCGATCCGCGTCGCCGTTACCTCCTGGACGAGGAGATAGAGAAAGTCGATATCAACGATGCGCATATTCGTGACGATATTAATGTTGTAATACCAGAGAATGAAATTGACAAATATGTATGAAAACGTCATGAGGTACCAGAAAACAATGAGTATAAGTGAATAGGCAAGGGGAAGGTCAAGGGGAAAGAGGT
>C687J35174_10005571_pt1 | contig 16560 bp, 16 predicted proteins | sample RifCSPhighO2_01_FD_35174 | JGI IMG/M metagenome (IMG submission 35174) | reverse complement strand
GAGGAAAAGGACACGGCCCTGAGGCTGTTGAGGATCAATTTCAGCAAATCTATGCCAACTGCCAACTTTGTCCTTAGCGTCTCCTGAATTACCTTTTGCTTTTTCAAAATATTCATCTAAGTATTCTAGAGTTCCAGCTCGTGCAATAACGAGATCATTATTCATAAATTCGGGTTTGGAATGATAACCAGATTTTGTAGCTTTTGCGGTTTCATAATTCACTAAAATGACATATCTTCCAAAAGGATTAATACCATTCTTGAGATCATCGACAGTATACACTGGAATGTCTTTCTCAAATTTACCTTTTATTGAGTTGTTAAATTCTTCTTCGGCTAATTTTGCAGCGTTCTGCGGCGTTAGGCCGTCAGCATATGCTTTCATTATTCTATCGTATGTCCTTAATACGCCTCCTCCGTGCACGACTGCAAGTACTGGCTCTCCTGCCTCAGCAACACCAGGGATTCTGCCTTCGGAAATTCCCACATTTTCTTCACTCAATGCAGTAAGCCATGTTTTCCAGAGGTAGTTTGATTTATCTGCTTTCACCTTTCCAGCCAGCAAATACGGCAAGGATGCAACTATTCCATCAGTGCCAGCATGAGCCGCTGCCTGCCGAAGAGAAACGGCAACGCCAATCCAGTTATTGTTGCTGTCTTTTTCTTCGCTGTAAAAAGGCTTGCCGCTCTTAATCAAAGTGTCAATACTGAATACGTTTCCCTGCTCGCGTGAAGCAGGATTGCCTGCTGGCAACGGAGGTATTTCTTGCCCAGGTTTCCATTCTAAGTGCTGAATTAAATCTCTTGGGATTATCGGATCCATGTTTTTATCTCCTTATTTTTTTGCGCCGTGCGCCTCTGGCGCTACCCCGACAAAACGACCACCATTAACAAGGATGCTGCCACTGAGGCCGCTGCAATTAATGCCGAGGAAAAGGACACGGCCCTGAGGCTGTTGAGGATCAATTTCATGGAACCAGTGCCAATTACGTACATAATGTTCAGAAGAGTGCTGCGCTTTTTCAAAATAATCACCTAGATATTCTGGAGTGCCTACTCTCGCAAGTACCAAATGGTTTTCTACAAATTCACCTTTTTTATGCTTATGATCATATTTCATGGCTTTTGCTGCTTCAAGATCAAGCATTACGCCGTACCGACCAAAGGGATTTGCAATCCTTCCATTCTTAAGATCATCAACAGTGTAAAGCTCAATTGATTCGCCACTAGGGAGTTTTCCTTTCAACAACTCATCAAATTCGTGCTCGGTGTATTTTGCAGCATTTTGAGCAGTTAAGCCTTCTGCATACGCTCGCTCAATTCTGTCCGGCGTCAAAATGCCTCCGCCGTGCACGACAACAATAACTGGCTTCCCGTTCTGCTTGTCAATTCCAACATTCTCTTCACTCAATGCAGTAAACCAATCTTTCCAAAGATAGTTATTCTTATCCGCCTTCGCTTTTCCAGCGATATGATAGGGCATTGACGCAACAATACCGTCAGCAGTTGCATGAGCTAGGGCTTCTCGCAAAGCAATGGGAACAGCAATATAACGCTGTTGGCTATCTTGCTTATCGCTATAGAATGGTTGTCCACGATTGATAAGATCATCAATTGTAAATAGTGGTTGTGCTGTCGGAGTTACGATTCTCGGTACTTCTGGCTGCGGCTGTCCCGGTTTCCATTCCAAATGTTCGATTAATTTTCTCGGAATTATCGGATTCATTTTGACAACAACACCTCTAATCCTGCCTGAAGCATTTTCACTTTGTCATGCACTTGATGATATACGATATTAGGATCGCTCTTAACCGCATTCCCTAAATCATAGGTCGCTCCAATTTCAAACAGGACAACATTATTCGTAGGATTCTTTGCCAATTGTTTCAATTTGTTTGCTTCTCTCTCCGCCGCTCCGTCGCCTAATTCGCCATCAGTGACTACTACATACGTTCTCTTCTGGCTGTCTTTGTATGGAGTTATGTTTAAATTAGTGCTGTATCCATTTTCCGGCTTGAACAAGACGTTTAATGCAGCAATGTCGCCGTTCCAGAACTTGTCAACGGGAATAATCTTGGAAGTTACTTCACTGCTCGCAAAGTTGTGTAAGCGCATTTTGCTTTGTTTTCCTAACTGTCTGCTCCCTTGCTGCAGCGCGTCTGCAAATCCATACAGCACATGGCTAAGCATATCAAATCTTCCGCCATCATTTACCATGAAATGTCCAGCTGTTCCATGAAACATTGACCCTGAGCTATCAAGGTAAAACTCAACAAGATCGGGAACATCTATCTGGGCATCAACATACTTTATATCTTTAATCTCCCGCTGGTTTAACTCGTATTCATTCAATCTATATGTTCCGTTGCTTAAATCAATAAGCCACGGTAATCGTGTCCTTCTTTGCAGCTGGTCAATCTTTCTCAAATCAACCCTGCTCAGCTGTTCTGGAGTTAAAACAATGCTTCTCTGCAAATTCCAATAATCTTGCTTGCCTACCACAACGCTCTCACCAACTTTATTTCCTCCAACGATAACGACTTTAGGATGGTGTAGTTTGTAATATTCATGCGTGGCTAAGACGTCAAGATTCTTCATTTCGTCAACAGGAGATGCGCCGCCGCTGATTGAAGAGGTAGTAGGTAGTTTTATACCTGCAGCTGCCTGTTGCAGCGCTTGCGGACTTTCCTGCGCAAGTCCCTGCACGAACTGCTGCTGCTCTTCCGGAGTCATGTCGTTCAATAAGTTCTGTAAAAGGTTTTGCGGCGTTCCACCGGCTCCTTCACCGTGCATATCCGCTCTTCCCTGCGGCATCCCTTTCTCTATGTAAGGACCAAGGACAGCCATGAAACGTTCAACTGCTTGGTATCGTGTTCTGTCTCTGGGCTCAAAGACCTTTCGGATAGCAGGAACAAAATCAGGGATGCCACCAACTTGCTTTCCTATAAGCGCAGTAAGCGCTTCTTCTGCAACTTTAATGCCGTCTTTTCCTGCTTTCTCTGTAAAGAGAGCGTGAGTTTTTTCCGGCCCGTACAGCAGACCATATAATAATCTTGTAACAGTGTAAAAATTAGTTTTAGAAGGGGAATCTTCTACTTCCAGTACGTCCCAGGTGGGAATGATGTCGGAACGGAAATATCTCTGCCGTTGATTATCGATGAAAACCCTATTGTCAAGAATAAAATCTTCCACTCCATTTTCTGATGCCTGTACTTTCACGTATTGTTCCAGCGGACTCAAGTTTGGTTCGGCTTTAAGAATTCCCCGCCTGATAGCTTGGCGAATCTCTTCCCGATCGTTGTCTTTTCCTTCAACACTAAACGGCGCTTCAAGAGGATGATATAGTTCGTGGAATAAAAGGTAGTGTAATGTCTCTCGTGCTAGTTCTTCGGGAGTTCCATCCCAGTATTTTGTAATAACCTCTTGAAATTTATGTTGTAGTCCTTTGTCATTTGAAATGTGCGCAAAAATACTTCGCAGATCAGTTGAGAAATGCCAATCCCGCCCGTTAGGCTGAGTTTTTTTAATTACAGGCGTATCACTACGCAAAGGAAAGTCTCTTCGGACTTCTTGTCTCCATTCACGTTCCGCTTCATTCAGAAGCAAGTGTAGGCTATTCATTTTTCATGTAACTCCTATTTTTTTGCGCCGTGCGCCTCTGGCGCTACCCCGACAAAACGACCATCATTATTAAGGCCGCTGTCGCCACTGAGGCCGCTGCAACTATCGTAGAGGAAAAGGACACGGCCCTGAGGCTGTTGAGGATCAATTTCAGCAAATCTGTGCCAATTATGTACATAATTCTGAGACGAATGCTTAGCTTTTTCAAAGTAAGAATCTAAGTGTTCCTTTGTTCCAACGCGAGCGAGTACAAGAGGGTTTTCTACAAATTCACCTTTTTGATGCTTATGATCATATTTTACGGCTTTTGCGGTTTCAAGATCAAGCATTACGCCGTACCGACCAAAAAGATTTGGAATTCTTCCTTTTCTGACATCATCAACGGTGTAAAGATCGATGGAATCACCGGTAGGAAGCTTTCCTTTCAGCAACTCATCAAATTCATTCTCTGTGTATCTTGCCGCATTCTGTGGAGTTAAGCCTTCAGCATACGCCTGCTCAATTCTGTCCGGCGTCAAAATGCCGCCGCCATGCACGACAATCACAACTGGTTTGCCGCTCTGTTTATCAATTCCGACGTTCTCTTCACTCAATGCAGTAAACCAATCTTTCCAAAGATAGTTATTCTTATCCGCCTTCGCTTTTCCCGCAATATGATAGGGCATTGACGCAACAGCGCCGTTCACACTCGCGTGCGCCAGAGCTTCTCGCATGGCAATGGGAACACCGATGTAACGATTTTGGCTATCTTGCTTATCGCTGTAGAATGGTTGTCCACGGTTGATAAGATCATCAATTGTAAATATAAGTTCCTGAGCTGTCGGAGTTACGATTCTCGGTAACTCTGGCTGTGGCTGTCTTGGCGTCCATTCTAAGTGCTGAATTAAATTTCTTGGGATTATCGGATTCATTGTAGTGTAACTCCTATTTTTTTGCGCCGTGCGCCTCCGGCGCTACCCCGACAAAACGACCATCATTATTAAGGTTGAAGTTGCCATCGAGGCCGTAGCAATTATTGCCGAGGAAAAGGACACGGCCCTGTGGTTGTGAAGCATCCCTGCCGGCGAAAGGATGATGGTTTCCTAAAGTATCATCATTTGTGTCTTTTGCCTTTTCAAAGAAGGCGTCAAGATGCTCTACTCCGCCCGCTCTGGCAATCACTAACGGATTTTCCATAAATACTTCTTTGCTGTGATAGCCGGAGGGAGTTCCTTGTGCCACAGCATAAGGCATTACCACTCCGAATCTATGAGGCAAATTTGAAACTCCTGCTTTTATCTCTTCTAGTCGATATAGAGCAAGAGTATCTCCGTTAGGCAATGCGCCATCTAAGATCTTATCAAATTCTTCCTGCCGATACTTTGCGCTATTATTAATCAATCCTTCAGCATAAGCAAGTTCGATTCTATCTGGTGTCAATATTCCGCCGCCATTAACGACAACTAATACTGGTTCATTGGGAGTGTAAAATCTTCCTTTAGTATCAATCCCAATATTCTCTTCAGTATGAACAGTATACCATTGTTTCCAAAAATCATGATTTTTATCCGTTTTAAGCTTCGCGGCAATAAGTTCCGGCATCGTCGCAATAATTCCGTCGGAACCAGCATACTTTAGTGCTTCTCGAAGAGCGATAGGAAGACCAACCCAGTTATCACCATCCTTCTGGTTGCTATAAAACGGTTGACCTTTCAGAATATCATCTATGCTGAACCTTTTAATTGCAGGTGAAGACGCAGATACTGGAGCAGGTTGAGGAAGTGCTTGTCCCGGCGTCCATTCCAAATGCTTAATAAGGTTGCGAGGAATTATCTTTTCCATAAGCGTTACCTCATGATGGAACCAAGCCTATGCTCGTAAATGCTTCCTTCTGCCTTCTTGGCAGCGTAAAGCTTGGTAAATGGTTCGACTGCTTTCATTGCGCCCCTATTCTCTTGAAGTATAGCTTTCACGTCTGCTTCCTGTGCGGTTGAAAAGTGCTCCAGAACAACGAGGTCTGCCAAGAGGCGGGACTTGATTGTTGCCTGAGCTGCATTTAGCGCTTCAGTGTTAAGTTGGTTCATTCCATTCCTGATCGTATGTATGTATCCTTCAAATCCGTGTTCAGATCCAGCATTCAGCGCAGATTGCCAGACTGCTTGCCTGTATCCATATCCTGATGGAATGTTCAATATTTTATGCAGGTCTCTATACGTTGTCAGCGCGCTATTGACCAACGTCATCAAGCTGCCGTATCCAGTACCAGTTACAGTCTTACTTTCTAACACAATGCCAATAGCCGAAGCGACGTCATTAAGGTTAACCTGCGCTTCATAGGTCCCGCTTTTAACTCCTTTGATAAAGGCTAGCAGACGGGACAAATTTCTGATTTTTCCCAGATCACGCCGTACAAATCCATGTTTTAATGTTCCCTGCGCCTGCAAGATCTTGCGATAATCGTTGTCATCTTTAACCGTGAACTGAGGCTGTACATTGCCTTGCTGCATTAATTCCGTATTTCTGGCATGCGTTTCTTTTGGATCTTCTCCAACGTAACCAAGAGCAACGTCAATGAATTCTCTGGTTTGCCCGTCTAAGACCGCAGAAAATTGCGCTGAATCAGTTGCCAGTGGGTAAATCTCTCTCCATTCTCCATTCATGCCTGATAGTTCCGCAAACCTGTTCCAGAATCGGCCATGTAGATCGCCAGTCAATTCTTTTTCTAATTGGCTGGAGCCAGCTTCCGCGACACCATTGGCAGCTTTGAGCTTTAGAAATCTATTCTCTCCCGCGACAGTCATCTCTCTACCATGTGTATGCAGTCCATCAGAAGGGTTCATAGTAGCAAGGATAGCCATGTTTTTGTATCGCCCAGTATCGCCGATAGGCATTCGCAATCTGGCGATGTTTCCACTAATGTTAATATATCCTTCTGACATGGTTCTGATGTCGTTAAAATTGCCGGTATTAATCTCTTCAAAGACAGTTAAGCCATATTTTCGACATTTTTCCTCATCAGGCAGTACTTTTGGAAGCCCGTTTTCCATTACTGATTTTGTAAATGGTTCAGTAGGCGAGCTTGCAAAAACACCCGATTCAAGGTGCAATTCAACGTATCCGTCTTTTCCAAAAATAGTTTCCCCTAAAGCCTTTGCCCGGTGGCTTTTACCTACCCCAGTATGTCCTTCCCAAAGTAGATGAATATCATCATAAAAGAGGGATGCGACATCTAAATCAATGTCATTGATTTCAACAGTATTTGGTTTCGGCAATCTTGCCTTTCCGTTCAAAAAAGCAACATCTACCGTTTCTCCTTCGGTAATTTCAAAGTATGGTGTTGGAGATACAACCCCATCCAGAGTTTCATAAAGTGCCCCGATAAAGTGAGTTCGCAGCTGTTTTTGATCAGGTTGATTAGTTGCCATAATTGCCTCCATCAAGTATCTTAATCTTGACTTCCACCAGCATTTTATGTTTTAGTTTTTCTTTTAGGAATGCTGGGATGATGATTATGTTTGAGGAACCTTGCTTGCTGATTTGTTTGGTTAAGGTGAATTCTTCCATGTGTTTTCTCCATTTTTTCCACTATTGTTATTCATTACTATGCTTTCCCCATAATAACAATAGGTGTTTACTATGCTCAGTAAGGGGCTACTTTATAAATCTTTCTTTAAATTTATTACTTAACAGTAAGAAATAAAAAGAAACGCTGATAATCTCGCAACCATGTCTGAAACGAGCGAAATGACTGATCTTTACGAGCAGTTTTGCTCTTATGAGAACCTCGAATTGGCGTTCAAGAGAGCCAGAAGAGGCAAAACGCTCAAGCTCTATGTCATTGAATTCGAGGAGAATCTGGAAAAAAATCTCTTGCAGCTGCGCGCCGAACTGCTCTCACAAACGTATAAGCCAGAGCCTCTTAAAACCTTCATCATCCGCGATCCCAAAACCAGAAAGATCAGCAAATCTGCCTTTCGGGATAGAATTGTTCATCATGCCATTTGTAATGTTATCGAACATAATTTTGACAAGCGTTTTATCTACGATTCATTTGCCAATAGGTTACGCAAAGGAACACTTAACGCCATTAAACGCTTTGACTATTTTAAAAGAAAAGTATCACAAAACGGAACAGTCAAATGCTATGTCCTTAAAGCTGATATTAAACAGTACTTTGAAACGGTAAACCATGAGATTCTTCTTAGTATCCTGAAGAAGAAAATACAAGATGGGCGGCTTTTAGCGCTAATCAGAAAAATTCTTGCAAATTATTTGGGAAATGTTCCAGGAGTAGGAATGCCTCTCGGTAATTTGACTTCACAATTCTTCGCTAATGTCTATCTGAATGAGCTTGACCAATTTGTCAAACACAAATTGAGAGCAAAGTACTACCTGCGATATGTTGATGATTTTGTCATACTCCACCTATCTAGGAAACTTCTGGAGAGATATAAATCAGAAATTAATCAATTTTTGCAGCAACGCCTTGCGCTTACGCTTCACCCGCAAAAATCGCAGGTCATAAAATTACAAAAAGGAATAAATTTTCTTGGTTTTAGAATTTTTCATTATCACCGGTTAATCCGCAAGAAGAATATGAAGAAATTTGAACGCAAATTTGAAGTGATGAAGAGCCTCTATCAACAAGGGCTGCTGAACAGAGAAAAAGCAGTGGAAAAGTTTGAAGGCTGGCTGGCCTATGCCTCGCAAGGCAATACCTACAAATACCGAACTGCAATGATGAGCAAATTCAACCAATATTTCCCTGCGCAAAAAGAAATTCTGGTCACCTCTGTAAAAAAGCATGAAAATTTTAACCAGAAAGTAGAAGCCAACAGGCTAGACTTTACATTTCAGAAGACATTATATCTGTTCAAGAAAGGGCTAACTATATTAGAAATCTCGCAGCAGCGGGGACTGAAAGAATCGACTATCTGGGCGCATCTTGCCTACATAGTAGAACTTCATCAATTGCCGCTGAAAGCTGTACTCCCTGACCATAAGATAAAGACAATTCTTGCCAGCATCAAAAGCCCAAATGATACACTTAGACAAGTAAAAGAGAGAATCGACAACGATACTATTACCTATGATGAGATACAATGTGTCTTAGCGAATATCAAAGGAAAATATCAACAGAAAAGCATGCACTATTTCATTGAATGGTACAAGCGAGTTAATTGTTTCCGAAAATGCTACTTTAACAAAAAACAGCGCATGGAATGTAGGAATAAATTTCAGATTCTTGCTGCAAAAAGTCCAGAGATGAAGTTTACGAAAAAGGAATTCTTAGATTTTTTTCATAGTAATGTCAATATCTGCGTCCTGCCGGATAAAGAAAAGAAACGGTTTATGTCTTGGAAGGAATTTCAGTTAAGGATGAAGGTAGCAAGACAAAGAGCAGGTGAAAGAGAAGGCTGAAGTAATTAAGAAAGTGAGTGATCTAGAACCTGCTGAAATTTCATTATTCCTTCAATCTCCTCGCTTTCTTAACCAACGCGTCTTGATAACACTTGAAAGCTTTGCGATTTTCTTTTTTGTAGATGTAAGGTGTTCCTAAATCTTCTTTGCATTTTGGGCATTTTAATGTTGAAACTTTAGTTAATGTTTTTTTTCCAAGATTGGTTAGTTTTGGTGGATAGAAGATTCGATCAAAGTAAAGCCTTCGCAACCTTCCAGGATAATCATCTTTCTGGTAAATCATTATTTTTTCTTTGCAAACTCTACAAAATAAATTTACTAACCTGGTGCGATTGCCTCTTGATTTTCTATACTGATCATTCTTAAATGTAAATTTCATTAAGCTCTACTCCCCTTCGTATGCTTTTTCCTTCGTCCATGATGTACTTTCTCAAACAAATGTGATTTAGTCACCACTCGCAGAATCCGCGCGAAGATCCTGATAAATCTGGCAAACTTTCCACCTTCCGCCAAGACCTTTGCGCCTCGGCTTGCTTCTACGGTCTCATGCAGGATGGCTTGCCCCAGCACGATTCGTTCGGTGGCGACGGCGGCTCTATACAGGGAGTTCGCTAAGCTAAAAAACAACACAAAAGGAAATACGGCGATGACATCCAACCAGTATTTCTTGAAGAAGAATTTGACGCTCTTGGCTTTATGCGCCAGAAAGACTAAATCAATCACGAAAATAGTGATGACTAAGGCATCAGCGATCTTGACCGCCAATTCAATGGTATGATTTTCAACATGGAGAAATAATTCAAAAATGATGATGCCCAGAAGAACAATAAGAGCGGGAGTGATAAGCTTAGCATTATAATGTTCTAATTTTTCCCAAAATGGATGCATGAAAGAGAGATAATTCTGGAATTTTTAAATGATTTGGAATGGTCCTGTTATTTCTTTAGAGTAAAAACAACTCATAAATCATTATTTTCTGCACCCCAAAAGTATAAATATCTCCTCCTATTTTGAAGCGACATGGACGAACTAAGAATACAATGCGGCGCTTGCAAGGGATTTGCTCCAGCCAGCCAATTTAAATTGAATTATAAGTTCAAGAAAGTGGTCTGCCCCAGCTGTTTCAGCGGAAGAACCGAGCAGGAAGAAAGAAAAAAAGCAGCCGCTAAGGAACAAGAGCAGGCTCAGCCGAAAAAGCCAGCCGGATGGGATAAGGAAGATGAGTATCTGGAGCGCATGGCCAGAATAAAGGAAAATGATCTGAAGACGAAAGTGGAAAAGATTCCTGGAACGACCTTAGTGAAATTTAACTGTCAAAAATGTAATTATCCTTTCAAATACGATCCTTATAGAAAGATGCCTAGAGCTTGTCCTTATTGCAACATAGATATCCCTAATCTGAAATCATTTACCTTATGAAATGGTCTTGTACAAAATTTCTTTTGCTATTTTTCCTGTAAAGGATATTTACGCTCGTTCTCGGGATGATATCGAGCGATGGCTGGAATCATATCATCGGAATCCATTTGAAGTTGTTACCAAGGATGGTAAGGATCCAGGAAGTATCGCTGACCTTGTCCAAATTGAAAAGGGAGAGGTTATGTTTGATTTCGGAGGCATTGCGGCCGGAAATAAGTTTCCTATGTTGATGTTCTTCCTGACTTCGTGGCTAAGATCAGATTGGAGTCAGTACCTCTTTTCCAGCTGCATCAATCACAACTGAAAGAAGAGAAAAGTGGAAATCTCTATGCAGTACGAAGTTACAATGGCGGCTTGAATCCGCTCTGTTATGTCCCTGAGGATGTTTTTGAGGCATTAAAGAGATGCGATATTTCTGCCCATGAAGGAAGAGCAGAGCAGCATCTTGAAAGATTAAATACGGCGCTTTCAGATAGCAAATCTTTCCAGGTTAGACCAAGAGTGACACGTAAAGGAAGGTTTAATTGAACCTATTTTCTCCATTACCGATATTTTCTTAAATAGGTTATGCTAGAAAAAAATATGCCGACACATGAACAAAAAGTATATAGGATTGCACAGCAGTTGAAGAGGCGCAAAAGTACTAAACCTGTCTCTTTAAAAAAGAAAGCGGTTGCTCACCAAGTGCCTAAACCGCAAGATAAAAGATATTCTGATGAGAAAATAGATATCAGCGATTTAAACGAAATTATTCTTATCGATAGGGAAAAGCAGATTTGCATAGCTGAGCCAGGTGTTACGTTTGTTGATTTAGTAAAAGCCACGCTGAAGTATAGCCTTGTCCCAATTGTTGTACCAGAATTGAAAACCATCACTATCGGCGGAGCAGTGGCCGGATGTTCTATTGAGTCTATGTCCTATAAATATGGCGGCTTTCATGATAGCTGTCTGGAATACGAAGTAATTACCGCAAAAGGAGAAGTTTTAGTTTGCACACCTGATAACGAAAACAAGCTTCTGTTTCAAATGGTACATGGCACTTTTGGAACCCTTGGCATTATATCAAAATTGACATTTAGATTAGTGCCGGCAAAGAGGTTCGTGCAAGTAACCTATGAGAAGTATAGGACGTTGGAAGAATATAAAGTAGCCATATGGGGGCACTACGAAAATAAGGATGTTGATTTCATGGATGGCATAATCCATTCGCCAGCACTCTATGTGCTCAGCATCGGCACTTTTGTCGATGAAGCGCCGTACACGCATAGCTACGATTGGATGAGGGTTTACTATAAGAGCACCAAAAAAAGAAAAATGGATTACCTCAAGACAGCAGACTATTTTTTTAGGTACGACAAAGGCGTTACTACTGCGCACCCCAAGACCTTCTTAGGCAGGCTTATCTTTGGAAAGTTCATAGGCTCTGCGGAATTGCTAAGGATCGCTGAAAAACTTCACAAGATCATTCCGCCCAGCACCATTCCGGTCACTCTCGATGTGTTTATACCATTTTCAAAAGTGAGCCGGTTTATGGAGTGGTATCGGCAGGAAGTGAATTTCTTTCCATTATGGTGCGTGCCGTATAGGTGCGCTCACAAGTATGAATGGATATCAAAAGATTTCTGGCGCAAAACAGAAGATAGCCTTTTCTTTGATTTAGCCATCTACGGCATGAAAAAGAGGGGCGGCAAAAACTATTACCAGGTTTTGGAAGACGGACTTATGAAGCTGGGAGGACTAAAGACGCTCATCTCGACCAATTATTATACCGAACCGGATTTCTGGAAGATTTGGAATAAAGAGAATTATGATGCGGTCAAGGTTAAGACAGATCCTAACAATATTTTCCGCAGTCTTTATACGAAGATGTGTAAAACCAGTCAAGGATTGGATTGAGATGGAAAAGTTATCCGTTCAACAGCTCTCTGAATATGACGAACAAGGTTATGTTATTCTGAAAAATTTTTTTTCTGCAGAAGAGATCACTGAGATGAAATATGCGATCAATAGGCTGCAGCACCAAGCTCTTGGTTTAGACCATAAAGTTGAACATAAAATTGAAAAAAATGGAAGCGAGTTTATCATCCAAAACGGATTATTGGAACGGGTAGTCTGGGCGGGCGCGGCTGAACCTTCTTTATTGATCTATGGCCGGCATCGCAAGCTGACTTATCTTGCTGCACAGATATTGGAAAGCAAATATGCAAACCATCTGATCAATCAAGTACACTTAAAATTACCAGGTGGAGGTTTTTATCGCTGGCATCAGGACAGCGGCCATCGCGGTTATGGCACTGATAATTGGTCAGATCTAAATGGAAAAGGAAGTTATGTGCAGACGGTCACTGCGATCGATGAGGCAACTATGGAAAATGGCCCTTTGCTTATCATACCCGCGGCTTGTTATGGAAGAGGACACTTGAATTTACCTTATGACAAAAACAAACAAACGGTTTCATGTAAATTCGATCCAGCTGATGCTGTTCCTGTACTGATGCAGCCAGGCGATGTGGCTCTGTTTGGCCCCTACACTATTCATGGAAGTGAAACTAATAATTCTGATACCTCGCGAAGAGCTTTCATCAATGGCTTTGCCTATCCTGGAGCGAATAGGAAGATGTATTCTGGCGATGGTGCGGGAGAATTGGTGAAATTAATCTGATAAAGCCAAAAATAAAAAACAAAAAAGAATTAAAATTTAGATGTATACTTTGAATTAGAAAAACTAATAATTGCTTTTTCTTTTCTTGTAACATTCCCTGCAGAAAACTGGCTTTCCTTCAGTAGGCTTGAATGGCACTTCGCATTCTTGCTTACATTCAGAACAGGTCGCTTTATGCATTTCGCGTGGACCAAAGTTATTGGTTCTTTGGAATCCGCCGCCGTTACCGTTGCGGTTAAATCTGTCCATTGTTTATTTCCTCCTATATATCATACACTTTATTCTTGTATGCACTGGTCAGCAAAAGAGGCTGTTTCTTTATAAACTTTCTTCTTTAAAACTGCTGCTTTTCTGTAGACTCTTCCAGCGCAATAGTGGAAGCAGTGCCTTGCGAAATAATTTTGGTCACTTCATCAAAGTATCCAGTGCCGACTTCCCGCTGATGTTTGGTTGCAGTATATCCCTTTGCTTCGCTGGCAAATTCTCGTTGCTGCAATCTGGAGTAGGCGTCCATGTCATGATCACTGTAATCATGGGCAAGTTCAAATATGCTATGATTCAGAGCATGGAATCCGGCTAAAGTCACGAACTGGAATTTATAGCCCATCGCGCCCAGTTCTCGCTGAAACTTTTTAATGGTATCTTCATCAAGATTTTTCTTCCAGTTAAATGAAGGCGAACAATTATACGCTAACATTTTTCCGGGAAATTTCTCATGTATCCCATCCGCAAATGCCCGCGCTTGTTTTAAATCAGGAGTAGAGGTTTCCATCCATAATAAATCGGCGAACGGCGCATATGCCAGGCCACGAGCTACACAGCGTTCTAGTTCAGTACCTTCTCTGAGGCGGTAAAATCCTTCTACGGTCCTATCCTCAGTGATGAAATCTGCGTCGTATTTGTCAGCCGTTTTACCTTTTTCAAAATTATATCTATCGATGTCAGAGGTAATCAATTTTGCGCTTTCTGCATCAGTTCTGGCGACCAAGATGGTGGGAACATCACAGACATCTGCTGCTAATCGAGCTGCGGCCAAGGTTTTGAGGAAATGGCCGGTCGGCACCAAAACTTTCCCTCCCATGTGTCCGCATTTCTTTTCCGAAGCCAACTGATCTTCGTAATGCACTCCTGCAGCGCCAGCTTCGATCATGTTTTTCATTAATTCGTAGGCATTCAGCGGACCGCCGAATCCAGCTTCGGCATCGGCAACGATGGGAGCCAGCCAGTAGCGTTGCGCACCTCTTGCTAGATCTTCTGCATATTCAATTTGATCTGCTCTCAATAAAGCACTGTTAAGTCTTTTTACTAATGAAGGGACACTATTGGAGGGATACAGACTTTGATCAGGGTACATTTCTCCGGCTAGATTCGCATCAGCTGCACATTGCCAGCCGCTGAGATAGATCGCTTCTAAGCCTCCTTTAACCATCTGCATGGCCTGGTTTCCGGTTAACGCGCCGAGAGCATGCACATACGGTCTTTCCTGCAATAAATTCCATAATCGTTCTGCTCCCAATTTTGCTATAGTATGCTCAACATGGTAAGAGCCTCGTAATCGTTTGACATCATCTTCTGAATAAGGCTTGATAATCCCTTCCCATCTATTTTCCATCTATCTTCCCTCCCTTACTATGTGTTCGTATGCTGGTTTAGTTAAAAAATCTTCAAAGTGATCTTTTTGCTGTTGTTCTATCATTGTTGAGAATAAAGATGTTGCATCAGGAAATTTTCTTATTACATTGTTTTTATCTGGTTTAACACCACAGTAAACTTCTTTAGACATCTCCCCCATTAATTCAGTACTAACTTCCAAGAGAGATTCCATGTATAGCTTAGGAGTAACCATTCTTCCATCATTTAATATGACTTGATGGCGCAACCACTGCCATAGTTGTGCTCGAGAGATTTCGGCAGTGGCGGCATCTTCCATCAACCCATCAAGAGGTACACAGCCGATTCCTTGCAGCCATGCTTCTGTGTATTTGATTCCAATCTTGATGTTTTTCTTCAATCCATTTTCGTAAGTGAAGGTACCTTCTGGAACCCTGAGCAAATCTGCTTCAGTAACCTGAACTTCTTCGCCTTTGTATTCTAGTTGATTATTTTCATATCCTCTTTCTTTCATACCTTTTTCAAATATTTCTCTGGCTAGCGGAACTAGACCAGGATGAGCCACCCAGGTTCCGTCGTGTCCTGCTGCAACTTCGCGTTCCTTATCGGCACGGACCTTTTCCATCGCTTTTTCATTTTCCATTTTCAGTGCTTCTTTTTCTTCTGCTGTTTTTCCTTTTTCAGGATTGATTGGGATCTGCGCCGCCATTCCGCCCATGGCATATGCACCTCGTTTGTGGCACGTTTGTATCAAGAGATTGACATATGACTGCAAGAACGGCTGAGTCATAGTGACTTGATCACGGTCTGGAAGGAGCTGGTCTTTGTGCTGATTTAATTTCTTGATGTAGCTGAAAATGTAATCCCAGCGGCCGCAGTTCAGTCCGGAAATATGGTCTTTTAACTCGTAGAGAATCTCTTCCATCTCAAATGCGGCTGGGAGTGTTTCGATCAACACCGTGGCTCGGACAGTTCCTTCTCTGATATTTAGATAGTCTTGTGCTTTTTGAAAGACATTATTCCATAGTCTTGCTTCTTCATGACTTTCCATCTTTGGAAGATAGAAAGAAGGAGTTGCATCTTGACATAGCAATCCACGCGCATTATGGAAGAAAAATAATCCAAAATCGAACAAGGAGCCAGGAATCGGTTTTCCTTCAAACAAAACGTGTTTTTCATCCAGATGCCAGCCGCGCGGACGGACTAATAAGGTAGCGACAGTATCGTTTAATTTGTAGGTTTTATTTTTCTCTTTATCATGATAGGCAAGGTTCCAATCAACTGCATCCATCAGATTAGCTTGTCCATTCATCAAGTTCTGCCAAGTAGGAACATCGGAATCTTCAAAATCAGCCATGTAGCAGTCTGCGCCAGAATTGAATGCATTGATAACCATCTTAGGATTGGATGCAGGGCCGGTGATTTCCACCCAGCGCTTCTGAAGATCATTTGGATGTCTTGCAACACTCCAATTTCCATCCCGGATGTGTTTAGTGCTTTCCAGAAAATGTGGAAGTTCACCTGCATTGTATTTTTGTTGTCGTTCCTCACGTTTGGCAAGAAGTTCATTCCGTTTATTGGTAAATTCGCCAGCCAGTTCTGCTACAAAACGCAGTGCTTCCGGAGTGAGGATTTTTTTAGAAGTTTGGTCTTCTGTTACTGAATCCCTGAAGGTGATTTTTTGTTCTAAGCCCATAGGGCGTAAATTAGTGCTAGAGATATATAAATTTTGGTGAAATTCTCAAGAAAAAAGCGCCCCCGCGGAGACTTTCATGTCAATATCTAATCGTCGCGGTGGGTTACTGGTAACCCGCCCATCTCGCCTAAGATATTGGCCATTTGAACTCC
>C687J35174_10005555_pt1 | contig 16575 bp, 10 predicted proteins | sample RifCSPhighO2_01_FD_35174 | JGI IMG/M metagenome (IMG submission 35174) | reverse complement strand
AGTCCGATATCAAGCATGCGGATTGCTTTCTGAATTGCTTCTTCGAATTTGCGTCCTACTGCCATTACTTCTCCCACAGATTGCATAGAGGGTCCGATTTGCGTTTCGCTTTTTAGAAATTTACCCAGATCCCAGCGTGGAATTTTGACAACCAGATAATCGAGGGCAGGTTCAAAGCAGGCTATGGTTTTTTTTGTAACGGTATTTTTAAGTTCGGTCAGCGAATATCCGAGTGCCAATTTGGCTGCTATATAAGCCAATGGATAACCGGTTGCTTTCGAAGCCAGGGCAGAACTTCGAGAAAGACGAGCGTTAACCTCGATAATTCTATAATCGAGGTAATTTCTAATTTCTAAATCCGAATTTCTAAACAAATCCGAATTTTCTAAATTCAAATGCTCAAAACGTTTTGAATTTAGGTCATTTGGATTTTGAGATTGTTTAGAATTTAGGATTTCGGATTTAGAGTTTGTCGGACGGGGGTTTAGAGCAAACTGAATATTGCACTCCCCGACTATTTTTAGGTGACGGATCACTTTGATGGCGATTTCCCGAAGCTTATGATATTCAAAATTATTCAGAGTTTGCGAAGGAGCGACAACGATTGATTCGCCGGTGTGAATACCCATCGGATCGACATTTTCCATGTTGCAGACAGTAATACAGTTGTCATACTTGTCTCTGACTACNTCGTACTCCACTTCTTTCCAGCCTTCTAAGTATTCTTCAATTAGAACTTGTGGAGATTTGGAAAGAGCCCTGATGACAGCTTCTTTCAGCTGAGTATTATTGAANATGACTTGTGAATCCTGACCTCCTAAAGAAAAACCGCATCGCGCGATAACAGGATAACCGATTTTGCCGATAGCAATTTCCGCCTGGCTTAAACTTTTACACGCAACACTTTTTGGAATTGACAGACCAATTTTTCTCAAAGTTTCATTGAAAAGTTCCCTATCCTCGGTTTTTTCAATTGTGTCTATTTGGGTCCCTAGAACTTTAACTCGATATTTTTCTAGTATTCTTAATTTTGCAAGTTCCAGAGCGCAATTTAAGGCGGTTTGTCCTCCAAACGAAAGAATAATACCTTCGGGTCTTTCTTTCTTGATGATTTCTTTGACGAAGTGTGTTTCAACAGGTAAGAAATAGACTTGGTCTGCGAAGCCTTCGGATGTTTGGACTGTGGCGATATTTGGGTTAATTAAAATTACCTTAATTTCTTCCTCCTTAAGAGCTTTAATTGCCTGCGATCCGGAATAATCAAACTCGCCGGCTTGGCCGATTTTTAAAGCTCCGGATCCAAGAAGAAGGATTTTTCTCATTTAAATTTCTCCAAAAAGTAATCAAAGAGCCATTCGGTATCTGTTGGCCCGGGACTGGCTTCCGGATGGAATTGGACGGAAAAAAATGAGAGATTCTCATGGATTATTCCCTCATTAGTATTATCGTTAGCATTATGAAACCATCTCTTAAAGCCTTTTGGCATTTTTTTCTCGTCGACCGCAAAGCCATGATTTTGAGTGGTGATGTAGCAGCGTTTGGTTCCGGCTTGAATAGTCGGTTGATTTTGTGCCCGATGGCCGAATTTTAATTTGTAAGTNTCTCCCCCGGTCGCTAAAGCCAGAAGCTGGTTGCCAAGACATATTCCGAATGTTGGGATCTTCTTTTTTAAAGCTTTTTTGATAATATTGATGGTCTCTTTGGCCATTTTAGGGTCTCCCGGACCATTGGAAATGACCAGGCCGTCAAGTTTGGGGAATTCCGGACGGGTCCTGTCAGTCGTTTCCTTCCCGTCAGTGCTCCCCCGCACTTTTAGGTTGGTTTGATATTTGTGATTTTGATCAGNATTTGTAAAAGTGCGGGGTCCGCGCTGTCGGGAACCTTTCCACGACTGCCACCCGTCCGAAACGAACGGATCGAAATTCCATGGGAGATCATAAACGGTTACTCCTCGAGCAAGAAGACTGCGCAGGATATTTCTTTTCGCTCCACAATTTAATAGGCCGACCCGGATTTCGGATTTCGGATTTCGGATTTCGGATTTGAGGATTTTTGGTTCTTTCGGCGAAACTTTGGCGACAAGATTTTCGGCATTCGGATCATAAAATTCGATATCCTGATCCTCAACTACAATTTTACCCAGCATTACTCCCCTATCTCGTAATTTTTGGGTCAAGAGTCTTGTATCTATACCAAAAATTGCAGAGACTCCTTCTTCTTTCAGCCATTCATCAAGAGTTTGTTGCGATTGCCAATGGCTGGGTTTTGTAGTTAAGTCGCTGACTACAAGACCAGCAACTTGGATTTTATCCGATTCCCAAAACTCTTTTGGCGGTACACCCCAATTACCGATTAAAGGGTATGTGAAGGTTAATATCTGGCCGGCGTAAGAAGGGTCGGTAAGCGATAAATCATAACCGACCATGCCTGTTGCAAAAACTACTTCGCCTGCTGAAGAGGTCTGACTGCCGGCTGCATTACCTTTAAAGATGGTGCCGTCTTCGAGAATTAATCTTGCTTTTTTATTTTGCATTTTGTATTTTTTTCGTTTGCCATTGTTAATTTATATCAGCAGGTCGTCTTGGCAGACTTCGTCGAGTCAGACTCGACTCGTCCTGCCAATGGCGCTCCTCTGATATAATTTGCACTTTTGTGCAAATTAAAAAAAGAAGCCCCTGGGGCTTCTAAGTGGAGTATCGTTGCCGGTTTTTTCCTTAACATCATGACAACATTACCTCTTTTTTGCCTTTTTAACAACTTTTATTTTTAGTTTTGTTTTCACTTGTGGTTTCGATTTAGCCCTAAAATAGGCTTTAGGTTTAGATTTAACTTTGATTGTTTGTTGGGATTTAATTTTTATCTGAGTCTTAGGTGTAATTTTTGGCTTTTTTGGCACAGATTTAACGGTTACGTCTGGTATTTGCTCCTCGTCTTGTTTTTTTTGAATGACAGTCGTCGCAGCCACCTTGTCGTCTGACCCAAGTCTCATGATAATTACACCTTGGGTATCGCGCGTCAGTCTGGGGATTGATCTTAAGGTCGTTCTCATTACTTGACCTTTTTGAGAAGTTAAAATTAGTGCTTCATCTGCTTTGGTCAGAATTTGGGCGCAGACGATTTCGCCGGTTTTGTCTGTAAGGTTGGCAGCCTTTACGCCAACGCCGCCTCTTAGCTGTTTTGGCCAGGCTAAACCCTGAGTTTTTTTACCAATTCCTTTGTCGGTAACAACTAGAAGGTCGGCTTTAATGTCATTTTTGTCGATAACGTCCATTCCGATAAGTTCATCGCCCGTCTTAATTTTTATGCCGCGCACACCCATCGTATCCCGTGCCATTGGCCGGACATCTCTCTCGTCAAATTTAATGGACATACCGTGTCTCGAAACCAGAAAAACAATATTATCCCCGGTAGTTAATTTTGCCCAGCGCAGTTGGTCATCACCTGACAATTTTATGGCTATAATTCCTGATCTTCTAATTGATGCATACTGGTTAATTTCGGTTTTTTTAACCACCCCATTTTTGGTAGCCATCAGTACATATTTGTAGTTGTTAGTTGTTGCTTCTTTATTTTTCTTGACAGGCAAGATTGAAAGGACTTTTTCGTCCTGGGAAAGATCCAAAAGATTGACGATGGCTACACCTTTGGATGTTCTCGAACTTTCCGGGAGATCGTAGACCTTAAGTTGGAAGACTCGTCCTTTGTCGGTAAAGAAAAGTAAATTATCGTGAGTATAGGCTGCGAAAAGATGGGCAACAGTGTCTTCTTCTTTTGTAGTAATACCAGAGATGCCTTTGCCTCCCCGTCTTTGGGTGCGAAATGAACCAATATCCTGTCTTTTGACATAGCCGCCGACGGTGATAGTCACAATTGTTGCTTCATTTGCAATGAGGTCTTCTTCGGAGAATTCACCTATTTTTTGTTTGAAAACTCGAGTTCGTCGGTCGTCACCGAAGCGCTCTTTAATCTTTAAAAGTTCTCCTTTNGCAACTTCAAGTATCTTCTCGGGGCTTTTAAGCAGTTCTTCCAAGTAGGCAATTTCTTCCAAAGTCATCGCTAATTCCTCCTCAATTTTTTGCCTTTCCAAGGCAGCAAGTCTTTTAAGCTGCATGTCAAGAATAGCCAGCGCTTGGACTTCCGTTAATTTAAACTTCTGCATTAGGTTGACTTTAGCCTCAGCAGGGTCTTTACTCTTTTTGATTGTTTCGATAACAGCGTCGATGTTGTCTACGGCAATTTTTAGCCCTTCCAGAATGTGGGCGCGTTTCTTAGCTTCATCAAGTTCAAACTGGCTTCTTCGTATGATGACCTTTTGACGGTGTTTGATAAACTCCTCTAGGATCATCTTGAGCGTAAGGGTTTGAGGAGTACCATCGACAAGAGCTACCATATTGACCGGGAAGGACTGTTGCAGCGCCGTATGTTTATAAAGATTGTTAAGTACTGATTGAGGTCTGGCATCCCGTTTGAGCTCAATAACTATACGCATGCCTCTTCGATCTGATTCGTCGCGCAAATCAGAGATGCCATCCAGTTTTTTCTCTTTGACAAGATCGGCAATTTTAGTAACCAGAGTTGCTTTGTTGACTTGGTAAGGGATTTCGGTGATTATTATTTGGAATTTACCTGCCTTAGTTTCTTCTATATCCGCTTTGCCGCGCATTAAAATTTTGCCCCGGCCGGTAGCATAGGCAGCAGTTATCTCGCTTATATCGTAAATTTGGGCGCCGGTCGGGAAATCCGGGCCTTTGACACTTTCCATCAGACCTTCGACAGAACTTTCAGGGTTATTGATTAAGCAGATCACGGCGTCAATAATTTCGCCCAAATTATGAGGAGGAATGTTGGTAGCCATACCAACGGCGATGCCGGATGCCCCATTAATTAACAGATTTGGTAAAAGTGCCGGTAAAAATATGGGTTCTTTTAGAGTACCATCAAAATTGTCGGCAAAATCGACCGTGTTTTTGTCAAGATCGTAAAGTAAAGTTTCGGTGATATGGGCCAGGCGGGCTTCCGTATAGCGCATAGCAGCCGGAGGGTCACCGTCAACTGACCCGAAGTTACCTTGGCCATCAATGAGCGGTATACGCATCGAGAAATTTTGAGCCATTCTAACAAGCGCTTCGTAGACAGGAGCATCGCCGTGGGGATGATATTTACCTAAGACTTCACCGACAACCTTGGCGCTTTTAGTGTAGCGGGCGCTATGGGTAACACCTATTCTCTGCATCGCATAGATAATTCTTCGCTGCACAGGTTTTAAGCCGTCGCGAACATCCGGCAGCGCCCGGGCAACAATAACGCTCATTGCATAGTCCAGATAAGACCTTTGCATTTCCTCGATTATTTCAACTGGTTGGATTTTGCCGATATCAGCCATTTTATTTAAGTTAAAAGTTATAAGTTATAAGTTAAAAGTCACAAGTTATGGAAGCTAATTGCATTAGCTTTTATTTTAGTTCTTCGATAACTTTGGACGAAAAGATCATTTTCAGGCTGACTTAGTCTCCATGCGTACATTTGTAGCCATACTGTCTACAAATTGAAAACGAAGATTTGGAATTTCATCTGCGTTAACGATTAAAAGAGTAGGTTCGAGTTTATTATCTCCCGTCTGGGCCCATTCTCTGTATCGTCTTTCTGTTGTCCAGCGATCAAAGAGGATTTTGTTGGGGGTTTTATTTGTTTCATCAGGGTAACCCCATAGAATCTTTTGATTCTTCAAGCAAATTTGGACTTCTAGATTACGTCTCCAGTAATCGAATGTCCGTCGAGATTCATCGTCTTCANCCAGTTCAACTTCGACAAGGATACTTACAGGTCTTGTAAAAAATCTGGTATCAAGCCCTTTACCAAGATAACCTGCAGATACTCTAAAAACCGCCTGACCAACCCCTGGTATACTAAATGGTTGTGACTCTAACCCTATACCGGTGGTTTCAGTTTCGCGGTCTTTGAACGGTTGAGCATTCCAAGATTTTGGACCTTGTAGTTCTGCTGTTTTTGTTTCAGGCTCAGGCATAGTATTTTAGATATCCAGCATTGCTTGTTTAGCGTGTGTCTGGATGAATCGTTTGCGGGGTGGGACTTCGTTGCCCATGAGCATTACAAAGACATGATCTGCCTCTGCAGCGTTTTCAATTGTTATTTTTTTCATAATGCGGCTTTGGGGATTCATTGTTGTTTCCCAAAGCTGTTCGGGATTCATTTCCCCAAGACCTTTATATCTTTGGATAGTAGCTGTTTTGCCGTTGGTTTTAAGGATTTGACTTTTTTGTTCGTCTGAATAAGCATAATAAACTTCGCGGCCGACGGTTATTTTGAAAAGCGGTGGTTGAGCTATATAAAGGTAACCCTTTTCGAAAAGTTGCGGCAAATAGCGGAAAAAGAATGTCAAGAGCAGAGTCCTTATATGTTCGCCGTCCACATCGGCATCGGTCATAATAACTATGCGATGATAGCGAATTTTATCAATATTGATGGTGTCGCCGATACCGGTTCCCAGAGCGATAATTAAGGTTTTGATCTCTTCAAATTCCAGGATTTTATCCAGGCGTGCCCGCTCCGTATTTAAAATTTTGCCTCTTAATGGCAGGATTGCCTGGAATTTGCGGTCTCTCCCCTGCTTGGCGCTGCCGCCGGCGCTATCGCCTTCTACTATATATAGTTCGGATTGAGCCGGATCTCTTTCCTGGCAATCTGTTAATTTTCCTGGCAGAGTCATACCCTCAAGGGCGCCGCGTCTTAGAACTGCCTCTTTTGCAGCACGGGCTGCAAGTCTGGCTTTGGCTGCCAGAATAACCTTTTCCATGATACGTCTGGCGTCTTGAGGGTTTTCTTCAAGNTAAGTGTCAAGNCCTTCTTTGACTATTTGATTAACCGCAGGCTGGACTTCGGCGTTGCCAAGTTTGCCTTTTGTTTGGCCTTCAAACTGCAAGTTTTCAGAGTTCATCTTGATAGCAATAACTGCGGTTAAGCCTTCGCGCATATCGTCACCGGCTAAATTGTTGTCTTTCTCTTTGAGATAGCCATTTTTGCGTGCATAGTCATTAATTGCCCGGGTCAATGCCATTCTAAAGCCCGTCAGATGAGTTCCACCTTCTTGAGTGTTAATTACGTTGGCAAAAGATTCGACGGTTTCGCTATATCCGTCGTTATACTGCAGGGCAGCTTCGACTAAAATACCACCCGAATCACGGCTTACGTAGAATGGTTTTATATTGACGGGGATTTTATCTTTGTTGAGATGATGAACCAGCGATTCGATACCACCGTCGAAGTAGTAATGGAGCTCTTGGTTTGTTCTCTGGTCATAGATATGGAAACTGAGTCTGGCGACCAGATAGGCTCTCTCTTTGATTTTTTTTGCCAGAGTTTTGAAATCCGTTTTAATAGTTGAAAAAACCGATTTATCCGGCAGGAAGATTGTGGCAGTTCCGGTCTTCGGAGGGGTAATTATTTCCGGGATAAGTGTTTTTGAGGCCTGTTCGACTTTAGTTATTGGTTTGCCGCGTTTATATTCTTGGGCAAATACTTTACTGTCTCTTCTAACTTCAACACGCATCCAGTCTGAGAGCGCATTTACGGCCGAGGCGCCGACTCCATGAAGCCCCCCAGAAACTTTATAAGCGCCTTCGCCGAACTTACCTCCCGCATGGAGCATTGTCATTGTGACTTCAAGTGTTGATTTTTTTACTTTAGGATGGGGTTCAACCGGAATTCCTCGACCATCGTCGACGACTGTGACCTTTTCGTCACGGTTGATAACGATCCAGACATTTTTTGCATAACCAGCCAGGGCCTCGTCTACAGAATTGTCGATAATTTCCTTAACCAGCTCGTGAAGGCCGAAAATGTCGGTTGAACCAATATACATGCCCGGTCTTCTGCGGACCGGTTCCAAACCTTCAAGTATCTGAATATCTTTAGCAGTGTAGGAATCAGACATAATGAGTGATATCAGCCTTCAGCTTCGCTGAATCTGATATATCAGAGGAGCAACATTGAAAAAAAGTTTCAAGTTGACCTGCTGATATAAGTGAAAAGTGATAAGTCTCTGAGATGAGCGGCCATTATATTAATTGTAGCAAAAATGTGCTTCTAGTGCAAGCTAAACTAAGGCTAATTAATGTAACTGGTTAAGTTTAGGATAGTCAAGCGATTTAAGGCTAAAAATCAAATCTGCAAGAGCAAATTTTGAGTCTACATTGGCTTCGATCATTATTTTAGCTTTTTGGAACCTGTTGATAATTTGTGCTAAATGCCAAATAGCTGATGAAAAGTTTTCATCCTTTAGATTTTCAAGTAATTGCCAGTAGAGTAGTTGAATTTGTTCATCAATCCAATCTGTGGGGTCTTTGACTTGAGCGATTGTTTCTAAATCAGCTAGAAGATTTTCTTTTTCATAAGATATTGGATTTGAGGACAAATGTGCTTTTGACTGCTGGGAACGTTTAATGACTACTCTTGAGAGGATTGTTGGTAAAAGGTCTTGTCTGGTTTTGGCCTCCATGACGATGATGGCGCAATCCGGCGGTTCTTCGAGGATTTTAAGAAGTGCGTTTTGGGCTTCTACGGTTAAGTTATGGGCACTTTCAATAATTATAAATTTATACTTGGACTTTACGGGTTTTTCAAATATGTGGGCTTTTAGATCCCGTACTTGGCTTATTGATATCGACTGATCTTGAGGTGCGATTATGAAAATGTCCGGAGAAACTTTTTTAAGATCAATTCCCAGATTTTTGGCGAGGGTTTCTGTTTGGATTCTTCTTTGACTTGCCTCTCCGATGATAAGGTAGGATTGGAATAAAGACATAGTTTAAATAAGTTAAAAGTTATAAGTTAGAAGTCAAAAGTAAGGAAACTTCTCGATTCGTCACTTCGCTGACTCACTCGAAGAATATGTTATTGTTCGAGTTCTGAGTTCATCGAAGGATCGAGAACTTACCATAATTTTGACTTTTGCCTTTTGAATTTTGAATTTACCCATCCATTCTACTTCCCCTTTTGCCTATTTTCAATTTGCCCTTCGGATTTGCTATGATCAAGATAGAGTCTAGAAAAACTAGCGAATAGGGTCTAGTAGTTTTTGCGTACTTTGAACTACCCGCTAGTCCTGCTAGACACTAGTTTACTTTTTAACATGGCGGATACTGCCCAGAGGTTTAATCTGCAAAGTAGTACGAATTCTTCGACGCACTCTTCTTTTATTGAAGATGTCTTAGCATCTCAAGGTTTACTAACCTCTCAGCAGCTGGATTTTATCAAAAATGAAGCTAAAAGAAGACAAGAATCCACCGAAAAAATTCTTTCCCAGATGGGCTGGGTTAATGAAGAGCAGCTTGTCGCTGCTAAAGGTAAAATTATAGGGGTTCCTTATGTTGATCCTGCTCAACAACCAATTTCACCTGAAGTTTTAGCTTATCTGCCTGAAGAGGTTGCCAGAAGATTTACGGTAATTCCTATAGCCAGAGAAAAAGATACCATCGCTGTTGCCATGGTTGACCCCTTGGACTTACAGGTGTTGGAGTTTATTGAGAAAAAATCCGGTCTTGCTGTCAGGCCATACATTGCTACTAGCCAGTCTATTCAGAGAGCAGTCGCTGAGCAGTACAGTCGAGGGCTTTCTTTTGAAGTTGGTGAAGCCTTAAAAGAAGCTGCACCCGGACTAACTGCACCGCTGACTATACAGACAGAAGTAAGCGGTATTTTAGGGGAAGCTCCTGTTGCCAGAATTGTTTCAACACTTTTGGAATACGGTATTAAAGTCAGGGCCTCTGATATTCATATTGAGCCTTTGGAAAACGAGACAAGAATTCGCTATCGAATTGATGGAATTTTACATGAGAAGTTAATTTTACCGAGACGCATTCACGATGCTATTGTTTCCAGAATAAAAATTTTAGGTAACATGAAGATCGATGAAAAGCGCTTGCCTCAGGATGCCCGTTTTAACTTTAAAATCGGCCAGGAAGATTTGGATTTGAGACTTTCGACTATGCCTACTGCTTATGGGGAAAAGGTGGTAATGAGGCTTCTTAAAAAAACCGGCGGTGTTCCCTCACTGCCGGAGCTTGGACTTCGTGGTATAGCAATTAAACATCTGGAGGAAAATATCGCCAGACCTCACGGGATTATTCTTGTTTGCGGTCCTACTGGCTCTGGGAAGACAACGACACTTTACGCAATTTTGTCCAAGTTGAATTCAACAAAGGTTAACATTATGACTTTAGAAGATCCTATCGAATATCAGATCGCCGGAGTGAATCAAGTTCAGGTGAACCTACAGGCTGGTTTGACGTTTGCTTCCGGACTGCGGTCATTTCTGCGTCAGGATCCTAACATTATTATGGTTGGTGAGATTCGTGACACAGAGACGACAGAATTGGCAATACAAGCAGCTCTAACCGGTCATTTAGTTTTTTCAACACTTCATACTAATGATGCAGCTGGAGCTTTGCCACGACTTCTGGACATGCAGGCAGAACCGTATCTAATTGCTTCAACGGTAACATGCGTAGTTGGTCAGCGAGTTGTAAGAAGGATTTGTTCTGCATGCAGGTATCCAAAACCGCCGACAGAGGAAATATTAGCGGGAATAAAAAAGGATTTAGAAGGTATTTATAAATTTGAAAAAGGTAAACAAGTAACTTTCTATGCGGGCAAGGGATGCCGGGAATGCAATAATACCGGATATTTAGGACGTATTGGTATTTTTGAAGTTTTAGTTGTTTCTGAAAAGGTTTCTAGAATGGTGCTTAGCCATGAGCCAGCCATGGTAATTGCCAGTCAAGCAATTAGCGAAGGTATGATAGCTATGAAACAAGACGGATTTTTAAAAGTTATTGAAGGGGTTACGACTATCGAAGAAGTGCTGAGAGTTGCGGAGGAGTAAACAAGTCCTATACGACTTATAAGACTTGTAGGACCAATTAAGTCAAATGTCTATACAGGAATACTTAGAAATAGTTGTTAAAAAGGAAGCCTCAGATCTTCATCTGATAACCGGGGCACCAGCGATGATTCGTATTGACGGGCAGCTTTTGCCTGTTTCAGGCGCACTCTTGACGCCAGAAGATACCGAAAGCTTAGTATTTGAGCTTTTATCTCCCGAGCAAAAGGAGATGTTACTTGTTAATAAAGAGTTGGATTTTTCATTTGCACTTGGAGAGGTTGCCAGATTTAGGGTAAATGCTTATTTTCAAAAGGGTTATCTTTCTGCGGCACTGCGGCTTATCCCCTCTTATATTAAATCAATTGAGGAACTGAATCTTCCTAGGATTTGTCACAATTTCGTAAAACTTCGCCAGGGGTTCATTCTGATAACTGGACCTACCGGACATGGTAAATCGACCACCATTGCCTCAATTATCAATGAAATTCATCAGACTCGAGCTCTTCACGTTGTGACCATTGAGGATCCTATAGAATATGTTTACCCCAAAGGTAAATCCTTGATCTCTCAAAGAGAAATGCACCTCGATACTCACTCTTGGGAGGTTGCTTTAAGATCGGCTCTGCGTGAAGATCCGGATGTGGTTTTAGTTGGAGAAATGCGTGATTATGAAACGATAGCGTCTGCTATCACCATTGCCGAAACAGGACATTTAGTCTTCGCAACCCTTCACACAAATTCAGCTGCGCAGTCTATTGATAGGATTATTGATGTCTTTCCGCAAAATCAGCAGGCCCAAGTCCGCCTGCAGCTTGCTGAAACCATTGCTGCAGTAGTCTCGATGAGACTTGTACCGGCAATTGGCGGAGGAAGATTACCCGCTGTTGAAATCCTTATGACTTCCGGCGCTGTGCAGACAGCAATCAGAGAAGCAAAAAGCCATATGATCGACAATATTATTCAGACATCGGGTGAAGCAGGAATGGTTCTTCTTGATGCATCTTTGGCATATCTGGTTAGTGCCGGCAGGGTTGCTCTTGATGTCGCTAAAAGTTATAGCATTAGACAGGACGAATTAGATAGGCTGGTGGGAAACAATAGCGAGGGTTCTAGTCACTAGCCACTAGCAACTAGACACTGAAAATATGTCACTTTATCGTTACAGCGCAAAAGATACTTCCGGTAAAAAGTTTGTCGGGGAAGTCGAAGCAATCGATGAGAAAGCTTTAGTTACAACACTTCAAGGTCAAGGCCTGGTACCGATTGATATTAAAGAGCGCGGTACTCAATCCAGAATTTCCATTGAGAAAGTTCTACCTAGAACTGGAGGCGTACCTTCTTCTGAAATAGTAGGTTTTACAAGACAGCTTTCAACGATGATCTCGGCGGGTCTTCCTCTGACTGATGCTCTGGTTATTCTGGAAAAACAGACAAAGAATAAGCATTTTATCCGGGTTCTTTCTGAAGTTGTAGCAGATGTGGAAGGCGGAATTTCTCTTTCTGGGGCTTTGGGTAAACATCCTAAAATTTTTAATGTGATTTATATTAGATTGGTAGAAGCCGGAGAGACCGGAGGCGTTTTGGATAAAGTTTTGAATAAACTGGCCGAGTCTTTAGAAAAAGAAAGAGAGTTTAAATCTAAAACCAGAGGCGCTTTTATTTATCCGGGAATTGTTGTTGTGGTGATGATTATTGTTATGAGTATAATGATGATTTTTGTTATTCCGAAATTAACCAGCCTTTATACTGAAATCGGCGCTGCTTTGCCGCTGCCTACTAGAGTTTTAATTTTTACCTCAAACTTTATGAGAAATTTTTGGTGGCTTCTTTTGATGATGATTGGGGCGTTTATCTATAGCTTTAAGGCTTTTGTAAGTACTCCTAAGGGCAGCATGATAGTTTCAAATATGGTGCTTAGATTACCTATTTGGGGAAAAATCCGCAAAACCTTAGTCCTGGCGCAATTTACAAGAACTTTAGGTTTATTGATTGGCAGCGGTATTCCGATTATTACTGCCCTTAGGGTGGTTGCCGATCTTTTAGCAACTCCTTCTTACAAAGAAGGGATTGAATTTGTAATCTCGAGAGTCGAGCGAGGTTCACCACTTTACCAGCCACTGGCAACTAACCCTGATTTTCCGCCAATTATCGGCCAGATGGTCAGAGTTGGTGAGGAAACCGGTAAAATGGATGAGGTCTTAGTGAGGCTTTCTGTCTACTTTGAGGCGGAGAGCGAGAATCTGATTCGTAATTTAACAACAGCGCTGGAGCCGGTTATATTAGTGATCTTAGGTGCGGGTGTGGGAATTTTGGTACTTTCGATCATCTTACCCATCTACAATCTAACGAGCCAATTTTAGATGAGAAGGATGGCGTATAGGTCGTATAAGTCCAATAGGACCAATACGACTTACTTCTATCTATGATACTTTTCACTTTGACTTTCGACTTTGACTTCTGAACCCTTGACAACAGCCAAGAGAATCCTCAATACTTAAATATAAGAGGGAAAATTAGAAAATTAATCCTCAAGAGGAGGTGAGAAAATTTTGATGGTTATTTCTGCCCGCAAGAAATTATTTGGTTTTACCTTAATTGAGCTTCTTATTGTTATTGCAATTTTAGGGATTTTNGCCGCGGCAGTTCTAGTAGCTGTAAATCCGGCTAAGAGACAAAGGCAGGCTCGTGATGCTGCCCGCAAAAACGACATNGGACAAATGGCAACAGCACTGCAAGCCTATTACACAACACCAGGTCTAGGTTACTATCTTGGCACAAGCGGTGCACCGGGAGGTTTGGTAGCATTAACAACAACTCAGGATCTGAAGTCAATTCCAACTGATCCAACAAGTGGTCAATATTCGTATACGGTTGCAAGCGATTCAAGCGAGGCTGCAATCTATGATGCACTGGAAGATCCTACTACGGCGAGTACAGGTACTTATGAATGGTGTTGGCGATCTGTTTCTGGTAAAGCTACAGAAGTGTCAAGTGGAGATTGTACACCATAATATTAAGGCTCTGACATAATTTCTATTGAGCACAACATTAAGGTTGTTGTGCTCTCTTTATACTCGCTCGCAGAACACCGTGGACTATTAGTCCACGGATGAGGAGCGAGAGAATACATACTTCCGAGTACTTGGGTTACCTTGCTCGCTCATGTAAACTTAAAGGAAAATACCTGCCTNCNGGCAGGCAGGACCGAGGGCTAAGAGCCCACGGAAGTTTATAGTAAATGTGTCATTTTTGACAAAAACCTTTTTAAAATCTACGCTGGATTTAAAGTAAATGAGTAAGTCTGTCTACGCGCTTGGAAAGTACGGAATATTTGCCGCTGTCCTTCTTTCTTTCATAGTTTTCCTTCTTTATTTCCGAGGTGTAGCTGGTAACGTTTTTGGTGGAGATTCTGGTGACATTATCCTTTCTTATTATTTTGCCGGTGTCGCTCATCCTCCAGGGTATCCGCTAAATACAATTTTGGGATTTATTATAACCAGATTAATACCTGCCGGAACTTTTGCCTTTAAAGCAAACTTAGTTTCAGCTGTCTATATGGCCCTTGGTATTGGGTTTTTGAGTCTTTTTCTGTTTAGGCTTTTGGGGAATTTAATTTTATCGATTACCGGTTCTCTAATCTTGGCTTTTGTACCCTTGTATTGGCTTTATGCGCACGTTGCAGAAGTGTTTCAACTTGCTATAATTTTAGTTCTTCTTTCTTTGTTTTTTTTGTTCGACTATTTGTGGTTTCCCAAGAGTTTTTTTGGAAAAAGGAGCTTATACCTATGTGTGTTTTTCTTTGGTCTTGCGGTTTTTCATCATTATACTTCTCTACTTTTAGCACCGGCTTATTTATATGTATTTTTAAAGTTAAAAATCTTTAAGCTTGAGAATCTTAGAAACTTATTGAAATTATCTATCGCATTCCTTTTGGGGATGGTTCCTTATGTATATGTTTTTTGGGCTGCCTCGCGTGAAACTCCGGTTAATTGGGACAATCCTTCGAATATTTCGGGGTTCTGGCAGCTAATTACTCGTGCCGATTACGGAGCTTTTACAGCTTCTCACGATCTTGTCGGTTTTTCCGCTTTCGCTCGGCTCGTTCAAGTTCTCTGGTACTTTAAGGTTGTCCTTTTTGACTTTACTTTTTTCGGTGCAATTTTAATTGTGTTGGGATTTTTTTGGCTTTTTTTTAAAAAAAAGGAATGGTTTTGGTTCTTTTTGCTTTGTGCTTTTTTTAGCGGTCCGTTTTTTTTGGCATATGCGTCTTTTCCTCCTTTTACATCACTTCTTCTGGGTATTTCCGAGAGATTTTTACTCCTAAACTACGTGTTTCTTACAGTATTTGCTTTTTTCGGCATGGTTGCAATTTCTGAGTCTATTTTTAATTTGATGAAAAAATTCCATCTTAAGAAAGAAAATTTTTTTAAGTTACTTTTTTCTTCTGTATTTTTGATTTTTCCTTTCTATTTGTTTATTACAAACTGGCCAAAAGCAGATCTTTCAGATTACGAAGTTGGTGGAATTTTGGGTAAGGATATTCTCACTGCTGCCGAGCCTCCCGGGATACTTTTCTTACAAGGAGATACAATTACTTTTAATACTCAATATTCGTATTACGTTGATAAGATAAACGAGGAGTCTCCTATTATTTTGACAGGAAGGTTAAGGCATGAAAGCTACAGGAAACAGCTTGAAAGATTCTATCCCGAAATTTCTTTTCCAGAGAATTTTTCCTCAAAAGGCAAGGCTGAATATGCTGATACAGTTTTTAAATTAATCGATATAAACTACGACAAATCTCCAATTTATTCTTATTCGGCAGTTTCAGTTCCTGCCGATTATGTATGGGTTCAACAAGGAATGCTAAAGAGGCTCTACCGGCATGATGGTTTACCGAGTAATTCTGAGATCTCCAAGAGAGTTTTGGAAGGCTTAGACAAGCTTAGTTTTGAAGTTAGTCTTGTTAAGAACAGATATGTTAATTTCTTTGAAGACGACATTAAAGCAACTTATTCTGGCGTTTTTGCCGACAATGCTTTTGCGCTTTTGAGGAACGGGAATATTGATAAATCCAAGGAATATTTTGAAAAAAGTCTAGAGATTTTGCCAGAAAATCATGTTTCTATGTTTGGACTAGGCGTTTACTACTTTGAGAAAAGAGACTGCGAGAAATCAAGGGATTTGTTCTTGGCAATTGTTAAAATAGATGAATCTTATTGGCAGGCATGGGAAGGTTTGGGTCAAGTTTACAGCGTTTGTTTTGATGACAGCGAGAAAGCAGATGAGTATTTTGAGAGATCACAGATGAGTCAAAAGGAAGGTATTGATAAACCTGTTGAGGAACTTTAGCCTTTCTTTTACTAGCCAGATGAGAGCGAAAATATAAGACGCACAGCTGATTATCAGACCTGCTAGAAAGCTTTTTGGTTTATATTCGAATTCTACTTTGTGTTCTCCTTGTGGTACGATTATTGCCTGAGAGTTGATGTTTGCTGGGTGAATAGTAGTTTTTTTGTTATCAATTGTTGCTTCCCATCCTGGATATGNTGAGTTTGAAACTACAAATATACNCTGTTTATCCGTAGTAATTTTGTAAGATTGATAGTCCTCTTCTATCTTAATTGTCGATATTGAGCCTTTTCCATTCTCTAGTTTGAGATTTTCTATATTTT
>C687J35174_10005547_pt1 | contig 16588 bp, 14 predicted proteins | sample RifCSPhighO2_01_FD_35174 | JGI IMG/M metagenome (IMG submission 35174) | reverse complement strand
ATTTCTTTTATATTTATACGGCTTCTTAGGAGCCTCTTCGTTTGTCCCTTGGATCGTTATTGGATTGCTGGCATCGCGCGCCTTGCGTTTCGGTCTGCCCAAAACAAAGCGCGGCAAAATCATTTTCCTCGGCTTTGGCGCGTTAACGGCCGCCTATTTTCTGTTGGGTATTTTTGATTTCCGCAGTTTATTAAATTTTTCGCCCAGCGCTATTTTTCCTTTTCTTATCTACGAGGCGTCTTTAAAAAAATTTATTGCCATCATTGCATTATGGCTGATCTGGATATTGGCCGGCGCCGTTTTATTTTCGTCCGCTGCTTTAATCGGGCGATTTCATTCTCCCAATTCAAAAAAGCTCTTCATATTTAAAAATTATTTTAAAAATTCATCTGACAATTTTCAAATGCTGGCGCTCAAAAAAATATTTCGCCAAAAGGAAATGCGGCTGACGCTCGCGATCTCGGCGTTTGTCATATTCATAACCGTTTGGCTGGCGAATAAGGCCGCTGAACAAGGCATTCCGAGCGGCGAAAACATTTTTTCAATGATTGTTATTTTAGGCATCAGCTCCGCCATTCTCATACCAACCATTGACAATAGTCTGGGCTGGCTGTGGGCTTCGGCGCCGCAAGGACGCAAAAAACAATTCAAATCATATCTTTTGGCATCGCTCGGCTTATTTATTTTTTTCAACTTTTTAATGAGCTGGCCGATGATCTTTGATCTCGTTTCCGAACTTTCTATTCTTCGTTCGATTATAATATCTATTTTTTGCCTAAGCATTGGAATAATGATTGCGATTTTCGGCAATGTGAAATTAAGCGGTTCGTTTTCCCTGCTCGCGCTTTCCATTATTTACGCGCTGATTATTGGCGGCGCCGTATGGCTTTTTTCTTTTATCGGCGGCCAATTCGGCCAAAGCATATCTGATACAATATCAATCTTGCTCGCCATTAGTCTCTTTTATCTTTCTTGGAAAAAATTAGAAAAAAAACAATGGGAAGATTCGTATGACTTTTAGCAAATTGATAAGCAATCTCATCCTTGCCGCAATGACCGCCTATTGGCCATTGTGGATTTTTGGCATCATAATAATTCTGATTGACTTTTTTGTTCTCAAATCAAAGACTCAAACATTCATTATCACAGTTTTGTCATTTACCGCTGCAGCCGTGATTTTTCACGAAATCGGACACATTCTTGGAATAAAATTTCTTGCCAAATTGCCTTATGATTCCATTAAAATAATTGCTCGGATGTTTCAAACGACCCTCAATCACCCGCCGGTTGAAGAAAAAATTTGGATAACGATTGTTTGGTCCGGCTCTCTGATGAACATTTTGATCGGCATCGCCGGATTGTTTATTTTGCCAAACGGATTTTATCAAGGCGCGTGGGCGGCCTTTCAAATCGGATTTGGAATTATCAATCTTATGCCCTTTTCTCCGGATGGAGAAAAATTATTCGCTTATTATCAAGCTAAAGAACAAAAATTATGACCAATGAACCGCAAAAATTATCAAAAATTTCAATCGCGAAAATATTTTATTCTTTTTTTATCGGCTCTTTTACGGCGCTCATTCTTGCCGGTATTTCATTCTTCGCGGCTATCATCATCGGAGACAGCGTCGTCGGCCACTCTTTTAAAATCGGCGGAAACAATTGGTGGACGATGATTTTATCGTTTACAAAAAGCGATGAAGGATTTTCCGCCGGTTTTGGCGGCGGAGCAATTTTAATTATTATCGCCGCAGGATTATTCAATGGCGCCGCGTCCGCCTTCCTGCAATCGCGCAAAAATAAAAAGAGTACCGACCAACCGCGCATAATTTAAACCGTTAAAATTTTATTAAAGGCGCGAATAACATTAAAAAAAAATAAGGGCTCGAGGTTGTAAAAAAACCTATTAGCTAAAATTTTCACCGGATAATTTATAAAATGGAGTAAATAAAATTTCGCTTTTGCCGAGCGTCGTTCTTTGTTCAAACGCCGAAGTGACTATAAAAACGCGCGGAGGCGAGTATTTTGCCGTAAAATTTCTCATTGAACGGGTTATTTCGGCTTCTTTAAATCCGGAATACTTCGCCTCAATCGGAATGACTTTACTTCCGTCATCAATCACAAAATCAACCTCCGCTCCATCTTTTGTTCTCCAAAAATGAATCCGCCGTGCCGAAAAACGAATCGTTTCTTTGAGAATATTATAAACTAGATTCTGAAATATAAAACCAAAATCGTTCGGCTCTTTAATGCCGCCAAAACGATCCAGCGCGTAATTGCGCAAACCGGAGTCGTAAAAATAATAGATCGGCGCTTTTGTTATTTCTTTGCGAACATTTTTGAAATAAGGAGCAACCTTGCCGATAATAAATGTTTTTTCAAGATACTGAAGATAATTATTGACGGTTTGAGATGAAATATCCAGAGTTGAAGACAATTCGGCGACATTTGCCAAATTTCCGACTTGTGAAGCGATAATCTTCATCAGCTTCCCAAAAGCGTCTAGATTTTTTACTCCCAACAAAAAAGAAATGTCTTTTTCAAGATAACTCCGATAAATCTCATCAATGATTTTTTTCTTTTCCGTAAATTCTTCGGCTAAAACTACTTTCGGATATCCGCCGAAATTCAAATACTCCTCCAAATACGCTTTTGTTTTTTCTTTTTCCAAATCAAAAAAGTCGTTAAGCCTGGCTTCATAACGATAATCGGTTTTAAAATTGACGAATTCTCCAAAAGACAAAGTCGCGACTTCAAAAATCCTTTTCCGGCCGGCTAGCGATTCGTGAATTTTTTCCTTCAACTCAAGACTGCCTGATCCGGACAAAATAAATTTGTACGGCAGATTCATATCGAATATTCCTTTGAGAAAAAGGCCGGCGTTTTCTTTTCTTTGGATTTCGTCAATAAAAACATAGCCTTTGCTTTTGCCGATTTCCAATCTGATCTTGCGCACGAGATTTTCCTGCGAATCAAAAAAATGCTTGTCAGATTCAATGTCAAGATTCAAAAAGACGGTTTTTTCGCCGCCTTTGTCAAGGAATTCTTTGAGCATAAGCATTAAAGTGGTTTTACCGGCTTGACGGGGGCCGGTAATCAGAGTCATCTCTTTTTGCTTTAAATGCTCTTTTAGTTCGTTAAAAACGGTTCTTTTTATCATATACTTATATTATAGTACGAGAATTTTAAAAGTCAAGTTTAAAAATTCTCGTCATCACCAATTAACCAGCTTGTGCCTAAATCTGCAGTCCAATTTGCGATCGCAAGTTAGTATGTGAATTTGAAAGAGAGGGGTGCAAAAGATTGAAAATTGGATTTTAAAAAAATAAGGGCTCGGAGTTATAAAAAACTCACGAGCCCTGAATGTACTTAATGTACTAAAAAGAACAAAAAATTAACTAAATGCCGGGCGCAATCGCTCAAGAATCGCAGCCACGGCCTTTGCTTTTTCGCTTATGACAACCGTTGCCACATAATCCGAGCTAAGATGCGCTTCAATGATCCGATTAGCGGCAATAACGGAGTTTATAATTCCAGTTTCCATCCGTTTAACAAATTCAACGGTGTATCCGCCGTTCTCACCTGCGCGAACCTTGACAAGATACGCAACTCCGCCTTTATAAATAACAAGCTCATCCGCTTCGCCGACATACGGGTTTTTTTGCCGCCTCTGCACTTCGAAAATTTCCATCTCATCACCTCCTTTACATTTTTATAAGGATGAGAATTTCGTACGGTGCCATAATCATGTCATTCCTATTTCTATCTTCTTGGTAGTCTAAATTCAAATCTCCCGTCTCTTGGATCTTTTTCGTACCACAACCCAGAAACGCTAAGATATGATCCCCCCGGAGAAAAAGACGATCCCATGGATAGCGCCATCCAGTAATCAATCTTGAAGGCGGCATTGTACTCGAGGATAGTTGTTTGTGGATTGTAATACTTATCCTCAATCGCAACGATGTCTGTCTTGCCGTCGCCGTTGAAATCTCCCGCATGGAATTGGTAAACCCCGATGCGAGGAAGCCAGTCCATCCAGAGACCTCCAACGCCTAAAACTGATCCGTCGGGAACGAATTGCGTTCCAGTTGATTTGGCNATCCAAAAATCAATCTTAATGGATGGATTGTAATAGAATTGGCCCGTGCCGGAATTATACAGCTTATCCTCAATCGCAACGATGTCTGTCTTGCCGTCGCCGTTGAAATCTCCCGCATGGAATTGGTAAACCCCGATGCGAGGAAGCCAGTCCATCCAGACAACAGGAGATCCAAAGGTAACCCCCGAGGAAAGAGCAACATAAAAAATATGCTTAAGCATTGCATTTATGGGTCCCTTTTGAATCATAATGATATCTGATTTCCTATCGCCGTTCACATCGCCGATAAGAATATTAAATTCTCCATCTTTCACCCAATCAAACCATAGAGTGGGAGTTTGATATGTGATACCGTCTGATAAACCAACATGCACTTTTATATGGGGTTGGCCGCCAACAATTGCGATTTCAATATATCCGACATCTTGTCGGCCATCACCATTAAAGTCTGCTCTGCTGAATTCTGCGCTCGACATAATAAGGGTTTTAACAATAACATCAAATATGGCTGTTACTGATCGTGCCTGCGTCATGCTAACCGTACAGGTCCCTGTTCCGCTACATGCTCCTGACCAACCAGTAAAAGTTGAATCGGGGGCGGAGGCAGCTGTAAGAATCACTGAAGTGCCGGAATTGTAATTTGCGGAGCATGCTACTCCGCAGTTCACCCCCACCGGACTTGACGTGACTGTACCGGTGCCTGTTCCTGTCTTGGTAACGGTGAGCGCGTAAGTGTTCAGCACAAAATTTGCTGTAACATTTTTGCTCGCATCCATAGTCGTAGAACAAGATGTTGCTACTCCGCTACACGCTCCACTCCAACCTATGAAGGTTGAATCAGAAGCGACTGTGGCAGTCAATATCACTGACGCGCCGGAAGAATAACTTGCGGAACAAGTAGCCCCGCAATTTATTCCCGATGGAGTTGAAGTAACTATCCCCGTTCCAGTGCCACTTCTCGCAACAGTAAATAAATAAAAAACACCACTCAATAGATCTTTCAACACTTCATTTGAATAACCACTTTCATTCGCAGAAGTATCAAGCGCCGTAACCGCGAAATACCAAGTTACCGTATCTTCCAATCCAGAAATCGCAACGGTCGTAGGATGATTTACATCGGGAGAATTAGGGCACGGTAGAATTCCACACGGAATACTAACATTAACGCTATAGTTTCCGCTGGCAGTCCCATAATATAATTTATAACCAGCAAGATCCGTAAGTAGCGTCGCGTCTGTATTAGTCGTTGGCGGATCCCAAGTCAGAGTCGCAGTACCTACCGGAAGCGCCAATGCAATAAATGGCGCAGAAATAACCAAAAACATCATTACCGAAAAAATCAATTTCTTCATGCTATTCACCTCCTTTGTCCGCCGTAGCTTTATGCGAAGGCGGATTTGTTTTTATTTTTTTTAACTCTTCATCTGGTATTCCAGGAATCAACTCAACATCATTGCCGAATTGATTCACAAAAGTGATCATACCTTCCGGGGAAGACTTAGTGATTACAATCGGATCATTTCCAATCAAAATCGCGTAATCAGTATCCGGCTTCAATTTATTCACAACATGAATCACTCTTCCCGGACACCAAACCTGAATGAATACCTTCCCGTCGCTCTGATAATCCGTGGTTGCACAATTATCAGTTTTTCGCAATCCCTTTTCTTGGAATACTTCTTCCTTGGCGGCCGGAACCTGCTTGAGCGTTCCTGCGCATCCGCTGACAAAAACCAACGCCATTAAAACCATTAAAAACTTTTTCATCTTTCCCCTCCTCCTTGTTTTGTTTGGTTTATGTTTTTATTTGGATATTACTTTACGCAATATCCGACCTAACAAAAGAAGGCAGATATTGCGGTTTATTTTTTTAAGTTGTCAAAGGACTTACTTTTATCCATAAAATTAATTAAGGATAAAAATAACGCTTAGTATATACCAAAACTCGCCTCTTGTCAAGAGGGGTGTTTTATTGTAGTATATACAAGAAGATAAAAAATTTCTGACAAACATGGCGATTTCAACCAATCAAATTACAATAAAACCTCAAAAGGGGTGGATTGGCGTAAACACGAAAGAACTCTGGCTCTACCGAGAGCTTTTTTATATTTTTGTCTGGCGGGATATCAAGGTTCGGTACAAACAAACCGCTATCGGCATTCTTTGGGCTATTCTTCAGCCGTTTTTAATGATGGTGATTTTTAGCGTTTTTTTCGGAAAACTCGCAAAGATTCCGTCCGGAAATATTCCTTATCCCGTTTTTGTGTTCGCCGGACTTCTTTTTTGGAATTATTTTTCCACTTCGGTCAGCTCCGCGAGCAATTCACTCGTTGAACACGAAAATATGATTAAAAAAATTTATTTTCCTCGCCTCATACTCCCTTTTTCTTCTTCTCTCACACCGATGGTTGATTTTTGCATCGCTTTCATTGTTCTTTTCGGAGTAATGGCGTATTATCATTTTGTTCCGAATTTTTTTGGGATTTTACTTATTCCTTTTTTACTGATCATATCGTTTTTCACCGCATCGGGCATTGGACTTTTTTTATCAGCCATAAATGTCAAATTCCGCGATGTGCGCTATGCTCTTCCTTTTTTCATTCAAATCCTTCTCTTTGTGACGCCGGTTATTTATCCGACGACTATTATCCCGGCGCAATTTCAATGGCTGTTGGCGCTTAACCCTATGACCGGCGTTATTGAGGCGGCGCGATTTTCAATTTTTGGATCGCCGATTGAAAATCCATCACTTCTGCTCATTTCCGCCATTTCCGCGCTGGTGCTTTTTTCAATTGGCATATTGTATTTCCGAAAAACAGAACGGTTTTTTGCCGATATTGTATAAATCTTTATGAAACCGATTATTGAAATTGAAAATCTATCAAAGGAATATACGCTTTTTCATAAGCTTCCTTATTATACTTTGCGGGATATGTTTACAAGTGTAGCAAGAAAGCCGCTTGATATTCTGCGGGGGAAGATCAAATCGCACGAACAGGAAAAATTTTCAGCTCTTAAAGATATAAATTTTTCCATCCAACAAGGCGAGCGCGTAGGCATTATAGGCCGCAACGGCGCGGGGAAATCAACGCTTTTAAAAATCCTTTCTCAAATCACGCCGCCGACAACCGGTGAAATTATCCTTCGCGGACGGGTGGCGAGCTTGCTGGAAGTCGGGACGGGCTTTCATCCGGAGCTTACGGGCAGGGAAAATATATATCTTAATGGCGCGATTCTCGGGATGAAACAAAAAGAAATCGCGAAAAAATTTGACGAAATTGTCGATTTTTCTGAAATAGAAAAATTCTTAGACACTCCGGTGAAGCGCTATTCTAGCGGTATGTATGTCCGCCTTGCTTTCGCGGTCGCGGCGTATCTGGAGCCGGAGATCCTCATTGTGGATGAAGTACTCGCCGTCGGCGATGCGCAATTCCAAAAAAAATGCTTGGGTAAAATGGAAGATGTCGCCAATCAAGGGCGGACAATCCTTTTTGTCAGCCATAATATGGCTGCAGTCAGTCAACTCTGTACCCGAGTTATTTTACTAGAAGACGGAATTATCCGACAATCTGGCCGACCCGAACAAGTTATATCATCATATCTTTCTCAACAATTAAAATCCGACCCCGCTTCTATTGAACTTCGCGACCCCAAAATTCGGAAAAACTCTCTATCTAATAGTAAATTGAAGTGGAAAAAGATATCTTTAGTAAACACCAAAAATGAACCGACCGCAATAATAGGATTTCAAGAGTCATTTAATATACTATTAGAACTAGAAGCAAATGCCGATGCGCATGAAACGCGCATAGGTTTTGCCATACAATCTTATCTTGGATTTCCCGTTTTTAATTCGCTTCAAATCGATAGTAACCTACCACAGTCCTTTGCGCCGGGGGTAGTGATTTTTACGATTCAAATAAACCCAAATTTTCTTGCGCCTGGTTTGTATGAAATAAGTCTCGGAGCAAATGGCCCTGGGGTTATTGACTGGATCCCGTCTGCGATACAATTTTCAGTTACTGAAACGGGATCATCGCCCGATCAGCGATGGGAAAATTATCGCGGAGGATTCGCCTATTACCCTTATCAATGGAACGTTAATACGAAATAATATAAACATTTATGATTAATTCATTTTTTCAACGCCTAAAAAAACCAATTGGGTCATCCATCAAAACATCAAAAAATGTCCCCGAAAACTGGCACGAGGAGTTTATTGAATTACTTGCGGCAGTCATGCGTCCCAAGGTGTATGTTGAGCTTGGTCTTTATGAGTGCGCTCTTTTTAATAAACTAATTCCCTATGCTGGAAAACTAATTGGCTTAGACATGAAACCGAATGCGGAGAAATTCATGAAAAAGATTCGCGGCAAAACCGAATTTATTTGTTCAACAACCGACGATCTTGCTAAGCGATTACAAAATAATCCCATACAAATCGACATGCTTTTCATTGATGCCGACCACGCAAAAGAAGCTGTCCTTAACGATTTTAACAATTTTTTCCCTTTCGTCGCTCCACATGGACTTATTCTCCTGCACGATAGTCACCCAAAAAACACCCAGTATACTAATCCAGGATACTGTAATGATGCCTATAAAGCCGTTGAGCAACTTGGAAAGGAGACAACTACATATGAAATGATGACAATTCCAAGACATCCTGGCCTTACTCTTTGCCGCAAACGAGCGACCCAACTTAGTTGGTAATATTATTAATTTACTTTGAGTTACTTACTATGAAAATCTTCAACCCAAAAATGAAATATTTGGCAAAATTCTTAAATTACGGGGTGCCTAAAATTAAAACTGGAAAATTTGGCATCCGTTACATTCTTTTTCCAGAATCGGCCATGGATAGGCATATCCGGAAATTTGGAATCTTCCAAGACTTTATGACAGCGAGAGCAAAAGAGCTCTTACCTCAAGACGGTATCATCTTTGATATTGGGGCAAATGTCGGGCTAATGACGCTGCCCTTTGCTGTTTTAGCCGTACCAAAGGGAAAGGTATATGCATTTGAAGCTGATTTTCCCATAGCGGCGCGTTTACAGGTGAATGTCGATATAAACTATCTTCAAAATACTCATGTAGTCCCAAAAGTTGTTCAAGACAACCCAGAAATGAAAGAAATAACGCTTTACAGGCGCCGCGCCATTGATGGTGATAACCTAATTAATGAGGGGTTATCTTCAACTGCGAAGATCCCCCTTCATACGGTTCTGGAGTACGCGGTAATGTGCACAACCATTGATGCGTTCGCCGAGGAACAAAAAATTGAACGAGTCGACCTGATAAAAATGGATGTGGAAGGAACAGAGATAAAAGTCCTTCACGGCGGCGAACGATGCATAGATCAAAATAGACCAATCATTATTTATGAATACTCCTCAATAATCGATGAACTAAGTAATAGTGATAACTCCGCGAAAAGCTTTGAGTTTTTAAAAGGAAAAGGCTATATTCAGTTCGAAATATTCAATGAGCAACAACTTCGAAAATTAAGCGGGCCCAATGTGAAGATAAAATCATCAAATATTATTGCGTTTCCACGAGAAAAAATTGGCGACCACAGATCATGGATCAATAATGTTTTGGGAAATTATGAAAAAATATAAAGTTATTGCTATCGTCCAAATTTATAACGAACTGCGAAAAGAAAATCTTGAAAGATTCATAAAACACATTTTACCGCTTGTCGATGCGTTGATTATCTATGATGACGCGAGTACGGATGGAAGCTATGAATATGTGAAGCGTTATACGCCTTATGTCATTAAAGGAAAGAAAAATGACTTTACTAATGAACGAACGCACCGTCAACAACTCTTAGATGCGGCGTTGAAACTTAAGCCCGACTTTATCCTTTGGCTTGACGCGGATGAAGTGCTGACCGCTAACGCAAGAGAAATGCTGCAAAAAATAGCTCATGAATGCGTGCAAAAAAATCTGGACGGAATTAGTTTACATGAGATTAATTTATGGAGAAGCGCTTCGTGGCAAAGAATTGATAATTTATACGACGATGGATGGTTTGTTCGTTTATGGAGGGTTACCCCGCAATTAGCTTATACATCAACAAAAAGAGGGCTTCATCAACAAATGTACCCGGAAACAATCCAAAAAATCGAAAAAACGAAAGACCTATCTGTCTTGCATTACGGCTTTGCTTCAGATAAAAATATTATATTCAAATATCTTACCTATCAAAAACACGGACAAGCTGGCCCGCTACTTCTCCGCCTTATTGATGAAAGAACTCTGGAATTGATACCTGTTAATCCGTCCCTTTTTCCCACTGACTTATATCAAGAAAGCGAAAAACCTTTACCGCGACCTCTTTATGAATGGTATGCCGTTCTTGAAGTCCAGAGAGATAAAATTCTCCAGCCTGAAATTTCAATCGTATGCCTTGTGTACAAAAGCACAAAATGGCTGCAGTTTGTTTACGACCAGATATTGCGGCATACCGATTTAAGCAATAAAGAATTTTTTTTCGTGGCAAATGATGCAAATGAAAATATTCAAAATTACCTTAAAAACCACTATATACCCCATTATATTTTCAACAATACAGAGGAGCATAAAAAAGAATGGTATATTAACAATGTCTATCGAGCATTTAATTTTGGGGCTCATGTCGCAAAAGGCGAATATGTGTTATTTATCAACAGCGATATGGCGTTCAGTACCAATTGGGTTGAAAACATGTTTGAAGAAATGAACGGAAAAAATTGCATCGCGTCGCGTCTGGTGGAGAGCGGAAAAATGCCATCAGGAAGACATGGGATATCAAAAAATTTCGGACAATTTCGCGAGCAATACGATGAGCAAGGTTTTTTAAACTACGCAGATACTATTAGAGAAAACGCTATTATTGATGGCGGGCTTTTTATGCCGCTACTTATCAGACGGGATGATTTCTTAAGTGTTGGGGGCTACCCAGAGGGAAATATCATTCCCAATTCTGACATCTTCAACCCGAAATATGCAAAGCCGGGCGACTCCTTGATTAGCGGTGATTTTGTTTTAATGCAAAGGCTGAAAACGCGAGGAATTCAACATCAGACATGCTTTAATAGCGTTGTATACCATTTTCAAGAGGGCGAGCTTGATGATGTGGCTGATAAAAAAACAAATCAAACTGACGCCGGTATTATTATCGCAAATGATTATCTAACAGGACGCATGGGTGAAAAAACCATGTGGAATCATCTAATCGAAAAACTGCCGAACACAGCGCCTCTGGATAAGACGATGTTGCCTGAAACACCGTATTTTGAAGATGAAGGACGAAAATATATCGCAAAGCATTATACAAGGGCTAAATTTATTATACAAAACGCAACATTTATTAATCTTATTAGCCCCGATCACTTTACTATTATTTACCTTCAAGACGATCTCCGGAGTATGGGGAGATTTTCTCGTCAACAGGAAGAAAATTTGCGTTTAGCTGATTTTCGCGTAACAAATTCCAACCTTACAGCATCATCATACCCTGAATACGAATTTGAAAAAATACCAATCGGCATCAACGAGGCTCTCTTCTCTCCGGGAAATAAAAGGATAGAGCGCGAAAAATACGGCATTCCTAAAAATAAACAGGTTGGTATTTTTGTAGGTGATCTAAGCGAAGTGAAGGGATGGGCAAAGGTGCGAAATATCATTGAAAATCATCCGGAAATACTATGGATTGTGGTTTCAAAAGATGATAAAAAATATGAAGCGCCAAATGTTAAAATGTTTAACCGAATATCTCAAGAAATTCTCGCGACATTGCATCGTGCGGCTGATTTTTTTATCCTTGGATCTTCGGTTGAGACACAATGCTTAGCGGCGATTGAAGCATGTTTTACGAACATTCCCGTAATCATGAGGACCGTAGGGATTTTTAGCGACTTTTCCGAAGAAGATCGCGAACAATGTGGAATATTCGGTGAAGACTTTGAAAAAGCTTTACAAAAAATACCAACTAAGACATTCTCTCCCCGCGCCGTTATGATAAAAAATAAACTTCATATTGAGGGAATGATTGATCAATGGAAAAATCTATTAACTCGCCTTCACCAGCGTATCGCGGCTGAAAAAGCCACGCAGAATATATCGCTTACTCCAAAAAAAAGACCTATTCGATTCGGAAGAAAGCGTGCAAATGAGCGATGGTTGAGCCAAGAGCATATTCGGCGCGAATTATTTTATCTCTTACCGCCATTTTTATTTAAAATCATTTTTGGCGCATGGCGATGGCTTATGGAATTTCTTTATTGGTTGAGGAATGGAGAAAAGAAAGCATGAAGCACTAAATAATTTATATTAACAGCGTAGTTCTTTATGAATGGTGGCGACAACCTCGATAAAAAAATTCTTATCGTCTCAAGCTGGGCGCCGCCAATGGTTGGCGGCCCTCAACATCTTTATAATATCTTTTCGCAGTTTCCTAAAAACGCTTACAGTATTATCACATCGGCAAAAAACATGCAAAAGGCTATCCAAACAAATATCAAGGGCTCCATGCTCCCTTGCCAATATTACTATTTTGACGAAAAATGTCTTTCCGGTCATAAGGATACTGCCGTGAATAATGCTTCTAAAAATAAAACTTCTTTATTTAGCTATTTTCTCGCTAAACCTTTTTTATGCGGAAAAATAATTATTCACTACCTGTTTGAAGTAAATCTCATTTTGTTATTTTCCATTAAAACAATGAAAGCGCTAAAAGAATCGCGAACAAATTTTCTTCTTGGTATATCAGATACTGGACCGGCGCTCATTGCGACATACATAGCCAGCATAATCACGCGAACGCCATACGCTTTGTATCTCTTTGATATCTACAAAGGAAATAATCTTGGCGGATTTTACAATGTTCTCGCAAGTTTATTTGAGCGCGCAATTATGACGCGCGCGACGATAGTGATCGTCACCAACGAAAAAACTGAACAATTCTACCAGCAAAGATACGGGAACAAAATAAAAACCGCCGTTATCCATAACTCGGCATTTCCGGACGAATATGCAAAAAAACGAACCCCCTATCGCCTGACCCCTCCTTACAATATTGTATTCACAGGAAATGTGTACTGGGCGCAGGAACAAAGCGTATTGAATCTTGTTTCCGCTATGGAACTGCTTACCGACTTACCGATTAAATTGCATTTATACATTCCAAAGCCGACCGAAAAACTCCAAAACGCCGTAGTGAACAAATCAAATATCAAACTGTTGACCGCAAACCAATCCGAAATGCCTAAGATTCAAAGCGATGCAGCGCTCTTATTCCTCCCTCTCTCTTGGGATACAAAAAGTCCCGACATCATTGCAACGGCCAGTCCGGGAAAATTTACGGATTATCTTGCCTCCGGTCGTCCGATGCTTGTTCATGCGCCTGACTATTCATATATAGCTAAGTATGTAAATAAACATCATATTGGCATAATTGTTGACCAAAACGACACACAACTTCTTGCCGAAAAGATGCGTCAATTCTTTGAAAAACCATCGCTAGCTCAAACCTACATTAATCAGGCGCTCGAGATATTTCAACAAGAGTACGACGCTGTCAAAAATGCGCAAAAAATGATGAGGATACTCAATGATATATGAAGTCAACAGAAAAGCCTTATATTCTTATTGTGACCGAATTATTTCCCGCGGACGATAAATCGTACACAGGAACATTTGTCCTTGATCAACTTAAAGCATTGATGCCGCATTACAACTTTGTTGTTCTTGCCCCTAGCTTTCCCGCGATCTTAAAATATCTTTTTACGCCGGACATACGCTACAAGAAAATCTCAGATATTAGAGTTTATTTTATAAAAGACTCCAGTAATGATCATTTGGTAAAAAAAATTTGGAGAAAGATAACATCGGATAAAACTGTTTCTCAAAAAAATTATCAAATAAAAATAGGGTATAGAAACAAATTATTAAAACTGGCGAAAAGACTCCACCAGCAATATAACTTTCAACGGGTTCATGGTCACGAATGTTTTATCGGGGACGAGGCGGCAGTCATAGGAAATGCGCTCCATATACCATCCATTATTACAATTCACGGATTATATAATCTGCATCTTGAATCTTGGGGCGTGCAAGCAATGGATTTAATTTTAGATAACCTTAGGCATTCCTCCAAATTACTCTCAATTTCTCATAAGGCCGGAGATAGCTATGCGCCGCACTTACTGCCCAATAAACCCGACATCGCCATCATACCTAATGGAATTAATACCATGTCTCAAATTATCGCATCCCCGGCATTGCTTCGATTTAAAAAACAGATCAAAAATCGAAAAGTTATCCTCGCCGTTGGCACATTGGTTTGGTATAAAAAATTTGACTTGTTGATTGAGTGCGCAAAACAAGCCTACGAAGCGTTGGGCGACGCCTTTATTATAATTATCGCGGGGAATGGGAGCGAAGATTTGAAACTCAGGGCACTTGTAAAACGATATGGTCTTTTGGATAATGTTTATTTTATAGGAGCTATCCCGCCAAAACTCATGTCCGGATGGTATGAAATTGCTGATTTTTTGGCTCATCCGAGCATTATTGACAGTTTTTCAATGGTTTGCTTGGAAAGCATGGCACACAGTAAAACGATTATCTGCACAAGCGCTATAGGTATTACAGAATACATCACGAATAAAAAAGAGGGCTTCATTGTTGCGCCTGACAGCGTGAATGATTTCACTGCGGCGATAAAAACACTTCTGCTTGACGATTCACTGCGACAGCAAATGGGAAAATACGCTTATCGGCGATCCCTTGATTTTCATTGGAATCAAATTACACCAAAAATACGATCTATCTATGAATCTATCTCATAAAAAATTGCTTATTATCTCAAATTGGGCGCCGCCAATGGTTGGAGCATCACAGCCGCTGTACAATTTATTCTCGCAATTTCCTCCAAAGAGCTTTTGTATTCTCACGAATTATACCAACATAAAAGCCGGGGCGGAAAAAAATGGACCATGGTTGTCTTGTGATTATTTTTTCTTCAATCATGCTCCTATCAGGCAAAATCATGATCCTAAACCAGCGCTTGACAATCATGTCAAACAAACAAAAAATGTACAGGGCGTTCGTCAGCGACTTATTGAGGCGGCAATGACAATTCTTAGACGCTTTTCTCCGCTTAGAATTATCTATCTGTCGTATATTGTAATCCCGGCAATCATTGGTTTTTATTTTACAGGCAAAAAATTAATAAGAAGGGAGGGTATTACCATGCTAATGGGCACTTCTGATAATGGTCCAGCGCTAATCAGCAGCTACCTATTGAGTCGATCATCTAAATTGCCTCTGTACTGCTTCCTATTCGACCTTTACAAGGGGTATCGGCTGGACGCGCCGACAAACTGGATGGCGAATCTTTTTGAGCCAAAAATTATAAAAACTGCAAAAAAAGTATTTGTAACAAACGACGGGACAATGGAACTCTACCAATCGCGATACCCGCAATTTAAAGAAAAATTTCAGGTAATCTGCAATTCAGTGTTTACCGATCAATACCAAATACTGAATCGGGATTATCGCCCATCCCCGCCATACACGATCATCTTTACCGGACATGTCTACTGGCCGCAAGAACAGAGCGTGATGAATATGATCAATGCAATGCCGTTTCTGAAAGATCTGCCGCTTCAATTAGAATTATATATCCCGCGGCCAAATATTCGCATACAAAATGCTGTAAAAAAATCAGCGCAAATACGACTCCTCTTCGCCCCTCAAAACGAAATGCCACAAATCCAAAATAAAGCCACACTTTTATTTCTTCCTTTTTCATGGGATACTGATGGCCGGGAAATAATAGCTACGGCAACGCCCGCAAAATTCACCGACTATCTTGGGGCGGGACGCCCCATGCTTATCCACGCCCCTGATTATGCTTTCGTTGCTCAATACGCTAAAAAATATGATCTTGGATTAGTGGTTGATCGAAACGATGTTGTTTTTCTCGCGCAAACTATTCGTGAATTTATTCAAAAACCGAAACATGGTCAACAATTTATCAAAAATTCATTTCAAATATTCTATCAAAATCACGACGCGGTGAAAAACGCGGAACTATTGAAAAAAATCATAAATGAGTTATAATGCAGAAAGTTTTACTGCTTATTCCTTTCTTCATAAAAATATGAAAATAATGACTATTTTGGGAACGCGGCCGGAAATCATCCGCTTAAGTTTGATTATTAAAAAATTTGATGCCGTTTCCGATCATATTTTAGTACATACCGGGCAAAATTACTCCAAAACTCTTAAAGATGTTTTTTTTAAAGAGCTTGGCGTTCGTCGGCCGGATTATTATCTTGGCGCAGAGTCTTCATCTATCGGCGCGCAGGTGACCAAAATCATTGAGGGCGCACACGAAGTTTTACAAAAACATCAGCCGGATAAAGTACTTATATTGGGAGACACTAATAGTGGTCTGGCTGCCATTCCGGCGGAGAAAATGCTTATTCCGGT
>C687J35174_10005531_pt1 | contig 16627 bp, 7 predicted proteins | sample RifCSPhighO2_01_FD_35174 | JGI IMG/M metagenome (IMG submission 35174) | reverse complement strand
AATTTTTGCCGCGTGGCGATATGCGTGCTGTACTTCTGGTCGAGAGGTCAACACCAGTTGTACCTCAGAAGCTTTCAAATGCGTAAATTTTGCCATGGTTTCGGAATCAACCCGTTCCTGAAGACCGTACATCATATCATGTAAGTTGAGCTTGGCAGCATGGAAGATCTTTTTTTCATTGAGCATCAACTCTAACGCCTCAGTTAGTTTCATGTCGGAATAGCCTAATATTCCTCTATCATTAATTACCTGATATGCGACTTTTCCCTCAAAGTTGCTGTCTTTTAACGTTGCCAAAATTTCACGCAAACCTTGTCTGGCTAACATTTGGGCTGGCTTATGGATAAAAATATCCCAGTATTCGCGTGATTGCTCCTGGGGGTTTTCATCCAAGTCCTGATACAGGTGATCAAACAATCGCTCAATCTCGTCTTTAAATTTGTTAAATGCTTCTTGCAACTGTGTTTCGCTGGTATTTTTCACCACACCTCTATTCTTCTCCGCCGTATCTTTATCCATCACCACCTGTAACTCTTTCGCAAAACCCTTAGGATTCTCAATTTTTTCCTCAATCACTTTTCGATCCTGCTCATCCCAACTGCGGAATTCTCGTGGTCGAGCTCCATGACCATTTACAAAATTTTCTTTCATTTTTTTAATCGCTCCTTGAGCTTCAACCGCATTCCTTACTACATCCAGTTCGTTCAAATAATGTTGCTGTATATCAAATTCTGGACTACTACTTGGGTAATATGTTTGTAAAAATGGGTTGCCTTTTTTATATTCTTCTATGTCATCGAGTAAATCTTTCAAGGCTGTGGAATCACCTTTTTTGAGCGTTCGGTCTACTCTAGTGTAAAAGTCATTACGCGAATTCGTAACTGCGTTATAAAGGTTTTCACCAAGTACGCTTTTATGTGCAGACAGGTCTTGGTTCTCAATATTTTTAAATTCTTCTGTTTCTATCAGCGCTATTTTAACTTGAGCTGCTAAATCTTCAGGAATTTCCCGCTCATCAAATTGCCTTTGTTTATCAGCTGACCTGATTGCCTGCACATGATTAATAACATCCCGTTGTCTATCTAACTCAGTAACAATCTTTTGTAATGTGGAATAAGCTGGATCGCTTTCTCCAGACAATTTATCAGTAAATTCCGTCGCCTCGTTACTTAAACCACTTAACCACTTTTCATTTTCAAAAAAATCTTTGTAATAAACTCCTTTTATCTTTAATTTGCCGTATATTCTTTCTACAAATTCCCCGAGTTTTTGATTTACCTGCTTAATTTCCGTCGGATTTCCTAACCAATTATTCCAGTCTGGTTGTTGATCTGTTTTTGTATCTGGAGCTCCCATTGCAGCTTCGTGTTCCAATCTTGTTTTAGTTTTAACTTCATAGATCAGTTTTGCTTGTGCACCAACCCCTGTAAGCAACATTCCAAATTCTTCCCTTTGTCCCGAAGACAAGTTAATTCCTGATTGGTCAATATGTCTTACTTGTTGAACAAAATCTAGAGCAGACTGTTTGTCTGGGTGGGAAATGGCTACCTCATACCGAAGCTGTCGAATCTTATTTTTTTGTGGCTCATCAGGTATTATTTTCACTACCGCTTCACTCCGTAAGTGAAAGATTGCTTGTTGCGTTAAGTCTTGTTCGGGATATCCCTCAACCAACTGCTCTAATTTTCTTTGCGCAGTTCTAAATTCATGAGGCTCAACTGTATCTTTTTTGAGTTCTATGGCGACTACTTCCACCTCATTCCTCGTATCTGGAACAATTTGTTTTATGGTAGCCACTTGTACATCTACCACCGCATCCGACAACTCTGGCTTTTCTACAGTTAACTGCGCAAGTTGCGAGTTGGCTTCGTGGAGTGCAGGTTCGTCTTTTGTCTCCAGTGCTTTTTCGTATTTGGCAGTGAAGTTTTCTTCCAGTTCTGGAGCGACTTTTTCCAATGCTTCGTGTAGCTGTGTATTTACCTCCAGCACCTTTTGTTTTTCTGCCTGATAGTGACCCTGTAGTTCCCTTGAATCAGCTTGAGCTGCTGGAGCTACTACTTTTGCAATTACCCTCTCAGTTGCTGGTCGGGATACTACTTCTTTTTGGCTAATAGGCACTTCGGCCTGATCAGCACGGGCGAGTTGCTCAGAAATTTTCTGTCCAATTTGCTGTCGTTGATCAGATGAAGTTTCTTTTACTTCAAAAATCTGTTCAATTTTTTCACTAAATTTGAGAAATCCTGCTTCGTCATACAATCGAGAAACAGCGGCAATGGCGGTGGCTGCTTCCGCAGGATCTGCACCAACATCTTGAACAGCATCTACCAAATCTTTGGCAAAGCTCTCTCCGGCGCTTGAAAGTCGCTGGTTGGTTTTTGGTTCTTCTTCAGCAATTCGAACAACAGCTTTGAGTGTTTCATAATCATCAATTTTTACCCCTTTAAGTTTACGTGCCCACTCAGAATATTCACCTTTTTCGTCAACTTGTTCAAGTTTAGCTAAAGCTATCTTAAGTTCTTTAACTTCATTTCGTCTGGCTTCCGCAAGTTTCTGCGCTTCACCCCTTGAAGCAGGTTTTCCAGCTGGTGAAGTTTCTACCTGCTCAACTTTTACTTCCTGCTTTTGACCACTAGCCTGCTCACCAGTTTTCTGTGCTGGTTGTTCAACTTTTTTTGGCGGTTCTGGCTTTTTGACTTCAGTTGCCATAGTGGGTAAATTTTACTACATCCCGAGGCAAAACAAAACAAACTGACAAAGGGCTGACAGCACAGCTTGAAACCTAATGGCAAGCCGGAATTATTTAGTCTTTTGTGGAGATTGTAGATTCCTGAGCTACGTAGGGTAAGTGGTGTTTGAAAGAGACTGAATCTACCCATTTTTTCACTTTGGCAACAACTTCATCCGGAATACCTGAAGCAACAATTTCAGCTTCAGATTTTTTCAGGTCAAATAGTTGGTATAAAATTTCATCAGCTTGGCTGTACGTAAATCCAAACTGGCCTTCATCAGTTTGCCCTGACCAAAGGCCAGCTGTGGGAGCTTTTTTAACAATTTCCTCCGGCACCTGTAAATACTTTGCCAGCTCATACACTTCGGTTTTGTAGAGATGGCGCAAGGGCTCCAAATCACTTGCCTCATCCCCAAACCGGGTAAAATAACCCAAGAAGTGCTCGGATTTGTTTTCCGTACCACAGACCAACGCATTCAATTTCCTGGCAAAGTCAAAAAGCAAGATCATCCGGACTCGGGCCATGATATTACCTAGTCGCACTTTGTACTCCGGTTGTGGGTTGTGAGTTGTGAGTTGCACGTCAGAAAAAGAATCAACCAGTGGCGCAATGTCCACCTCATGTGTTTGTTTTTCCGGAATTTGCAACCGCTTCAATAACAATCGTGTGTGCATTTTATGCTCATCGTGCCAATCTTTGTACGGTAACAGGAGCGCGTATACATTACCTAATCCTAAAGCTCTTACTGCTAGACTAACTGAAGTTGCTGAGTCTACCCCACCCGACACTGCCACAATTACTTTTTGAAAGCCGGCAGAACTCACTGTGGTTTTAACAAAGTCAGAAATTTGCTCGCTAGTTTTGGGAATATTAAGTGTACGCATAATAACTACAGCATTGCAAGTGGAAACGAAACGAAACAATCTTCCTTACTACACACGGGATTGCCGCGTCGTCCCGCCAAGGCGGGACTCCTCGCAATGACAAAACTCACTTCTCACTGTAAAGACAGGATCGGATTATCTTTGACCAGGTTTTGCTGAGTTGTAAATGACGACAGCTCTTTCCACGGCTGGTTTGCTAAATTTTCGTTTGTTTTTGCTAGATTGTGTAAGATTCGACTGGCGCTGACCTGTCGCGATGGATTGTATTCCAGTAAATTAGATGGGAGCAGGCCGATAATTTTTTGACCATCAGATGTTACACCTAAGTTAGGATTGCTGATTCCGTTGGGTCCTCCAAAAGGACCGGGTAAAAAATCCTGTTGACCACAGGTAGAATTAGCAGAACAGGCAATGTTATTATCGCCACCCGGCCAGTCTACAAATTTCATACTATTAAACTGTTCCAATGGTTCATTCATCTTCTCAACCACTGGTTGAGCAAATGGCCACATAAATCCACACTTTTGATCACTAATGGCACGCAACATCTGCTCAATCAAAGCAGGTACAGCAACATGCGCAATAGTGGTCCGAGATAAAGTGATTGGAATTTCGCTAATTGGATTCCGAGGATCATACACCGGAATCTGATTCTGTAAATCTCCGATATTATCAACCAGTGTGTAGGTGCGACCAACAACTAACTCGCCAGTGGTAATTGCGTCTTCGATGTATGCCGGAAGTCCAGATAAACCATCATAATTCATATCAAAATCATGGAAGCTGTTTTTGCAGGTTTCAACCTGTGGAAATGCCTGGGAATACTGTCCGATTTTTTGTGCTAAATTAGTGGCAAGTTGGATGCCAGCCGGATACGTCATCCAGACTTTTCGCTGACCATAACCAGTGTCTCTTCCCAAAAACACATCTAAAGGAGACAGGGTCACCTCAGAATCCAAATCCTGTCCCGCTTTCAAATCAGTTACCTCATTCACTTCAACTCCCAACTCTTTGGGAATTCCAGTGGGAATATTCATCTCCACCCCAATAGGTGTACTAGTGTAAATAATTGGCGGCGCACTGCCCGGTTCGGACGGAATAATCGGAGCCCCACCAGCCAGTTGTGCAAATTCGGCATCACTAATCACGTTGTATTTAAAGGCTGGATCAGTATTTTTGCCAAACGCATTAAAAATATTTACTGCAATCACTTTATCGTCAGTTGCCAGTTTCCCAATCTCAGCTGCCAGGTTAATGAGCGCCTGCGCCCGTGGCACACCATTTCCTGACGGATTTTCCGATGATTCATACATACCAACTTCAGTCAAGTAAATGTCTTTATCCGGAAATGCAGTCTTTACTTTTTCAACATAAGAACTGATCCGCGCACCTTTGTTATACGCGTTGGCGGCAATGCCGGAAATACTGGCATATGCACTTCCAATTGCAGTCTTCCAGGCAGCGGCTTCGGCGGCAAACCCGGAGTAATCGGTGTTAAATGCTGGTGATAAAAGCTTGATTCCATTGGTAGAGGTACCAGTTGCTAAAATGCCACGCTTTTGTAAATCAGCCACCAACTCTTGTCCGTAAGCACCAGACCGCGAACCAGCCCCAACCGCATCTCCTTCTTTGTTTCCTAACCAGGTTTCCGAATTGGCCTCATTGGGTCCAGCTATGGCGTAAAAACTCTGTTGACCCGCACGTTTATACACCTCTTCAAGAAACGCTCCATAATCACTGGCTTTGGCAAATGGACAGGTTTGGCTTTTCACACAAATGCGAATAATTGGTGTAATTCCTTTTGCACTTTTAAGTCGACTTGCAAGACTCCCCTGCTCAGCTGCATCGTTTTTCCGTACCAAATCAACGCTGAATTTAAGACCAAGTCGCGACAGGTGTTCATAGTCAGAATTCTCGCCTTCTATTGCGAAGTTGACGCCAACTTTTTCAAGGCTTGCTGCACTCAATTCACTTGAAGCCCATTCACACTCCATGCCACAACTTTGCATCGTGTATGCAAGTGGGTGTAATCCGTCTTTAGCTATCTCTTGCCACAACAATCCTTCAGGCGCCACTTGTCCGGCCCGGTAATTTGGGCCAACCACCAGTTCACACATTCGATGGATTGTATCATCAGAAATATCGCCTACTGTCATCCCTTTTTGACAAAACAGCACAATGCCGTAGTATGGTAACTCACCCTCAACTCCCAATCGATCAGTTGACCAGGCTGTGGGCAAATAGACCCCAGGTTGTAACGCACATGATTTGTCCACCATGCATTTGGCATGCAACCAACCAAGCAGCGGATCGTCCCCAAATTCAAACAAGTGGCGGTCAGCTGGATTTAACCCAAATTGCTCGGCAATACGTTCTGAATACACATACCCGCGGGCTGCGGCGCGTAAAACCCGCCAGCGGTGTACCAGCGGACATCTGAGCCACTCACCAGTAACCTCATCACGACAGTTAAGCGGATCGAGCCGTTCAAGCGCGCCAGATGAGTTTAGAAAACTCAGCTCAAATTCGGGATCAGTCGGATCCTTATCCCGCAACCATAGTCGACGTTGCTCAACACACCAGGTATAACTGGAACAGTCAAAATATCCACTCAAATCATCTTTATCTTCCACCACACCCTGAGTCGTACTGGAAAATCGAAACCCATCAATATTTCCATCAGAAAAAAACTCTGCTGGATCAACATCAACACTTACCGTAGGCGGAAGGTTTGGAAATGGTACGGTTGTAGTTCCGGTCACACTAAAATTTATGTCAAAATACTTAAGCGGTGGAAGTGCGCAATCAGAATTGCCGCCAATGTTTCGCTGTTCGTCGAGTTTAATCGGATTACCAGACAGGTTACCAAGTGTGCTGCTGCAAACAGCGTTTTTATCTGTACTTGCATTGAGACCAAGAAGCGATGAAATTATCGGCCCGAGTAATCCGCCAAAAAATAAGTTTGCTACATCCTGTGCGTGTGCAACTGGAGGAACTATAAACAGTAGAACAAAAGTCAATGAAATTGCGGAAAAAAATAAACGAAGCCTGCGCATGGTACCTGTATTCTAATTGTTTTAAGTAGCGTTCTGCAACCGTAAAGTGCGTACTGTGCGTTTTACCGGGGATTATTCAGGTTATTGCGCGTAACGGAAGTAACCATTACAAGCCAGTTTCTCTTTTTGAAAATAACCGCCACCCAATTGACACTTTCCGAGCGTGTAGACCCCGGTACTGTACGTATCCGGTGCTTCAGACTGATACGTACTACCATCAACCACGATTCTATCAACATACAGATCATTAGCCGCGCTGTCATTCGTAAACACAATTTTTATCTGTCCAATGGTAACCGGATTCTGACTGGCAAACGTGTATTTCACAAAGCTGCGGGTTGAGATATTTCCTCCGGAAACATCGTACGCGTGTACCGTCTGATCGTTAATTCGCAGTTCCATCCTCGGAGTGCCGTTGGGGGCGGCGTAGATATCGATGGCGCTTCCATCTGCTGAGGCTTGAGGGGTAGAAGACGGCGACGGTAAAGTTGTTGGGACAGGTGTCGGACTGACAACAGGAGCTGGTGATGCATCACTGATACGGGCGTATTGAAAATAACCATTGCAAGCTAAACGCTCGGTTTTAAAATAACCACCGCTTGACTGGCATTTCCCTGCCGTATACACACCGGTACTGAAGGTAGTTGGAGCTTCTGATTCATACGCCACGCCGTCGATGGTAATTTTGTCAACATATAAATCATTGAGCGCGCTGTCATTCACAAATGCTACTTTTATCTGAGCAGCCGTCACCGGCTCCTGACTTATGTATGAATACTTTGTGAATGTCCGGCTCGAATAGTTTCCGGAAATACTTGCATAAGTTATTACTGTCTGGTCATTAATTCGCAGTTCCATTTTGGGTGTGCCTTTGGGAGCAGCAAAAATTTCAATTACACTTCCCTGTCCCGGCGTTGCTGAGGGTTGTGGAGTCAGCGTAGGTGCCGGAGTCGGTGATGAATTTTCAAAGACTGACTGAACAATTGGTTCGATAAAGGGCTGGATTACTGAATAGTTTGGTACCCACCCATTTTGCCAGGCTTGCGTTGAAGTTCCAGCACGCACAGCCACGATATCCAGACTAGGTATCACTATAATTAGACTGTCGTACAATCCCCACGACCAATAGGCATCACGCGGCACGTTAGCAAGTGTTCCGTCACCATTATTCCACCAGAGTAATCCGTAATGATCTGAGGCGTTATAGCCAATACTTGTATTGTGTTCGGGCAACCCAATTACCTCAACCTGTGGCTTACGCGCCTGTTGAATGTAACTTTCAGGTACGAGCTGCTGTCCATTCCACCGACCATTGCGTAAATAAAGATATCCGATCCGCGCCATGGCATTTACGGTCGCCTTAATCCCGCTGCCAAACTCACGGTTTTTAATACCGTTAATCGTGTCGCTGCGATAAATATTTGCCCGCCAACTAAGTTCGGTACTTTTAATGCCAATTGGCGTAAACACACGACTAAACAGCACGCTGTTCAAATCCTGACCAAATGCCAATGTGGTAATTTCTGCCAGCCAATTGGGTCCACCGTCACTGTAAAACCATTGACTGCCTGGCGCAAATAGTAAATCATCATATCCCCCGTCTTTGTCAAACCCCGCAGTTTGCGTAGCCAGTTGTTTTAAAGTGATATGCGGCAGCCAACCGGTCGTTGTATTGCTAACCGGCGGTACTCCAAATGACGGGTGTTTTTGGCCAGCAAAATCTGTAAGGGAAAGCTTCCCATCACCAATTGCCAGAGCTGTCGCAATACTACCAATTGATTTGGTGGTTGATTTCAGGTCATAAAGTGTCGTGGCGCTTCCCCACGATGATACCAGCTTACCGGCACGAACAATGTATCCGGACCCGCCGGCATAACTTACTGCCTGATTTAGTCTGTATGTATCCATGCCCATTTCTGCCGGAGTTGCGGTAACCCACGTGATCCCGGGATAAACCGGATCAAATAATACCGCTTTAGTTTGAAATGAAGATGAATAAAGCGTATGAAGAACGAGAATAACTGAAGTAGAAATTGTAAGTAGGTACAGGAAATGCAACAGGTGTTTTCTCATGAATAGACCAGTGCAAACGCCCTTTCTTGAACTGCGAGGATTGTACACCGGCAACTACACTAAATCAAGCATGCAACCTTAATTTCCCCAACCCTTACTAATCCAGCCGAAATCCAGACTGTTTATTTTCGTATCTACGGTTATATCGCAAATAAATGACTGACACACTGTTCCCAACCATGAATTTAACACCAGTTTTGCGTCAGTTCCATTTACTGATCCGTCCTGATTAATGTCTGCCGGATTAGGCGTGGGTGATGGTTGCGATGATGGCGAAGGACTTGCGCCGGGATTAAATGGAACTGCAAGTGGCACTGTATTTGAATCTGTCCAAGTCACACTTTCCTTGCGCTCAATTAACGATAACAAATCAGCATAATGCAAGGCATCCCAGTAGTTTGGTAGTGTCGCAAAGTCTTCTGCTGGCGGGAGTTTGGTTTCAAGTTCGGCTGCCGGGTTTTGCAAAACTTGGGTTTTAGCTTGAAAGATCTGGTGCCCGAGTACTGGTGGCTCATAGTAACCTTCTCTACCGCCACGACTGTAAAGATTGTAGCTGCCCAGATACCACCAGGGAATTTCAGTTTCTATTTGGGAGATTACTGAGTTAACTTGAGATTGATACGAGTCTTTCAGATATCTGCCAATTTCCGGAGTCAGAAAATCAAATTGTGCCAGATGCGGCTTGACATCACGGGAATCAACATTTGATCCGGCTACACATATAACTGCGGCGTCAAAGTCACAAACTTGGCTTTGAAACTGGTTTGAGGAAATATTTGTACTTAAAAGTCCACTCAAGCTGTTCGTTAAAGTTGTAGTTTGACTCTGCATTTGAGTCTGGTAACTGGCAGTGCCGGTGATTTGATAAAGCTTTTTTGCCATGCGAATATATGCCAGCCTGCCGGCAACTTCACTATTGGGTGCGCGGTAGTAGGTAAAGCCACCCATGTACTTTTTGGAACCTTTGGAAGTGTTTACTCCATTTAGTAGGTTATTAATAGATGTCCATTTGTTCTGAATCGTCGTCCAGTCTCCAGTGTAGTGGCCATAAGCCCAAAGTGCATGTAAAATCTCTAAGTCAACTCCACGCCACTGCCAAAAGTCACTGCGCCAGGTAATTATGGGCAGCTTAGCGCTTAAACTGCTATTGGAACCCCTCATCCAATCAATGTAAGCCTGGTTGGTTAAATAGTTATCAACTTCGTATTTAAGGTAAGTTTTCAGGTTAGTGGCGGTGGTCGTATCTAGATACGGAATAGTTCGGGCAAGTGTTGCCACTTCCATGCCTTTCCAGAACGAAATTTTATTTATGTCCTCAGCATACATTCCGGCCGGATACTGACGGTGAGTGTTGTCTTGCAGAAGATTATTAATATTATTTCTAATCACGGTAATTTGAGTTGTAGATAGACTTGACGATGTAACTTGCGGGTATTGGTTGATCAGCTCCGTGGTGGTTATGGCCAATGCAGAAGCTGGCTGAGCGAGAGCTAATATGAAAATTACAATAGTGGTGAGTAGTTTTTTAGAACGCATAGAAATTACCATTGATAAACTGGAAAGCTCGACCATTGGCAACAGTAAAATACTGGCCATTATTTGTATAGCCATCGCCGGTGTAGCCGCCCCAGTGATTTGCCGGAGTTGTTGGGTCAAATGTAGCGTATGGCTCGCCGCAATCTTTACATCCGTGAAGCTGTGTTCGCTGTTTGGTACTTATGTTTAGACTAGCAATGTTGGCATGAAAACCTCCATACAGTAACCCGTTGGCTAGAATTAATCCATTATATTCATCACCCCGAATAAACTGATAATTTTCCAGAATCGAGAATTGATTTGTTGCAGTATTCAATAAGATGTAACCGCCAAAAGCAGAAAAAATAATATCTCGATTACCAACAACCAAAGGATAATTTTGCCCATTTGAGTACCAATTATTCAGCGGAATCAGCGAAAGTTGAGCGCTGCCAGCGGTAAAACTTGTTACCTCTTGACCCGTGCTTGTTGAAAACAGATGCATGGATTTAGTTTCGGGATGCGCCAACACCTGTTGTTGGTAATCAGATAAAAGCGGTGGCAAATCCCGTTCTGTTTGACCTCCTGGGGTACCAGCACCTCCCAGAAGTTCATAAGCAAAATATTTATCTTTCAAACCCATGCCAACGTCTCCGTGGGGAGGAATTGAGTAAAACAAAATGGTGTTTGATGCAGATATCACAATCGGATGGTTGTGCCGATTCATTTCACCTGCGAGTTTTTTCTTCCAGGCTAATTGGTTGGTTGTGGTATTGACTGCATAGGCATACATATTTTCAGCGGCAAAAAAGACTTTGCCCTGGTAATAGGCGGGATTACTAATCACTGCTGAATTGTAATCAACTGGATATGTAAATAGCACCCCTCCTGTTTCTCCGTTAACAGCGTACAGCTTGCCGTCATTGCTGCCGATAAAGACTTTCAAGATATTGTTCTCTCGAACCACGACTGGACTACTCATAATTCGGTCCCCGGTTTGGATAGTCCACAGCTCTGTTTTGTCACTAGCATTAATTGCCCGGATTTTTCCGTCAAAGGTGCCAAAGAAAATTTTTCCTTCAACTAGTGCAGGAGTAACATATATCGGAGAACCGGCGGCGTAATCCCATCTTTGAGTACCCGTGTTTGTATCATACGCATACATATGACCATTCATGTTAGTCAGATACACTGTGTTGGCAACTACGATAGGTTGAGATAGTCCATTAGTCCATTCATTGAAGCTCTTCTTCCATCGCACCTGTATACAAGGCGAAATATCTTGCGTGTTGGTAAGTTGGCAGTTAGCTGTTCCCATAGTTGGAGTGAAAGTTGCCGGAGTTGAGCCAGTGTGCTCCGGGTCATGCATCCACATTGGCCAATCGGTGTTTTGAGTTTGGGCAGAGACTTCAGTCGAAACAATCTCACGGGTTTTGGTCGCAGAAACAAAAGCTATTAAAAGCAAAGCAAGGCTTATCGTAATTAAGAGTTTTTTCTTCATAAAGTTAATTTATCATAAATGCAGTGTCCTGAGAAACGTTGCTTACGTTTAAAGTGACTATGCCTGAGCTATTACTTGTCACCTGTTCAGTTCCCGAGTTTACTCCGGTGTAGGTGTTGTACCAGGTAATAGTATAGGTTCGGCTTGGGTTCATAGTAAAAGTCACGGTTCCGGATACTGCCGAAGGCACTCCCGAGTTTAAAACTTTCTGCCAGGTATTATCCAAATGGTTAATCCAACCATACGCTTCATTCTTAGCCAGGTTCCTCTGCCCAAAGATCCTGAACTTTGCCTGAGTGCTTGAGGCTGCGATATTTACATAACCACCCTTATTGACATCCAAATCTTTGACAAAATTGTAAAATGCCGCGGCATGAGGCTCACGAGTACCGGTAATAGCTCGACCATGCTCGGGGAACCAATAGCCAATTTCGTACATAGTAGTATAGTGCAGTTGACTCCAAAGCAGATTGTGATACCAAACACCAGTGTTTGCAGATGTGAGTGCCGCTGAGAAATTATTTGTATTGGTGCCATCGATAATTCCGGTTTCCCCTCTAATAATCGGCTTACCAATATTACTTGCGTACGCGGGAACCGCTTCATCAAGATACCATTGCACCATATCTGTCGGCGAGCCATAGTGGTGAATGTCGGCAAAATCAATATCAGGCAGATTGGGGTTATTCCAGAATGTCGGTTCCCAGCAGCACCAGAAAGAAGTATTTGCCAGATGCGGATGGGCGTCCAAGTCATGCATCCATTTGGCAAAAACCTGGGTGGAGCGGGCGTGATCTCCGGATCCATTATCAGGCGGGCCTTCGTTGTTAAGTTCCCAACCAAAGATGGAGGTGGAATAACCAAGTCGGGCAACGAGATACCGCCACCATTGCTTGAGTAACCAGGTGGCTTTGGTATTTTCTGACTGGTAATATCCATCCCCGCTACCAACAAATGCTCCGGAAGCAGAATTCAAATGATTCTGAATCCAATCATTTTTGTCGTGGACCACCGGCCGAATGTTGGCATTGTTTTGTTCACCGGATGTCATTTGGTCATCAAAATAAGCCATAGGGCGTTGTTCGACATACGTGTGGATATCCGCCTTGGAGTTTCTAATTTGTTCTGGTCCGAGCGCCCCGCCAGTTAACACTTCCCGAACCGATAGCTCGTCAACGTAGGCCTGGCCATCGGTAACATTTTCAAGATATATACTGAAATCATCGTCGCTGTTGGTGGCGGTAAAGGTTGTTAAAACCGTATGCCAGTTATTCGTACCGTTGATATGGGGAACCAAAGCCGGCAGGCTGGCAACGGAAGATTCAAAGCTCGCTGGAGTACCAAAGCCGATCCAACCATGCTTTTTGACCGTCAGTCCATACGGTTTACCACTGACTCTGGGCCCAACCAGATTAACGGTCTTTAAGCGTAACTTGATTTGGTACGTTTTGCCCGAGTCGATTTGGGCGCAATAGTTTTCGTCAAGCCAACACGAGATCCACATCCGAAAACCGTCGGGGTAATGAAGATACTCTGAAAGCTCACTACTCGGGTAATGCTCCAAAAAGGAGAAATGCGACCCCATACCCTCATTCCCAAACGCTTCTGCCGTAGACTTCCATCTGGTCCAGTTAGCCGAGTAGATCCCACTCCCACCCAACCATGGACGGTCATAGTTGAGCACCGAGTTGGCTAAATTTATCCCGTCCGGCGTAGTTCCGGAAGTCCCATTCCAGGTCATACCAATCGGCCAGTGAATTTTTCCATTAGAGTATTCAAAATACCGGTGATCTGCTGGTGCCACCTGGATAAATCCATCTTTGGTTGGCGCCTGTGCAGTAAATGAACCAACCAGTGTTGTGGTTACACCACTTTTATCGGTAATCCTTAAAGACGCCTGGTGGATACCAGTTTGTTGTGGGCTATAACGTAACTTCCAGTTATTGGTGCCAGTGTTGAGATATTTAGTTCCGGATTTAGTCGTATTAGTATTGTAAAAAGCCGGTTGAGTAACCACTTGTCCTCCTGGCAAGGTAATAACCCCTTCAACCGTCACACCATTGTAACGCTCGGCGCCAACTGGTGGGTTGGGATCATACATAAACATGGGTTGATCTGCTACCGTCATTGCGTTAAAACTAACTTCGTATTTTTCATACACTTTGGGGGTAGTGGTGCTTACGGCAATATTACTAATTGAAGGACTGGAAATAGTTCGGGTGATCAGAATTTTATCAGTAACAACTTTATTATTTGAATTTGCCGCTGTGACTAAAATTTCATTTAAACCAGGTTTAAGATTAACCGATCCTGCAGACCAATTAACACTACCCGCTTGCGTGATTGAAACACTGGCTTCCTCAGAAGTGTTTATATTGTCCCAGGTAACCCGGGTAATTTGACCACTTGGTGTATTTGCAGATCCACCCAAACTGACAGTCGCACTATTAGTGGTAAAAGCGTCTGTTGTGGCCGGAGAATTAATAACCACCGTTGCCGCAGAAACATCGGAAACTGTAATTGGTAAGCTTTTTTCTGTCAAACCTCCGTCATTGTCATATGCTTTGAGAGTGACCTGATAAACTCCGGCGGTGGTAAATATATGGGAAGGATTAACTCCCCTGGATTCTGATCCATCTCCAAACAACCATTGATAAGTGACTATAGCGCCATCATAATCATCACCGTTTGCAAAAAAGTTAACTGATAAAGGAACACTGCCAGAAGAAATATTACTACTTGGGTTAATGGTTGGCAGTACATTCCCTGTTACTTCAAAAAACTGTACGTCGTCTATAATAATGTCCCAATTCCAACCAGACCCAGCATAGGGGTAAAAGCCGATTTGCGCGCTACCATCTTGTGTTCCAGTATTGTAAATCGTAATTGTTTCTTTAAACCATTCTCCAACTGGCCGGTTTGATGGGGTTAAGGTGGTAGTGCCCCCACCGGTTACCGGACCTTGAATATTATCGGTTCGAGGAGCATAACCACCCCAACAGTCTCCCAAACAGCTAGTCCCGGAATTAAATTTCATCCAGAAGGTGATTCGGTATGTTTTGCCCGCTGCGATTGTTCTGCGTTCCGGATTGTTGTAAACCTTGCCTGCGCTGGTAATATGAAGCGCCTGGCTTCCGCTTTTAGCGTCGGTAGTTATGGTAGAAGAACCGACTGTCCAACCGGTTAATCCGCTTTCAAAGCTGCCATTTGTAAAGAGGTTGGTAATTGTCGGCGGGCTCGGATTAGGACTTTGACTCGCAAGGGGCTGACCAAAATTACGGACTACGTACGCCGCATCAAGTGAATTTACCCGGGAATTTTCATCTATATCAAGCGTTCCGTTTCCGTTTAACCAACCAGCAAGAATTGCTTTTAAGTCTAGGGCGTTAATTACATTATCACCGTTGACGTCATTCGATTGCAGCGCCAGTGAAACCCGCGCACCCACCAGGCACACCAGTAGAAATACGATTGTAATTGTGAGTCCACGTTTCAAATAGCCACTCAACATAAACCCCTCAATTATATTGATACCACAGGTTTAACCGCTGTGTCTATGCTCGACTTTTTTTAGAGGGAATTACTCAACTTTTACCATGCCTGGTGGAAAAATTTACGTGTTGCCCTGATACAACGAATGTTTTTTGATGTAGCCTAAAATTTCCTGCGGCACCAGGGTGTCAATCGGTAAATGATTTTGAATCCGGGCGCGGACAATGGTCGAGGAAATATTACTGATGATAAAATTTGAGTGTGATACTAATTTCATTCCGTCATATAACGGATCTGCTGGAAACCCAGCGCGCAACACCACCAGAAAAGGTAATTCTTTAAGTAGTTGTTGCCAATTCCCCCATTTGTGGAATGTCGGCAATTGGTCGGTACCAATAATAAAACTGAACGCATCGCGAGGATGATTTTTTTTCAGAAGCGGAATGAGATTGATCGTGTTCCCATCCAACTGATTATCAACCTCCAACGTAGACACGCGGGTTCCCGGTAACCTAAGTAGTCGGGTCATGGCCAGCCGGTGCGTAATTGAAACGAGCGGCTTATCAAATGTGTGCCGGAATGCCGGCAACCACCATACTTCATCAAGGTTGGTATAATCTAACACTTGTTGAGCGATCAGGACATGCCCCAGGTGAGGCGGATTAAATGAGCCGCCAAGAATACCGATATTCATAATAATTATCCAATCAACTAATAATCTAATTATCCAATAAATATCAATAAAATCTCTATTGGATAATTCATTGTGGGTAAAACCGCGTAGCCTATTTTATACCAAGCGCAACTAAAGTGGAAATAATCGTCACCTGAGGTGTTTTGATTCAGTTGCACAATAATTTTTCACATTTTACAATATAGTGCGCTAGTTGTTACTAAACACCCAGTAATTCTAGTAAGTAACGTTTTGTTTATTATAGGTCAATTATCATATGGAGCAACATCCGGTTCCACAAAACATTTCCAGTTTTCAATTTAAGTTGATTGGCGATATTACGCTGAAACAATTTGCATATGTCGCCGGCGGGGTTATTCTGGCCTATATATTTACTAAATTCACTTTTTTTCCCTGGCTTCTGCGAATGCCGCTTGCGGTAATTACCGCACTTCTGGGATTCGGCCTGGCATTCGTCCCGATTGAAGAACGACCCATGGACCGCTGGCTGGCCGCTTTTTTTAAAAGCATTTATTTACCCACGCAATATGTCTGGAGAAAAAGCAATTCAGTGCCTGAGGCGTTGAGCAATCTTGGTACCACTTCTCCACCTGCCACAAGTCCGACGCCAACCACATCTCAAGCTGCGCCAAAAACTGAGGCAATTACTGAGCCGATTAAAAATAACGCGGTGACTATTCCGG
>C687J35174_10005520_pt1 | contig 16646 bp, 20 predicted proteins | sample RifCSPhighO2_01_FD_35174 | JGI IMG/M metagenome (IMG submission 35174) | reverse complement strand
ATCGTTTGAACACACGGCCACGCAAACGACATGGCGGAAAAACTCCGCTTGAGGTATTATTCGAACGTACCGGTTGTGCACTTACTTATTGAATGTAGCTTTGTTGATTGCATAAGATCACTAACATATTGCACTCTTTGAAACCCAAAGAGCGCGATGAGAATTTTCAATAAATATCGAGGCACTAGAGGATTTGTCGCCGCCGCCGAACGTGGTATACGCTGGCGATATATGATTACTCAAACTGCTATCCGGCGAACGGAAACCCGAGATCAATGGGGTGGGGATAACCGATATTTGACAATACCCCCAGGGGGTATACACTGGAGCAATGGAAACTCAAACTTATGGAATAAGAGGAATGCATTGCGCTTCATGCTCCGCAATTATTGAAAAGACACTCAAGAAAGTCGCTGGGGTGCAGTCTGTGGAAGCGAACTATGGCACGGAGAAGGCCAAGATCACTTTTGACGGGTCCAAAACAAATCCGTACAAGCTTTCAAAAAAAATTGAACCACTGGGATACTCCCTGATTATCTCAACACAAGCAAACCACTCCGGACAAACGGCCGAAGAGATGGGAATGTCAGCCGAAGAACATGCGGCCCACACCGGATTAGGCCAGTCCAAACGAGAAAAGCTCGCCGAGGTTGCGGACATGAGAACTAAGGTAATAGCGGCTATTCCTCTGGCCATTTTTAGCATCATTGTCATGGGCTGGGATGCTCTCACTCAATTTGGTGTCGTTTCTGAAATGTCTCCTGTCATATCTGAATTTGTGCATCACCTTTTGCCGATCTCGGCGACATTCATGCTTTTTGTCGTCGGCAAACCGTATCTCTTGGGTTTCTACCGCTTCCTTCGCTACGGCAAGGCAAACATGGATACGTTGATTGGGATTGGCACATTTACCGCTTTTCTCTACAGCTTCATCATCACCGCGTTTGAAGAACCTCTGCGTCCTTTTTTGAACGTTGGAAACACCTATTACGATGTAACGATCGTGGTGATTGCGTTTATTACTCTCGGCAAATATCTTGAAGCGAAGGCGAAAATAAAAACCGGTGACGCGATAGAGAAACTGCTCAATCTCCAAACAAAGACGGCCATCGTCATTCGGGGCGGCAAAGAGCAAGAAGTCTCTATCAATCAAGTCGTCCACGGTGATCAGATTGTGGTCAAGCCCGGGGCTCGCATCCCCGTAGACGGGATCGTGTCTGACGGCTCATCGTTTGTCGATGAATCAATGGTGACCGGTGAACCCATGCCGATTGAGAAAAATGTCGGCGCGACGGTCGTTGCCGGAACGATCAACACCACCGGCTCTTTCACTTTCAAAGCAACGAAGGTCGGCTCAGAGACATTACTTGCCCAGATCATCAAAATGGTGGAGGCAGCGCAAGGAAGCCGGGCGCCAATCCAAAAGTTGGCCGATAAGATTTCGGCGGTCTTCGTGCCAATCGTTATCGTTCTTGCCTTTCTTTCTCTTGGGGGATGGCTTATCCTTGGGACCGGGGCGTTTGGATTCTCTCAAGCCCTTTCCTACGGCCTTCTATCATTTGTTAGCATCCTTGTTATTGCTTGTCCGTGCGCGCTAGGTCTAGCAACTCCGACGGCGATTATTGTCGGCGTCGGTAAGGGCGCCCGAGAAGGCATTCTTATTAAGGATGCGGCCACCCTAGAGAAACTTCATAAAGTGAATATCATCGTGGTTGATAAAACTGGCACAATCACCAAAGGTAAGCCAGAATTGGTGCAAGTGCAGAATGTCTCAAAATTGTCTGACGAAAAAATCATCTCTCTCCTCGCTAGTCTCGAAAGCAAGTCGGAACATCCGATCGCTCATGCTGTTTCGGAGTATGTAAAAACACAAAAGATTTCGTTACCACCAGTGTCTCATTTCGAGATTATTCAGGGTAAGGGCTTGAAAGGGATAGTCGACAACATCGAATACTTTGCTGGCAACCCTAAATTAATTTCTGATCTCAAACTCTCCTTTGATCTGAAGCGGATTGAGGCAGAAACTCTACAGGGCAAGACACCAATCATTCTTGCGACTAAGGATGAGGTTCTGGGTGTCGTTATGGTCGCCGATGCGATCAAACCAGAGGCGATTGAAGCAGTGAAGAATCTACACCGGCTCGGCATCAAAATCACCATGCTTACCGGTGATCACAAAAACACCGCTCAAGCGATCGCCGAAGAAGTCGGCATCGATGATGTGATCGCCGAAGTTCTCCCGGATGACAAGCTCAATAAAATAAAAGAATTGCAGAATCAGGGCCAGGTTGTCGCCATGGCTGGTGATGGTATCAATGATGCTCCGGCCCTCGCCCAAGCTGATGTGGGTATCGCGATGGGGACGGGCACGGATGTGGCGATTGAGACGGCTGGTATCACCCTTTTGCATGGTGATATCTCAAAGCTTGTGAAGGCGATCAAACTTTCACAAATGACCATGAGAGGCATTAAGCAAAATCTCTTTTGGGCCTTCATCTACAACATTGTAGGCATTCCTCTGGCCGCCGGAGTTTTGTATCCGTTTTTTGGCTGGTTCCTAAACCCTGTCTTCGCCGGTTTTGCGATGGCGATGTCGTCTGTATCAGTGGTATCTAATTCACTCCGAATTAAGGCCAAAAAATTATCCTAAGAGAAATGGCTACACCGGCACAAAAAATATATACCTTCCACGTCAACGGCATGCACTGCAATTCTTGTGTGGTCCTGACTGAAAGTGAATTAAACGATCTTAAAGAAGTTACCCGGGCAAAAGCTTCACTCAAAACACACCGCATTGAGGTCGTTGGCTACTTTGGCGACAAAGAACCGGAGCATGTTGCCAGGGATTTAAGTGAAATTTTGAAGCCGCATGGCTATACACTTTCACTTGAAAAACAAAAACACTCGGCCAACTGGTCCGACTTTCGCATCGCCTTGCCGATCGCTGGGACCTTCATCGCTATATTTATTATTTTGCAGAAACTCGGAATAGTAAACTTGATAACGACATCCGAAGTTGGTTATGGCACAGCTTTCGTGATTGGACTCATCGCTTCCATCTCCACCTGCATGGCCGTGGTCGGCGGCCTGGTGCTCTCCATGGCCGCAAACTTTGCCAAGGGGGGTGATAAGGTGCGGCCACAAATGTTATTTCACCTCGGTCGGCTGGTATCATTTTTTATTCTCGGTGGCACAATCGGTGCCCTCGGATCGGCCTTCCAACTTGGATCAACCGGGTCATTCGTGCTTAGTCTCATTGTCGCTCTCGTTCTTCTAGTGCTTGGTATTAATCTCCTTGATATTTTCCCTGGGATAAAGAAACTCCAACCAACCATGCCAAACTTTATCGGTCAGCATATACACGGGTTAAAAAAAGTAAATCACACCCTGACACCACTGCTTGTCGGTATCACAACATTCTTTCTCCCCTGTGGCTTTACTCAATCGATGCAAATTTATACGCTTTCGATCGGCAACTTTTGGGGCGGCGCTATGACGATGCTTATCTTCGCCCTTGGGACGCTTCCGGTGCTAGCCTTCCTAAGCCTTAGCTCCCTCTCCATTCACCGCCAAACCCAAAGAGGTATATTTTTCAAAACAGCGGGAATAGTTGTAATTTTCTTTGCTCTGTTTAACCTAATTAATAGTCTCGTCATGATCGGCCTTATACCACCCCTCTTTAATTTTTAGTACAATACAAGATATGAAAGCCATCGTCTTATCAATCTTACTCGCTGGGATTCTAATCGGGGGAGCCTTCACTTTTTCGAATCGTCCTACCCCTGACGCGATAGCGGAGGAAAATAATGTGAGCCTGGTGGGGGGGAAACAAATCATTGAGATTGGGGCCAAGGGTGGATACTCACCACAACAAACTATCGCGAAAGCCGATATCCCCACCATCATTCGCGTAGCAACAAAAGGTACATTTGATTGTTCATCAACCCTAACGATTCCGGCCATTGATTATCGAAAAAATCTGCCGCCATCTGGCATAACTGATATCGAAATCCTACCCCAGCCAGCTGGAACGACCTTACGAGGTTTGTGCGCCATGGGGATGTATAATTTTGTGGTGAAGTTTACCCTATGATCATCCTCGGAATCGAGACGAGCTGTGACGAGACAGCCGTAAGCGTGATCGTAGGGAATGAAACCAAAAATCCGCCGCGTTTTCAAGTGCTCGCGCAAGTGGTCTCATCACAAGTCAAACTCCATGCGCCGTGGGGTGGAGTTGTGCCGTCGCTCGCCAAGCGCGAACACAGTAAAAATTTGATTCCAGTGTTGGAGAAAGCGTTGGGAAATGCAAAGTTGAAAGTTAAAAAAATTAGAGGTTCGACCAAGGCAACACCTTTCGATCCCCAAGGTGTCGCCTTAGATTTGAAAGCGGTGGAAAAAATTCTCGAGCGCGAGCCGGAATTATTGGAACAATTTCTGAAATTTATTCCAACCATCGCCGCGCCCAAAATTAATGCTATTGCTGTCACCCACGGCCCTGGCCTCGAACCAGCGCTCTGGACCGGCATCAACCTGGCTCGCGCTCTCGCGCTCACGTGGCAAAAACCCTTGATTCCTGTTAATCACATGGCCGGGCACATTTATTCGGTACTTATCTCCCCTAATCACAAGGCGACACCTTGGGGATCGAAAGGTGTCGCCTTAAAATTCCCCGCCCTTGCCCTTCTCATCTCCGGCGGCCATACCGAGCTCGTCTTAATTCGCGATTGGCTCAAACACACTCTACTCGGCGCGACACGTGACGACGCCGCCGGTGAAGCGTTTGACAAAGTTGCACGCCTGCTTGATCTCCCCTACCCGGGTGGGCCAGTTTTATCTAAACTCGCCGCTAAAGCTAAGACAACACCGAGTGTTGGGGACTCTAAACACTCGGTGTTTAAACTACCCCGCCCCATGATTAATTCACCTGATTTCGATTTCTCTTTCTCGGGCCTAAAAACGGCGGTACTCTATCGCGTCAATGATCTGGAAAAACAATCAGCCCGCGGTCAACCAACCTTGGACTGGAAAATTCAAATCGCGGCTGATTTCCAACAAGCAGTAATTGATGTCTTGCTCGCCAAAACAACCAAGGCTATAGAAAAATATAAACCTAAAGTTCTAATTATTGCCGGCGGCGTTTCGGCCAACCAACCGTTGCGACAACAGTTTACCAAACATCTCGCCAAACACTTCCCTAAAGTTAAACTGCTTTTACCCTTACCGAAACTCTCTCTCGACAACGCTACGATGATCGCCGTCACCGGCTATCTGCGATTACTTGGAAGCTTAGCTTCCAAGTGGGAAACTATTCACGCCCAGGGTAATTTAATCTTGGACTAAATTCTTTGCTATAATTCACCCAAATGACTGAAATGATTTTCTACGCCCTGGTTGGTGGTTTAGTGCCAGTTGCAATCTGGCTTTATTTTTGGCTCAAAGAAGATGCGGTGAAACCAGAACCCATCCGGCGGATTGTTTTCGTTTTCCTCGCTGGAGCGGTGTCCGTTATCATCGCTTATCTATTGGAACGGCTGTGGTGTCAGAGTTCGTGGCTCGCTCCCGCCTGCCAGCACATTAGCGATTCTTCCAATAATCAGCTCGGCGGACCAGAGAAAGTTGTTTTGATTCTCTGGTCGGCAACCGAAGAGATCCTCAAGCTCTTCGCCGTTTATCTCATTGTCTTCAACCATCGCGACTTCGACGAGCCAGTTGACGCCATGATTTATCTCATCACTGCCGCGCTCGGCTTCGCCGCGTTAGAAAATGCCCTTTTTCTCTTCGACATCCTATCGCAACCCGGAACGTTAACCAACACGAGTATCACTTTCCTCCTCACCGGCAACCTGCGCTTCCTCGGCGCCAACATTACCCACATTGTCTCCTCGGCCATTGTCGGCGCCATGGTTGGTCTCTCCTTCTGTCTTTCGCTCGGTCGACGCCTCACTTACGCGATCATTGGTTTAACCACAGCTATTCTCTTGCATGCTCTCTTCAATTTACTTATAATTACCAGTGATGGAAGTCAGATCTTCAAAGTTTTTTCACTGCTCTGGCTCTTCGCAATTTTTATTATCCTACTCTTCGAACGAGTTAAGCGAGTAGTCTGTTAAATAAATGTTTAAAAACAAACGATCATTCTTCGAGCGCATCACTGGGAGCATCTCTTCCTTCAATGGTGAACCAGAAAGCGAGACCTCCAACCTTGCAGTGAGTAGACCAAACGGTCCTCACGATAACAATTGGCTAAAAGAAGAAGCCGAGGAGGGGGAACTCGCCGTTGATGTCTTCCAGACGCCCACCGAGATTGTGATCAAGGCAATGATCGGTGGTGTCCGACCAGAAGACCTGAACATCTCGATCACCCGCGAGATGGTAACAATTAAAGGCAAACGTGAAGAAACCGAGACGGTAAATGGACCCGATTACTTCCAACAAGAACTCTACTGGGGATCTTTCTCTAAAACGATTCTCCTGCCGTCAGAAGTTGAACCTGAAGAAGCCGAGGCCGTTGAGCGCCACGGGTTACTCACGATCCGCCTGCCAAAGATTGACCGCGGTCGTGTCCAGAAAGTCAAAGTTCGTTCTATTTAACCTAGAGCAAATTGGTCTAGTTAATTTGACAAATGGTGCCCAGAGTCAGAATTGCACTGACGACCCTTCCCTCTTCAGGGGAATGCTCTGCTGACTGAGCTATCTGGGCTTCCTTAACACAAAGCAGATTCTACTTCGGCAACCCCGGGAGTGGCAATGTCTTCAGCATCTCCTCGAGTTGGGGCAGTAGCGTTTGTAAATCATCAACATAGGGTTGGATGTAATAATACGATCCCGCCGCCAAAAGTAAAATCACCACCCAATAGAGGAAATGGAAAAAGGTTCCCCAGCGCTTGGCTCGTTGGAGCCGGTGCAAAATGCGGTTACTGTCTTCTACTAGTTCAACTAAGCGCTCGATTGTTTTTCGTTCTTCGCCGTACATCGCTATCCACTAGTATAACTAATGATCTAACTTGGGGCAAATTGAGACGACATAAAACTTACTCTGCCACAAACGGTACGAAGGCGAAACCGGAAAAAGTTCGAGTTTCAAATTTATTTGAGGCTAACTTTTCCATTACCACGATAGTGGAATCAACGGGGGTCACGAGCCGACCACCAAGTTTGAGTTGTTCCAACCAAGCCGAAGGAATGCGCTCGGTTGCCGCGGCAGAAATTATTCGGTCAAACGGCGCAGCGGCTGGAAATCCCTTCGTTCCATTCAAACAATGCAATTCAACACTCCGCCGAGTAATGAAATTACAACGCGCGATGTTCCGAACACTTTGTTGAAACAGTTCCGGAATCAGTTCCAAACCAATCACTTGGCCGCCGCCGGTCGGCAAACCAACGATATGCGCCAAAAGCGCCGTTTGCCAACCCGAACCGGAACCAACATCCAACACCTTTTGCCCAATCGCCGGTTGCAACTCCTCCAACATGAACGCTACGGTCCACGGCTGAGAAACGGTCTGACCAAAACCGATGGGCACTGGTTCGTCGATGCAAGCCTGATCGCGAAGCGCGGTAAGGACGAAATCCGACCGATCAACCGTCTCGAAGGCCGCCACAACCGCCGGCGTCCGCAAAACGCCGCTCGCCATCAAATTATTAACCAATTGCTGCCAACTGCTTTCCAATAACTGTTAATTATATCAGACTCCCGATCAGTTTATTTCGTAACGGAGAGTCACATTCACAATCACATCTTGGGATCCGGGCTCGATGGTTGGAGCCGACAGAGGAGCACCTTCTGAAACGGCATCAAAGGTCATCATCCGAGAAGACTTCTCAGTGTAATAAAATTGGCCACCGCCTTCATCGATCCCTAGCAGCCGGCCAACGCTGAAGCCTCCGGCACGAGCCACAAGTTTGGCCTTCTCCCGTGCTTCGGCGATCGCCTGGGCGCGAGCTTCGTTCTCCACCGTTACTGGATCATCAATCGTAAAGTTAAGTTGTGAGACATTATTCGCGCCACGCTCCACCACTCCCGATAGAATCGCGCCGATCTTGGCGAAGTCTCTCACCCTCACCGTCACGCCTTGAATCACCGTATAACCCACAATCTCGGGCGGCGGACAAGCGGTCGTGGCTTGATTCGAAACACCACTGGAGAAACGCGGGGCACAATAAGTATTTTGGTACCGCGGCGTGAGATTATACTGCTCGGTTTTAATATCTTTATCTCCCACCCCTTGCTCTTTCAAAAAAGAATTTATCTTATTCCCCCGCTCCACATTGTCGCGCTGCAAGGCGGCGATGTCGGTGCTCCCTTCATTAATAATTTGGAAGGTGAATTGAGCCACATCAGGGCGGGTCACTACCTTACCCTCACCACTAACCGAGAAACTTCGGAAGGCCGATGGTTCAATCGAACGAGAATAGGTGCGGGCTGAACTCCAAACGGCACCGCCAGTCATTAGAACGGCAATGATAATTGCCCAATTGAGAATCTTTCTTGTTGGATCAGAAAACATATTTGATGAAAATGTTTAAGTTAATAATGCTAGATTGTAGCACAAGCGACAATTTCTTGATCTGGACAAGACAAGATTTGATCAGTATAACCGAGAAGAATCCCGTCTCGTTCAGCAAATAATTTTTCCCCACCTTCGATTTCGGCAATCAGATCTTCTTTTTTAATCATCTGCCCTGGGGTTACCAGCATCTTTATCCGTCCCGCTGTTTTCGGTCGCGGTTGGTCAGAATAATTAAAAACTTTTTCCCCTATCATTTCGGCACTCGATGTTAAGGATACCCCAGCATCGAACGTTTTAGTTTCGAGATAAATTTCTTGGATAATTAAACCCAGCTGACACAAGATTCGCGAGACCGCGTTCACGCCGATTCGAACATTTTTCTCATCCACCACATAAGCGCCACCGAGCTCAAGGGTCAATGCAGGGATTCCATTTTTATTCAAACTGCCCGAGAGCGTGCGCTCGATCGGCAAAGTTTTAACATCTTCGCGCACCGTGATTAGACCGGAAGCGAGCGCGAGCGACGCATCAGTGTCATTATCGAGCAAAATGTAAGGGATAGAATTGATCCAATCATTATGTAGATCAAGAACCAAAGTCGACTTGGTCTCGACAATAGTTTGCCAAACCTGATGAGCAATTTTCTGTCCCAATGTCCCATTCGATTGTCCGGGAAATAAACGATTTAAGTCCTCGCCCGTCTCCGGCAATTCCCTTATCTTCTTTTGCGCACCACTCTTATTGATAAGTGGCAAAGCCCGTAAAGAACCTTTGATTAACTCTACCATCCCTAATTCTTTGAATAATCTCTCGACCACCGCCGTGCCCCCCGGCTCATCGCCGTGAATGCCGGCCGTGAGCCACACTACCGGTCCGGGAACTTGAGATTTTTTTTCTAATTGCTTCAGTAATTGAGACATAGCTCTATTATGAGTGATTGAGCGAGCAACACAATTTCTTCACCAATCCCGGGCCTTCGTAGATCAGGCCGGTAATTAGTTGGATGAGATCAGCGCCGGCGGCGAATTTGCCTTGCGCCTCTGATGGCGACATCACTCCCCCACAACCGATAATCGTAAACTTTTCACCATAGCACTCTCGCGTGCGGCGAATCAATGAGGTCGATAGATCACGACATGGTTTACCGCTCAAGCCCCCCACATATTGCGCCGGCATTTCGGCCTGATAATCAAGTGACGAATAATCTTTATTCAAATTGCCAATTATCACTCCGGCTAAATTATAATCGGCAATGACTTGGAGTAATTCATTGAATTGCTCCCAAGCCAAGTTGATTGGCATTTTAACATAGACCGGCTTCGGGCAAGAAACCTTTTTTATCGCTTCCAATAATTTTTTTAATAAAGATGGGGTCGTAAAAGTCTCACCACCGAAAACATTGGGGCAAGAAATGTTGAGGGTATAATAATCACCAACATTATGCGCCATACATTGCTTAAGACTAAAACAATAATCTTCAATCCCCGCTTCTACTTCGGCCGAATTAGCATCGTTGGTTCGAGCAATACTAATACCGATCACAAAATTTTTTTCTTGGGAGCGCTTTTTTAAACGAGGAATAATCGTTTCAACACCATCATTGCGCAACCCTTTGCTGACCAGAATACTTCGCGAACGGGGCAAGCGTCGTAAGCGCGGCCGAGGATTACCCGTACAAGGCCGCGCGGTGACCGAACCGACTTCCACTCCACCCAAACCGATCGCCGGCAAAATTTGCGTTAGACGAGCATTATAATCGAAACCGGCGGCGAGAATAAACGGCGTGCGATAAGTGTTGCCATCCACTGTTCGGCTAATATCTCGCCCGCGATAATTATAGATTGAACTAACCAGCATCCGAGTGAGTGAGAAGTGGCCCAAAATTTCTCCCAGAGAAATCGCCCCGTTATGGACCTGCTCTGGATCGAAACGAAAAAGAATTGGTCTGATTAAACTTGAGTACAAATTGATTTTAATCACGAAATAAGAATCGGTCCATCCCCCAATATCGCCCCGCGCGAACACTGGCAAAAAAGAGAAGTAAAAGTGCGTAAACAATATGATCATCCACCACCCACGCGTGCGCGTTGGGATAAGGGAAGGGGCCAGCGGCGAAATAATACAGAAGCATCAAGACGATTCCCAATATCGAACTTAATCTGACGAAAAGGCCAAGGATCAGTGCGACACCAAGAATCGTTAGCCCCCAAGCGTTCAAGAAATTAACGATCGGCAAAATGATTGGATTAAGAAACAACTGATAAAAACTGGTAAAAGTTTTTGCCCCACCGATATAGCCGGCCGCCGACCAAGTAGAATCAACAACTTTAGTAATACCAGCGTAGAAAAAAAGAACACCAAGAGATACCCGCGTTAATAATAATGAGAATCGCGATAAAGTATTCAGGTTATTCATAGACATCTATTATAATACCAAACTAATTATCATGCGAATTATTCAACGCTTGATAACCGACACGGTCTCTAGACGAGAGATAAACCACTGGCGATCCAATTTGACCAAACCAATAGACAACTCGCGGGCGGAAAGAATTAATTTTTGGCCGGCCTCTTCCCATGATACTCGCGCGGTGGCCGACACTTGTCCTGACCGTCCGGGCGACTCAACTCTGACTTGGGGATCAAGAATGGCCACGATTAAAGAATCTAATTGCGATCGCGCCGCGAATAAACTTTGCCTGATTTCTTCTGATCCAGTTAGCGATCGAGAGTAACCATCAATATCTTCCAGAACTAAAGTTGCATCTCTAGTAAAATAATCAGTTACCCGTTTAGCAAATAAGCCAGAGGTTATTTGGCCCGGTTTTAACTGACCTTCAGACCCAACCGCGAAAGACGCGTCGGTGGCCAAATTATTCAAGCGCCGGATAATTTGCCGCTCGGCACTAGGAAAAAGATAACGGTAGAGAAAAAAGGCACCAACGATAATCGCGATCAGTAAAACTATTTGAGTAATTTTTCTATTTACCATAACGCGCGACCGACAATCCTCTCCGCCGCCACTCGACCAAATAAGTGCCGACTTTCTTCAACATCGCGGTTATCGCCGATGACATAGTATTCATTCTCGCTCAACTTAACTGGCGCAATTTGCCACGCGGCGCGGGTTTTCACATATGACTCATTAATCGGCACACCATTAATTTTAACCACTCCATTATCAATCGCTAAAGTTTCATTCGGCAAAGCGACGATTCGTTTCAAAAACATGACCGACAAACCACTAGTCCGAATCGCCACAATCTCACCACGGCGGGGTTGGCGCGTTAGATAAGTCAAGCGGTTAATGAAAGTAAAGCCGCCATGATGATAAGTCGGCTCCATGCTCAACCCGTTAATTCTGACTGGTACAAAGACAAATTTGAAAATGACAACAGCCCCGACCGCAATCACTAATAACCTGATCATCTTTTTCGGCTTCATGTTTCTAAAAATATAACATTAATTTAAAAATTTTTAGCTATACCATAAAAAATGCGGCCGTTTAAATTATGGGATACTTAAAAGAACAAAGGTGCTAGCGGCGGGATCGAGAACGGTCAATCTCGGTTAGGTATTGCTTCCGCAAGCGGACACTCTTCGGCGTGATCTCCAGATATTCATCTTCAGCCATCGTCTCGAGTCCGCGCTCGATGCTCAACTGAAAAGGTGGGATCAGACCAATCGCTTCATCCGAACCAGACGCCCGCATATTGGTCAGTTGTTTCCCCTTGGTTGGATTGACCATCATCTCTTCTCCCTTCGCCGTATTACCAATTACCATTCCTTCGTAGACTTCGGTGTTTGGTGGAATATATAACACTCCGCGATCTTGAAGATTCCAGAGCGAATAACCAAGTGCCTTGCCTGCCGCCATCGAGATCATTGAACCCACCGTCCGGCGACGAATCTCACCCACAAACGGCCGGAAGCCAATCACTCGCGACGACATTGTCCCCTCCCCTTTAGTATCAATCACGAATTGTCCGCGGTAACCGAGGAGTCCCCGCGTTGGACCAACAAAAGTGAGTCGAAGAATTTCTCCGACCGGCCGAATATCTTGGACAACAAAACCACGCCAGCCGAGCCGCTCAATAATCACCCCCTGATAAGCACTCGGCGTATCAATCACTACTTCCTCAAAAGGTTCCTGCCTTACTCCACCCTCTTCCCGAATAATAACTTGTGGTTGAGAAACTTGGACTTCGTAACCTTCTCGCCGAATCGTCTCGAGAAGAATCGCGATGTGGAGTTCGCCCCGGCCAGATACTTGGAAATGATCCGTCGCTCCGCGATGAGACTGGTCGGCTGAATCGAAAACAATGCGCAAACCGACGTTGACCTCAAGCTCGCGCTCGAGACGCTCGCGGAGTTGGCGCGAGGTCACATACTTCCCCTCGCGACCGGCGAAAGGCGAATCGTTAACAAAGAAATCGAGAACGATTGTCGGTTGATCAACGGCGATGGCTGGCAAGGATGGTGTGTCTGGGTTCGTCGTCACCGTCTCACCGATATCAATATCGGGCAGGCCGGCCAAAAGGACAACGTCTCCAACCGTCGCCTCTTCGACGCCCACTCGTTGCAATCCTTGGAAAGTAAAAATCTTGGTCAATTGCCCAGAACGGGCCAATCCATTTGGTTTCTTCACCCAGACTCGAGCGCTCGTTTTAACCGATCCCTCATAGATCCGACCGAGAGCGAGGCGACCGAGGAAATTATCGTAAGCGAGATTGAAGGGCTGAAAGCGGAGTGGCGTATCGGCCGGAGCAAGTGAGGCCACCGGTACCTGCTCGAGAATCAGGTCGAGTAAGGGATCGAGATTATGGGATTCATCGGTGAGTCGACGACGAGCAATCCCTTCCCGACCGATAGTGTAAACGACTGAGAATTCGGCTTGGATATCGGTCGCGCCGAGCTCGAAGAAAAGCTCGAGCACTTGCTCCTCGCAACGTGCCGGGTCGGCCGCCGGTTTATCAATCTTATTAATCACCACGATCGGTTGAAGCTCCAGCTCCAATGATTTCTTCAAAACGAACCGCGTCTGCGGCATCGGCCCCTCTTGGGCGTCAACCACTAAGAGCACCGCGTCCACCGATCGGAGCACGCGCTCGACCTCGGAACTGAAATCAGCGTGACCAGGCGTATCGACAATATTTATTTTCGTCCCGCGATAGGTGATCGCCGCGTTCTTGGCGTAGATCGTGATGCCACGTTCCTGTTCGAGCGCGTTGGAATCCATCGAGACGCCTTCGCCCACGGCTTGCGTCTGGCGCATCAAGGCATCGGTCAAAGTGGTCTTGCCGTGATCAACGTGAGCAATAATCGCGATGTTCCTGATTTCCATTGGGAAAACAAAACAGTACAGGATTAGGAATTGTTTGACAAGTTAAGTAAAGTTGCTATCATTCAAAATTATTAGGCAAATAAATTTAAGTCTATGAAAAAAATAATTGTTCTCATCATTATCATCGGCGTGGTTATTCTCATCTGGTCTTATGGCCAGAACCCAACCCCCACCACAACTTCGGGAGAGGACTTGGGGGCAACATTGGGGATTACTCCGACCGGCGAGGGAGTGATCACCACGCCGCCAGCGCCAGACACGACTATCGCCGCAAATGTTAAAGAATTCACAGTGATTAGTGGTAATTTCTCCTTCACTCCCAAAACCTTAGAAGTTAACCAGGGGGATACGGTAAAAATAATTTTCCAGAATGCCAATGGCACCCATGATTTGAAAATTGACGAATTCAACGTTGCCATCAAACAAATCAAGGCTGGTGAATCCGAAACGGTGGAATTCGTGGCTGATAAAACTGGCATTTTCGAATACTACTGTTCGATTGGTAATCACCGCGCCATGGGAATGGTTGGAACCCTGACGGTAAAATAATTCTCCCGAACTTCTACTTCAGTGCGCATCAATCGCTATCTCGCTCTGAAGAAATACGCTACTAGACGAGGGGCCGATAAACTAATTGAAGCTGGCCGCGTCTCGATCAATGGTCGGTTGGCGCAAATCGGTGAGACGGTTAATGAGAATGACAAGGTTGAGGTGCGACCGTCTAAACAGCCAGAGACTTATTCATATGTCATCTACCACAAACCTCGCGGCGAGATCACGCATTCGCCTCTCCCCGGACTCTTCCCTATCGGTCGCCTTGATAAAGATTCGAGTGGATTAATTCTCTTGACCAACGACGGGCGCATTACTGATCGTCTCCTTAATCCCGAACACACCCATGAGAAAGAATACCTCGTGACTACCCGCGAACCGCTCCGCTCGAACTTCGCCCGACAAATGTCGAATGGGGTCGATATCGGTGGTTATGTTACTCGCCCTTGCCAAGTAACCACCATTAATCACTACACCTTCCGGATCATTCTTACTGAAGGCAAGAAACATCAGATCAGGCACATGTGCGCGGCGCTCCGCGTGGACATCACCGAATTAACCCGGGTGCGAATCATGAATCTCCGCTTGGGCCACCTGACCGTCAGTGGTCACCGATCGCTTACAGCCACCGAGCAATCAACTTTACTTAAAAGTTTGGGGCTCTAAAGAAAACAGTGATGCCCTCAGCAGGAATTGAACCTACATCTACCCCTTAGGACGGGGTTGTTCTATCCGTTTAACTATGAGGGCCGCGAGCTAAATGCCAATGAGTTTAGCGAGTTTNGGTTCATCGAAACCGACGATCAAATTCTCGTGACTGCCGTCTTGATCACTAATCGTGATCACCGGCACACCGAGTTGACCCGATTTATCAACCATCTCCTTGCGCCTCGCCACATCAGTGGCCACATTATGCTCCTCGTACATGACACCATGCGCTTGGAAAAATTCCTTCGCCCCCTGACAGAAGTGGCAAGTGGGCGTGCTGTAGATTGTAACTTTTTTATTCATGCCCCAGATTATAGCAAGATGTCCGTGAGCGCCGCAAGGTCATCGGTCGGTGCCGTCCGATTAGCTCTCGTATAATGACACTTCAAACAACGATGTAGAATCTGATCGACACCATGACGACGCTCGAGAGCAATCGGGGCCATCAAACCCCGGCACTCCGCCAGCCGATCACCCGGAGAGATATCCACATGCTGGCTGTAGAGACATCGCGGACAGTGATTGGTATAGCCATCGCCAATCACTATGGCACCACATTGACCGCAAGTGAAGTTCTCGACTAGTTTGATAAATGTTTGGCTCATGGTGATATAAAATGCGAGTAGGGGGAATCGAACCCCCAGCTTAACCTTGGGAAGGTCATGTGTTACCACTACACCATACTCGCAATGTTAATTAAACCAACTAACTATTTTTTGCCACCAAGAGACCGTCGTGGTCGGGGCTACGGTCGGAGCTGACTCACTTATCAAGTTAATCACTTTCTCCCCTTCTTTGACAACTCCGAATCGTTCACGAATCTCCCCCTCGATTCCCCGTTCGGTCCCCAGACTAGCGACCTCCGCCGTGAGTTCATCTCGTCGCACAGTCAGGGCAAGAAGCTCGCTTCTTAGGACCATTTCTTCGGCCGCGACCGCCCGCTCCCGTTGATAAAATTGCACCACACTTTGCCCAATCAAAACAAGAATGAGCAGAAGGAAAATCTGGAGTGACCGCGAGGCCATGACTCGCTGCCAGTGATTGTGATTTTGAAATTCCCTCATTGATTGCTATACTTTACTCCACATGCTATTCCAAAGGAAGTATAAGAAATCACTGCAAATCTTCTGGATGGTGATCAGCGCTCTCGTAATTATCGGGATGATTCTCCTTTACCTCCCCTCACTTTTCGCTTGAACCCGAGACCATCTTAAGGAATACCGCCGGCGGGATAGTCATTGTCCCGCGTTCGAGCAGTCGCTTCTTCCCTCGCTTCTGCTTCTCCCACAGCTTGCGCTTGCGCGTAATGTCCCCACCATAGAGATAACCAGTAACATCTTTCTTAAGCGCCGGCAAACTCCGAGAGGCAAGGACCCGGCCATTAGCTCCCGCTTGAATCTTGAGCGTAAAGAGCTGTCGCGGCAGAAGTTCAGCCAAACGAGCAACCACCTCTTTCGCTTCGCGCTCGAGTCGATGTTGAGGGACCACTCGCGTAAAAGCTGGTATAACTTCCTCGGCCACCAAAACATCGA
>C687J35174_10005497_pt1 | contig 16690 bp, 12 predicted proteins | sample RifCSPhighO2_01_FD_35174 | JGI IMG/M metagenome (IMG submission 35174) | reverse complement strand
TACATCTGAGAATCATAATCCTTATATACCTCTGCTTCAGATGGAAGCCACCCATGCAGCACAGTCTCGCCACGTATTTTGAACAGTATCTCCGCAGGGACAGCATCTTCCTCGACAAGAGTGTACTGGAAGGCAATTACACCCCAGAGGAGCTCCTGCATCGGAACGAGCAGATGGAGAGCATCGCCCAGATGCTCGCCCCGGCCCTGCGACTGGAGAAGCCCAGCAACCTGTTCATCTACGGGAAGACAGGCACCGGAAAGAGCGTGACCGTGCAGTACACGACCGAACAGCTCCTTGCGGTCGCCAAGGAAAAAGGCATCCCACTCAAGCGTATCTACATCAACTGCAAAATGAAGAGGGAGGCTGACACGGAATACAGGCTTCTCGCATTCTTTGCCAGGGAGCTTGGCGCGGACGTCCCCGCGACAGGCCTGCCCACTGANGAGGTGTACCGCACCTTTGTCTCCAAGATAGACGTGAAGGAACAGCTCATCCTCCTTGTCCTCGATGAGGTGGACGAACTGCTCAAGAGAAGCGACGACTCCGTGCTGTACAACCTGACCAGGCTGAACACGAGCCTGAAGCGCGCGCAGATTTCGCTCATAGGAATCACCAACGACATCACATTCACCAATCACCTCGACCCGAGAGTGCGGTCGTCCCTCGGTGAGGAGGAAATCATCTTCCCCACGTACAACGCTTTGCAGATACAGGATATTCTCACGCAGAGGACCGCAAAGGCGTTCAGCNCGGGCGTCATCCAGCCAGGCGTCATAGAGAAGTGCGCGGCATTCGCAGCTCGCGACCACGGGGACGCGAGACGCGCGATAGAACTGCTGCGCGTCGCTGGCGAGATTGCGGAGCGCAACCGGCTCAAGGAGGTCACCATTGAGCATCTTGATGAGGCCGAGGGGAAGATTGAACGGGACCGCATGCTTGACATGGTTCGCTATCAGCCGAAGCAGTTCCAGGCCGTCGTGTACGCCATACTCACGCTCTCCGAGCGCGACAGCAGGTCTCTTCTGTCCACTGGAGAGGTCTACAACCATTATCAGAAACTGTGCGGTCCCTCCAATCTGCGGCCGCTCACCCAACGTCGCGTCTCCGACATCATCGCGGAGCTTGACATGCTCGGGCTCATCAACGTGAAAATCATCTCGAAAGGCCGCTACGGCCGCACCAGGGAGATAACGGCATCGGTCCCTCAAGATACTGCCCGCAATGTGAAGAAGCTCATCGCGCAGAACCTTGACCTGCCGGCCTGACGCCCGCTGTAAAATCGGCCGCAATGCTGTGCGTCTTCCGGATGGTCTCGCCGGAATTCCGGGCATGCTCAGCAATGCGACCGAACCACGTTTTTGATTATTCTCGGCTGACAGGAGGTTTTATATTCGCCGGTTTTTCTCTGTAATCCGTTGTGAGCGAGGTTCTCCGGTCCCAGGTGCAGCGCATGCTCGACGCCGGCGTGCTGCTCAGCCCGGATTATCTCCAGGGGGGATACGAGCTGCCGGAGAGCGTAGCCGACAACAGGGTGCTCGTCCTCTCCGGCGAAGTCGTCCCCCTGCTGGAAAAAGAGCAGGTGAACTGGGGGGAACTCGAGAAGGCAAGGGCGATTTTCGAGAGGACTTCCGATCAGAGGCTCTACCTGACGATACTTGAAGCTCTCCGAGAGGAGGCCCCGCAGAAACCCGCGGCGCCTTCAGGAGCGTTCCCTCCTCCCGAGGTGGTGTCCAGTTATCAGGTGGAAGCCAAATCCTGGAAGGTCCANGATTTTGTGTCGCATCTCCGGGCCAGGCTGACGGTGCTGTCCAGGATGCTCCGCGAGCACAAGGACCTGCAAGGCGCCGCGGCACTGCGCCGTCTGCAGGACAGCAGCGGCCATGTCTGCGCAATCGGCCTGGTGAGGGAGAAACGCGACACGAAGGGAGGCAATGTCCTCATCGTTCTCGAGGACCAGAGCGGATGGGCCAAGATTCTCGTGAGCAGCTCGAAGCCCGAATTGTTCCGGGTGGCGCGGGACATCTCCCCGGACGAGGTGCTTGGGGTCATCGGCTCGAAGAAAGGGGATTTCATCTTTGCCAACGACATCATCCTGCCCGANATNCCCCTGAGCACCGAACTCAAGAAATACCCCGGAGACTGTGCCATCGCCGTCATCTCTGACATCCATGCGGGCTCCATCAATTTTCTNGAGCAGGAGTTCGACCGTTTCCTCCAGTGGATANGGGGGGAGTTCGGGACCGAGGAGCAGCGGCAGCTCGCGAAGAAGGTNGGCTACCTCTTTGTCGTGGGAGACCTGGTGGCAGGCGTGGGAGTCTATCCGGGGCAGGAGGAGGAACTTGTGCTGCCGGGCCTGGCCGCCCAGTTCAAGAGAATCGCAGAGTTGCTCAGCAGGGTGCCTGAGCGCATACACATCATCGCGATTCCCGGGAANCACGACGGCATCAGGCTGGCAGAGCCGCAGCCCGCATTCTCCCCGGAGCTCGCGGGGCCGCTCCTCCAGCTGCCGAACCTCACCCTCGTGAGCAATCCGTCGCTGATACGGATTCTCCGCTCTGACGATTTTCCTGGTTTTGATGTGCTGCTCTACCACGGCTACAGTTTTGTCCACTACGCGGAGAGCGTGGACACCATACGCTCCGCAGGGGGGGTGGATAAACCGGAGGAGATCATGCGGTACCTGCTCACGCGGCGTCATCTTGCCCCCACACACGGCTCCGCGATTGCGGTGCCAGACCCGGCGTGCGACCCGCTGGTCATCGATACAGTTCCCGATTTTTTCCTCAGCGGCCACCTGCACAAGTCTGCGGTCGCAAACTACCGGAACGTGACGATGATATGCGGCAGCTGCTGGGAGCAGGAGACGAGCTTCCAGAAAAAGCTGGGACTGCATCCGGAGCCCGCACGGGTACCCGTGATAGACCTGCGGACCAGGGACGTGAAGGTGCTGAAGTTTGGAGAGTGATTTATCGCCACGGATGAAGCGCTATTTCGGCGCGCTGAGCGCCGAAGTCCAGCGCGCGTACGATTGCGCGGGTTCTGCGAGGTCCAAGGGGCTCGATCCAGAGCGCAGGGTGGACATCCCCCAGGCCAAGAACATGGCAGAGCGAGTGCAGGGCCTCATTTCCATCGCGGCGCCGCAGCTTGTCGGCACCTTGCTCATCCCGCGCATCAGGGAACTCGAGCAGGAGTTCGGATTCCTCGACTGGAGGGTGGCCCTGAAGATAGCCGAGGAGACCGCATCCGAAAAATTCTGCAGCTTCGCGGACAGGCGCGAGGCCATCGAGGTCGGCGTGCGCACGGGATTCGCGTACCATACCCTTGGCATCGTGGCCGCCCCTCTGGAAGGATTCATCGGTCTCGCAATCAAGAGGCGGCGGGACGGGAATGAGTATCTCTCGGCGCAATTCGCCGGCCCGGTGCGTGGAGCGGGCGGCACGGCTGAGGCGTTCTGCGTNGTCCTTGTGGATTACCTGCGGGTGAAGTTCGGGTACGCCGCGTTCGACCCGGACGAGAAGGAGGTGAGCAGATACGCTGTCGAGATACGGGACTACCATGAGCGGGTGACCAACCTCCAGTATTATCCGAGCGAGGACGAGATAAAATTCCTGGTCCGCCACGTCCCCGTCGAGATCAACGGCGACCCGACGGAGCAGCTGGACGTCTCCAACTTCAAGGACCTTCCCCGCGTGGAGACGAACAAGATACGCGGAGGGGTGTGCCTGGTCATCGGCGAGGGACTCGCGCAGAAGGCCCCAAAGCTCTGGAAGCGCCTCTCCCAGTGGGGGGCCGCGTTCGGACTGGAGTGGGGCTTCCTCGAGGGATTCCTCTCGCTGCAGAAGAGCATCAAGGCCGGAGGGGAAAAGAAGGCTGCTGTGGGACTCACCGCGAATTACACCTTCATCAAAGACCTGGTCGCGGGGCGTCCTGTGCTCACCTACCCCCTCCGTCCGGGCGGTTTCCGTCTCCGGTACGGGCGGGCTCGCGTGAGCGGCTATTCGGCCGCGGCTGTCCATCCCGCCACGCAGATTCTTCTCGATGAATACATCGCCGTGGGGACGCAGCTCAAGGTGGAGCGGCCAGGCAAGGCATGCTCTCTCACGCTCTGCGACGCCCTTGAGGGCCCTATCGTGCGCCTCAGGGACGGGAGTGTCATGCACATCCGCACCAGCCAGCAGGCGCGGTCGAAGGCAAAGGAAGTCGAGAAGCTGCTGTTCCTGGGCGACATCATGTTCAATTATGGGGATTTCGCGGAGAACAACCACATCCTTGTCCCTGCCGGCTACTGCGAGGAGTGGTGGCTGGGAGAGGTGGCCCAGGCTCTTGGCTGCTCCCGCCGGGAGGTTGAGCAGCGCCTGTCCAGCATCGTCTCCGCGGAGGACGCGGCTCTCGTCTGCGCGTGGTGGAGCAGCAGGAAGCCAGGGTTCGCCCTGGCGGAGAAACTCTCACGCATCCTGAAAGTCCCGCTGCATCCGGCCCACCTGCTGTACTGGTCAATCCTCAGCCCGGAGGAGCTAGCCGCTCTCGGGAGATGGATGTGCTCCGGAGCCCAGCAGGATGATGGCCGCCGGGTGCTGTCCAAGGGGGTGGAGAAAGCGCTGCTGGAGAAGATAGGGGCTCCGCACATCGTGAGCGCGGAGCATGTGGTCATCCCCCCCGATGTGGCGAGGAGCATGGAGCTCGCCCTCGGCCTTGACGCGAGGACGCCCGCAGAGGTGCTGGAGACCCTCGTCGCAGCGTCTCTCGCCCGCAAGCCCTCGCTCGAGACGTTGAATTCCCTCAGCAGCATCACCCTGCGGGACAAGGCGGGGACATTCATCGGCTGCAGGATGGGGAGGCCGGAGAAGGGCAAGATGCGAAAGCTGACCGGCAGCCCCCATGTGCTCTTCCCGGTGGGAAGGGAGGGGGACCAGATGCGCTCCTTCCACGCCGCGCTGGAAAAAGGCCATGTCTCCGCGGACTTCGCACTGTACGAGTGCCCGACATGCGTGCAGCCGACGGTGTACGCGATGTGCCACCGGTGCGGCACCGAGGCGGAGAAGAGATATTACTGCAGGGACTGCGACAAGGTGCTTTCTGTGCAGACCTGCGCCGCGCACGGCAAGATTCCCGGCTATCGCTTCCAGCAGGTCAAGCTGAAGGAGTATTTTGAGCACGCGCTCTCGCTCTTCAAAGAGCCATCGCATCCGGACCTCATCAAGGGGGTCCGCGGGACGTCGAACAAGGACCATATACCCGAGCATCTGCTCAAAGGAATCCTCCGCGCGAAGCACGAGATATGCGTGAACAAGGACGGTACGACGCGCTACGACATCACCGAGCTGCCCATCACCCATTTCAAGCCCTTGGAGATAGGCACCCCTGTCGAGAAGCTCATCACGCTGGGGTACACCCATGACATCGAGGGCCTGCCGCTGGAGCGCGACGACCAGGTCCTCGAGCTCTTCCCCCAGGATGTCATCATCCCGAGCAATGTCCAGAGCTTCGACGAGGCGGCCGATACCGTGCTGCTCCGCGTCGCTGCTTTCGTTGACGAGCTGCTCGAGAAGCTATACGGGCTTCCGGCCTACTACGGCGTGGCAAAGTCTTCTGACCTTGTGGGGCATCTCGTCATCGGGCTTGCGCCGCACATCAGCGCAGGGACAATCGGGAGGATTGTGGGGTTCAGCAGCGCCCAGGGCTGCTATGCCCATCCCCTGTGGCACGCGGCCCTGCGCCGCGACTGCGACGGCGACGAATGCTCGGTCATCCTCCTGCTCGACGCGCTGCTCAATTTTTCCCGGCAATACCTCCCGGACAGGCGCGGCGGGCGCACCATGGATTCGCCCCTCGTGCTCACCGTCCAGCTGAATCCCTCAGAGGTGGATGACATGGCGCACGGCCTCGACGTGGTGTGGGAATATCCCGTCGGGTTCTACCAGGCGGCGCTCACCTTTGTCCACCCCAAGGACTTCCCCGTGGAGCAGCTCGGCCGGCGTCTGGGCACTCCGGGAGAGTACGAGGGCATCGGGTTCACCCACCCCACGACGGACATCAATGCGGGGGTGCTCTGCTCGGCGTACAAGACCCTTCCCACCATGCAGGAGAAGCTGCTCGGCCAGATGAGCCTCGCCGAGAGGATATCGGCGGTGGACGTGTCCGACGTGGCGCGGCTCGTCATCGAGAAGCATTTCATCAAGGACATCAAGGGGAACCTGAGGAAGTTCTTCGAGCAGGAAGTCCGCTGCGTCCGCTGCAATGAGAAGTATCGCAGGCCGCCGCTGCACGGGCGCTGCGTGAAACCCTCGTGCGGGGGAAACCTCATCTTCACCATAGCCGAGGGAAGCGTCGTCAAGTACGTCGAGCCCAGCATCTCCCTCGCGGTGAAGTACGACCTGCCTCCGTTCCTCAAGGAGACCCTGGAGCTCACGCGGACCGCGATTGAGTCCGCGTTCGGGAAGGAGAAGGAGACCCAGATGGGCCTCGGGAAGTGGTTCGCGCCGGAAGCTCAGAGCCGCACGACCTGAAGATAGGGGATGCCCGAGACACGTTTGATATCCTGTTGTCCCGCGAGGCCGTGCGAGACGAGCAGTGCGACACTCTCCTTTCCGACGGCGAAGATGATGTCCACCACCTCGGCAAGCTCGCCTGCCCGCGCCTCGTCCATCTCTTCCCCTCTGAAGAAGTCCGAGGTGAGGTCGAGCTGGCTGCGGCCCTCCTCGAAGCGCTTCCCGAGCAGCGGGCTGTCGCACAGCGCGAGAATGGCGCGGTCCCCCTTGTGGACGCGGGCAATCATANCTTGGCCATCACCGGATGCCTAGCGCCGCAGGCCATGCACCGAAGGAAGGTGATGCGGTTCTCCTTGGAGACCTTGGTGTCGGGCTTGCCGCATTCCTTGCAGAGCACGAACTCACGGGTGAACTGCCGCACCTTCTCATTGATGCGCCCCGCGGAGACCTTCCTTCCCAGGATGAGCCCCTTGGGCTTGAGGTCTCCGGGCGTCGCGAGCTCTCTCAGGATATATTTCACCAGGTCGTTCACGTCCCTGTTGAGGAATGAGGCGATTTGATGGACATTGCTCAGCACCGTTCGCTGGCCCTGGATGTGTCCTACCACCTTAGGCACCTCGAAGCGCGAGGTGCTGAGCACTTCCTCGGGGAGGTTCTCCAGCGCCCTGGTGAGCATGGTCTCGTAATCGGGAAGCATAGCGCGTCGGGGTGATGGGGGCTTTTTAAATGTTGTCGCAGCGCGCGGCCATCCGAAGCAACCTCGACATCCCGGCCGCGCTGCCGCACGAGTTCCGGAAGGTCTCTGTCATGCCGGATATCCCCCGCATTGCGGCCGACGGGGAATCCTACCTTTCAGCCGCGCAAAGGCTTAAATATCCCGTTTTCCTCTCCTGGGCCATGGCGACGCGAAACGATGTTTCCCGGACAGCCACGACATTCTAGGGGCGTGTAGCCCTGCGCATCAATACATATAAAGGCAAAGCCATTCGAGGTGCACGATGGTCACGGTCAATGTCGACGGAAAATCAGCAGAGGTCGCGAAAGGGAGCTCGCTTGCGGAGCTCGCGAAGCTACACAAGCGAGACCGCGCCTTTGTGGCAAAGGTGGACGGGGAGCTGAAGGACCTTTCCGCGAAGCTTGAGAGGGACTGCACGGTCGAATTCCTGGATTTTGAGAGNAGGCAAGGTCGGGAGGCGTTCTGGCACTCGGGCGCGCATCTCCTCGCTCAGGCGGTGCTGAGGCACTTTCCCAAGGCGTTGCTGACCATCGGGCCGCCGGTCGANGAGGGTTTCTACTATGACATCGACCACGAGCCTTTCTCCAAGGAGGACCTCCAGAAAATCGAGCAGGAGATGGANCACATCGTCAAGCAGAAGCTCCCCTCGGAGCGCATCGAGCTCACCAAGGTGAAGGCTCTGGAGATGTTCGGGAAGAACCCTTACAAGGCAGAGCTCATCGAGGAGTTCGGCTCGGGGCTGTCCGCGTACAAGCAGGGCGAGTTTGTGGACCTCTGCCGCGGCCCCCATGTCCCGCACACCGGCTGGTTCCGTGGCGTCAAGGTGCTCAATGTCGCCGGAGCGTACTGGCACGGCGACCAGGCCAACAAGCAGCTCCAGCGCATCTACGCCATCGCGTTCCCGGAGAAGGAGCAGCTCAAGCAGTGGCTCTTCGTCCGCGAGGAGGCCGAGAGGCGGGACCACAAGAAACTGGGGAAGCTGCTCGACCTCTTCTCTGTCCACGAGAAGATAGGGCCAGGGATGCCCCTTTTCCACCCAAAGGGCGCGCTGGTCCGCTGGGAGATGATGCAGTTCATCCGTGGGCAGAACGCGAAGCTTGGCTTCCTTGAGGTGGCGACGCCGCATGTGGCGCGCGCCCTGCTCTGGAAGAGCAGCGGCCACTACGAGGCGTTCAAGGAGAAAATGTACATCTTCGGCATCGAGGGAGAGGAGTACGCCCTGAAGCCCATGAACTGCCCTTTCCACAGCCACATCTACAAGAGCGAGCCACGCTCCTACCGGGACCTGCCGATTGCCTATGCAGAATTCGGCACGGTCTACCGCCACGAGAAGAGCGGGGAGCTCACGGGCCTGCTCCGGGTGAGGTCGCTGACCCAGGACGACGGCCACATGTACGTGCGGCCGGACCAGATCACGGAGCAGGTGGTCCGCATCGTCACCGTCGCCCTGGAGACCCTACGCGTCTTCGGCATCGAGCAGTTCCAGGTCAATCTCTCCACGCGGCCGGACAACGCCATCGGCGACATNGCAGTATGGGACCGCGCGGAGAGCGCCCTCAAGGAGGCCCTCTCCAGNGCGGGCATCACCTTCGTGCTCAAGGAGAAGGAGGGTGCCTTCTATGGTCCCAAGGTGGACATCGACATACGGGACGCGCTCGGCAGGGCATGGCAGTGCAGCACCATCCAGCTTGACTTCTTCATGCCCGAGCGCTTCGACCTGGTGTACATGGACGAGAGCGGCCAGTACCGGCGGCCGGTGATGATACACCGCGCCCTGCTCGGCACCCTTGACCGCTTTCTCGCCATCCTCATCGAGCACTACGCGGGAAAGTTTCCCGTGTGGCTGGCTCCGGTGCAAGTCCGCATCATGACCATCGCCGACCGGTTCGACGCCTACGCCAGGGAGCTCATGGCCTACCTGAAGGAAGCCGGGCTCAGGGTGGAGCTCGACGACAGCCAGGGCTCGGTGAACAGGAAGGTGCGAGACGCCCAGCTCCTGAAGATACCGCTGCTCCTCACCGTCGGCGAGAAGGAGATGGAGCAGCGCACCGTGGCGGTGCGCACCCTTGACGGCAAGGTCCGCTTCGGCATGGGCTGGGAGGAGTTCCGCGGTCTCGTGGCAAAAGCCGTCAGCGAGCGCAGTCAGGTGGTGTTCTGATGTCCGACCTCGCGGGAAAACTCCGCGACGCGCTCAGCAGGATTGCAGGCGCGCTCTTCGTCGGCGAGAAGGAAGTCAACGAGCTCGTGAAGGAGATACANCGCGCGCTGCTCCAGGCGGACGTCAATGTCCAGCTGGTGCTNGAGCTGAGCAATCGCATCAAGTCCCGCGTGCTCAAGGAGAAGGCCCCNTCGGTCGTGTCCAGGCGAGAGCAGGCCGTGCACATCGTCTATGAGGAGTTGGTCCGGCTGCTCGGCGAGAAGGAGATACCCCTTGCGCTCAGCGGGAAGCCCGCCAAGGTGATGCTTCTCGGCCTGTACGGTTCCGGGAAAACGACCCAGGCCGGGAAGCTCGCGAGATATTACCAGAAGCGCGGGCACCGGGTGGCGTGCGTCCAGCTGGACGTCTGGAGACCAGCGGCGTACGAACAGCTCAGCCAGCTCGGGGCCCAGTGCGGCGTTCCTGTCTTCGGCATGCCCCGGGAGAAGGACCCGCTGGCCATCTACCGCGCTTTCTCGAAGGAATACCCCAAATACGACATCCTCATCGTGGACACGGCCGGCCGCGACGCCCTGAGCGAAGAACTCATCAGGGAGATCAACGCGCTGCATAAGGAAGTGCAGCCACAGCAGTCTCTCCTCGTGCTGAGCGCGGACATGGGTCAGTCCGCGTTGGCCCAGGCGAAGGCATTCCACGAGGCATGCGGAGTCACGGGTGTCATCATCACCAAGATGGACGGTACTGCCAAGGGCGGCGGTGCCCTCGCGGCATGCTCCGCCACCGGTGCGAAGGTGATGTTCCTCGGGACCGGCGAGAAGCCAGACGACCTTGAGGTCTACCGGCCCGAGGGTTTCGTCTCTCGGTTGCTCGGGATGGGGGACTTGCAGGCGCTGCTGGACAAGGTGCAGGACGCGGTGAGCGAGGAGCAGGCGGCAGACCTCTCCAAGCGTTTCATGAAGGGCGATTTCACCCTCATCGACCTCTACGAGCAGATGGATGCCATGTCCAAGATGGGCCCTCTCTCCAAGGTGCTCGAGATGGTCCCCGGATTCTCGCAGCTGAAGCTCCCAAAGGACACCCTGACGGTGCAGGAGGGCAAGCTGAAGCTCTGGAAGCATGCGATGAATTCCATGACCCGCGAGGAGCTCGACGAGCCCGAGGTGATAGATGCCAGCAGGGCCGCCCGCATCTCGAAGGGCAGCGGCGTTCCCCCGGGGGAGGTGCGCGACCTCGTCAGGCAGTACCGCCAGAGCAAGCGCCTGGTACGGTCCCTCAAGGGCGGGAACCCGAAGAGCATGGAGAANCTCATGCGCCGGATGGGCGGGGGGAAGGGGGGCCTGAAATTCGCGTGACCCGCAGTGCNGGCGGGGTTGTGCTCAATCTGAACGGAGAGGTCCTCATCGTCCGGCAGCCCAACGACACCTGGTCCCTGCCGAAGGGCCACATCGAGGCGGGAGAGGATGCGCTCTCCGCGGCCCGGCGCGAGATTGCGGAAGAGTCCGGGGTGACGGAGCTGCTCCTGGTGAAGGAGCTCGGTACCTATGAGCGTTTCAAGATAGGGCTTCGTGCAGAGGACAAGAGCGAGAAGAAGCGCATCACCATGTTCCTCTTCCGCACCGAGCAGACCGCTTTGGAACCCAGGGACCCCCACAATCCCGAGGCGCGATGGGTCGCACCCAAGGGAGTCGCGGGGATGCTCACACACNAGAAGGACAGGGAGTTCTTCCGGAGCGTCGTTGAGGAGCTGTCCTAGGTCCGTCCTCGGCCGCGCTGTGGCATTCTATCCGGGTGCCGGCGAGACAATCCGGAACCCGCGCGGCATTGCGGCGGAACAACAACTCACTCCAATCGGAAGAGCACGCGCCTGTTNGATTTCCCCTTGTTGTCNGTCCCCGCGAGGACTATCTTCCCGATCTCCGCGAGAGAGCGCACGTGACAGCCNCCGTCCGCCTGGGCGTCGAAGCCAACAATCTCCACGATGCGCAGCACCGGGATGTCGTGCGGGAAACCGATGGCGAGCTTGAACAGCTCCTTCTTTGCCATGGCCTCCTCGCGACTCAGGCTGTAGACGCGCACGGGGAGATTCTGTCCCACCAGCTCCGCGGCACGCGCGAAGCCGCGTTCGATGAGGGGCATGTCCATCGTCTCCATGTCGAAATCGATGCGGCCCTTCTCCGGGGTGAGGTTGTTGCCGGTGATTTTCAGCCCGAACTCGTTGTGGAAGATGCCGCTCAGCACATGCGCCGCGGTGTGGTGGCGCATCAGCAGGTATCGCCGCTCCCAGTCGAGGGCGCAGCGGACGCTGTCGCCTGCGGCGAGACCCTCGCGGTCCACCTCGTGGCTGATGTCGCCGTCGAACTTCCCGGTGAAGACGACCCGGAACTCATCAGCATTGCGGCCGATGGTCCCTGTATCAAACTCAACCCCGCCCCCGCGCGGGAAGAATGCCGTGCGGTCGAGCACGACATACTTNCCTTTCGTCGAAACGACCTTTGCGTCCCACTCGCGCAGGTAGGAATCCTCCATGTAGAGCGCGTCAGCCATCCGCCACCGGGACTGTGCCNGGCTTTAATGTGTTTCGGCGTCCAGGCCCCTCAGAGATTAGGTTTTATCTTTCGGCNGGACCGCACAAGACTCGCGCTGTCTCGCCGTCATGCAGGGTATTCTCAGCAACGCGACNGAAAAGCGTTTGCAGTATTTNTCGTCGGCTAGACCACCGGGACGTCAATCCTTGACTTGATGCCGTAGAGGAAGACGTAATTCCAGAGCAGGCCGCGCCTGCGCTGCACCTGCACGGAAAAGCCACTCTTCCGGAATATGCGCTCAATCTCCACGTTTCGCCCCAGCCACTCAGGATTTGGGAGAATCTTGAAGTAATCGACGTACTCGACGAAGCATATCTTTCCGCCCTCGGGGAGCAGCGCGCGTATCTCGCCGAGCACCTTGTCCACCTCCTGGATGTAGCTCAGCATCCCGAATGACACCGCGGCGTCGATGGAACTCACCCTTGGATGCACCCGCACGGTATGCTGGTGGTCATGGATGATGTGCACCCTGCCGTGCAGGAGCGCATGGCTTCTCCAGACCTCCTGCTCGATGCGCCTCTTCGCGATCTTCAGGTTGTTCACCGATAGGTCGGTCGCGAACACCACGCCGTCGGCTCCAACGGATTCAGCGAGCTGGAGGGTGAGGGTGCCGGTGCCGCAGCCGAACTCGAGCACGCTCTTCCCCCGCAAGTCCCCGAACCACGCAAAAATCTCCTGTCTCACACTGCGTGGGATGAGCAGCCCCTCGGAGAAGAGAGCCACGTGCGCGGTCAGGTCCCTGGCGCTGGTGATCATCTCTGGGTCATAATACATCTCGATGAGCAGGTACAGCGGAAGCCCGACCAGGACAAGGGAGGCACCAAGCAAGAGGAGCGGCAGCGCGAGAGACTCCACGTGGAGCCAGACTGCGACCAGTGCGACAAAGAAGAGGACCGTCGCGTAGGGGCCGAGGCGTGCCAACGGCACTTTGAACGGCCGGTCCGCATAGGGGTGCTTCTTCCTGAGGGCGGGCACCGCCAGCACCGTTGCAGCGTAGAGCAGCAGCCCGAGAGGAACCAGGAGAGAGAGCAGTTTCTGCAGACGCCCAATGGTCAGTCCGATAATCACCATCGAGGCGATGGCCTGGAACGCGATTGCTCGGTACGGCGTGTGGAACCGCGGATGCACGGCTCCCATCTGGGTGAGGAAGAGCCTGTCGCGGGCCAGGGCGAGCAGGAGCCGAGGCATGCTCACCACGCCCCCGGCTGCGGAGCCGACTAGCATGAGGAAAACCCCTATGCGCAGGGGGAGTTCGTACGAGACGGGAAACAGCCTGGAGATGACCAGGGCCAGCGGCGCCTGGCTGCCAGCCAAACTCTGCCAGGGAACGACGCCATAGGAAATGAGATGAACGCCAAAGGAGGCGAGACCTACCAGGAGCGTCCCCCGCATGAGGGCCTTCGGGATGTTGCGCTCTGGGTTCTGGGTCTCCTCCGCGAGATAAGTGACGCTCTCCCATCCGAATAACGCCTCGAAGAAAAAGAATCCTGCAACAGCGACGGGAAGCATGCCCATAGGCAGGAATGGCTCGTACAAGCCCGGATTGAACTGCCCGATTCCGCGGAGGATGACGACGATGAGGATGACGACAGTGACTGCCACAAAGAACAGCATGAGCCACGCGCTCTCCTCAACCCCAAATAGCGCGATGAGATTCAGCAGAAGCATGAGGCCAATGCTCAGCAATAGTTTGATCGCGGCGGACTCGCCTGGAAGCAGGTACTCCATCGCGGCGACCACACAGAGGGTATTCCCGAGGTTCCCCGCGGTCCAGCCTATCCAACCGACGAAGAAGGAGGGAAAGCGCCCGTACGCCTGCTTGCAGAACTCGTAGATGCCTCCGGCTTTGGGAAACATGCTGACCAGCTCGCTGAAACAGCCTGCGATATACAGGGAGACAAAGAGGAGTATGGGCCAGGCGAGGACAGAGGCGGGTCCCCCATACTTCGCGCCGGTGGCGGCGCTGAGGAACATCCCCGTGCCCATGATGGAGCCGAAGGACATCACCAGGATGAGCACCGGCCCGAGGCTCCGTTTGAGCACCTGGGCTTCCGGCACGTCGTGCTGTTCCATCCCTCCGGAGCCCGCTGACGCCATTTAAAAACCCTTCTGCGCGCCTGAACATCCGAGGAGTCTCGGTCGAGGTGCCGTACGAGTCCCCGATTGCCTCGCCGGCGTGTCGGGTATCCTCAGCAACGCGGCCGATGTATCACTCTATCTTTACACCGCGCTGGCGTAGTGCTTATAAGCCCGATGCCGTCCCCCGAGGCCATGCGCACCCTGTTCATCCCCGCAAAAAGCACGACGCCGGTGGACGTNCCCCNTGAGGTGCTGGAGAAGCTCCCTTCCCGCGTGGCCCTGGTGACNACGGTGCAGCACCATCACTGCCTGCCCGATGTCCGCAGGCGGCTTGAAGGGATGGGCAGGGCCGTGCAGGACATCCACGGGAGCCACTCCACCCTGGCGAACCAGGTCCTCGGCTGCAACACCTTTCCCGCGGAGCAGCTCTCCAAAGTGGATGCTATCTTCTACATCGGCTCAGGTGAATTCCACCCCAAGGCCCTGGCCCTCCGGACAGGAAAGCCGGTCCACATGTACCATCCGGTCACCGGGGAGTACAGCGTGCTTTCCTCGGAGGAAGTGGAGCGGCTCCGCAAGCGGGAGCGCGGCGCCCTCGCCCGCTTCCTCAGCGCGAAGCACGTCGGGCTTCTCTTCACGACGAAGCCCGGACAGTTCCCCATCCAGATGCAGCTCCGCCAGCTCGGAGCGCTGGAGAAGCGCTACCCCGAAAAGGAGTTCCATGTGCTGGTGGACAACTCGTTCAACTACGCCGCCCTGGAGAACTTCCCGTTCATCGAGGTCTTCCTCAACACTGCCTGCCCGAACATCGCCTACGACCCCGGACTGCCCCGGCCNGTGCTGAACGTGGAGCAGGTGCTGGTCCAGTAGCTGCGGGTCCGTCGCGCGGCCGCTCTCGTCAGGACCCGCCCTCTCGCAACCTTTTTATATCACGTTGCCCGGGATTTCTCGTATGCCAGGCAAGCGGAAGAGAGGCAAAGCGGCTGCTTCGCACAAGGCTGCCCCTCATAAGACCAAAAAGCCTGCGCGCGCCAAGAGCGTCCGTGCGCTGAAAGCAAGAACCGGACATTCTGCGCACTCCAAGACTGTCCGGGAGGAGAAACCCGAGATAGCCAGGCCAGTTGAAGACACGATAACGGTCAAGGACGAGACCCTTACCGCCCTGAAGGGCCTTGGCATATCTGCCCCTAAGAGTGGAAAGGGACCAGCCCGTCAGAAAGCCACCCCCAGGAAGCCCGTCAGAAAGGCTCTTACCAAGAAAAGGCAGGCCCGCGCTGCAACCACGAAACCCGTGGCAGCGGAGAGCCCGAGCGAGCAGCCCTCTCTGAGCGAGAAGCAAATCGATATTCTTGGCATGGCTCCCCGGAAAGGCGAGCCGAAGCCTGCGAGAAAGCCGCTGCCCCCACCGCCCGCGCCTGAAGAGCCAGCAGAACTGCCCCAACTGCCCGCTCCGGAAGAGCCAGCGGAGCTGCCAACGCCGTCAGCTCCTGAGCAGCCTGAGACATCTGAGCGCGAACTGACTTCTCCGCCTACTCCCGAACTGATGGAGGCGAAGCAACCACCTGCGGCTGCGAGCAAGACCCCTTCACGGAAGGGGCGGAAAACCAAGGGACCTATCGAAATTCCCGAGCCAACGCCCGCCACACTCAAGATGCCCCCAGAGCCGCTTCCCGAGGAGCGCCAGGAGCCATCTGTCCCTCCGCTCCCTGTCAGCACGGAGCTGGAGGACATCAAACAGGCGGTCGCCGGGAAAGAAGAAGCCCTCCCCAAACCTCCGAAGCCGCCCGCGGCAGAGGAAGTCCCACCGGTAGCGGAAAGCGCCCCTACGGACCAGAGAGTCCTTGATGCAGAAGCCCTCTGGAAGGAATCAGAGATGCTCTGGGACGAGCTGAAGGAGATGCCAAAGCGTGACGATGAGAGGCTTCAGGACCTGCGGAAGGCAATCATGCTCACGCCGAGAAAGGACTCGCCTCTGGAACTGGAGGCAGACCTGGATGGGCTGCCTCAGGAATTGGAGTTAGGGGACTTCCAGGCAGCGTCCCTGACGGACGAGCACGCGAGCGAATTCCTCCCGCCTACAATCGAGAAGAAGACGTCAGAGATGCCCCCCCCGCCCCCCCCGGAAAGGCCCCCCCTCACACTGAAGGTATCTCCGCCGCCCGCACCTGAGGCACCACCTCCGGTCCCGGAGGAACCGCCCCATATAGAGGAGCTGCCCGCAATCCCGGAGGAACCCCTCTCGATGGACCTCCCCGCGCCTCCGAAGAAGCGGGACTTCCAGGTGCCAGAGCTGTTCAGGATACCGCAGGGCGGCCTGCCAGAGGCGAAGAAGCTCGAGGAACTGGCTGCTGCCGAAAAGGTAGGACAGAGATTGTCACTCGACCTCCAGCCGCTCGAATCGGTAAAAGAGCCGGAAGAGCGTCCTGCCAAGAAGATTGCCAAGGGGAAGAAAGGCAGGAAAGCAAAAGGCACTGAATCGGATGAACCGCCGCCGACATCCGAAGCCAGGGACGACGCAGAACTCATGAAACTCCGCAGGCAGGTGTTGTCACTCAAGGAGGAACAGGAGAAGCTCCAGGAAGAGCTCCGGGAGACTGCGGCCGAGGCGCGCAGGAAACCGGAACGCAAGGAACGGACCCCG
>C687J35174_10005482_pt1 | contig 16713 bp, 12 predicted proteins | sample RifCSPhighO2_01_FD_35174 | JGI IMG/M metagenome (IMG submission 35174) | reverse complement strand
GGGACTTGCTGTTCTCTACCTTGAGATCAGGACTTCTTACCGAAGCAGGAAGATTTGCTGACACAGGCAACCTTGGAATAGGGACGACTTCTCCGGGAACAATCCTTGCTTTAGGCAACACCGGAGCGAACACAATCAACATTTCTAATACTGCCACCTCCACCTTCGGTTCGGGCATCGATGTTCTCACCGGATGCTTCTCTATACGCGGGACATGCGCTTTGACAACCGCCATCACTTCGCTCAACGGACTTTCCGGAGGAACACAGACATTTGCAACCAACGATTTGATAAGCATCGTTTCTGCCGGCACGGTGCATAATTTTTATGGCTCAACGACTCCAACTTTCGGATGGTTAAATGCCACTTCAACCAATATGTCATCATTTGCCGGAGGCATCGGAATCGGTACAAGCACTAAAACTGCGGTTCTAAATCTTGACGGCTCAACTTCGGCTGCCAACGGAGTCGCCGCGCTTTACGGAAACGCTTTGCTTTCGCACGGCTCCGGAGCGGCATTTGCAAACAGGTTCATAACAACAGTCGCGAACTCCGCAGTTGCAACAAGCGAAGGACTGTTGTTCAGGATGATTGATAACACTTCAGGATTCGGAAATAGCCAACTAGTGCGCGCGATTGAGGTGCAGGCCAATCGCGGAACTAACGCTGACGGCGTAAACACCGGTCTTCTGGCTTTCGGAAAAACATTCGGCATTCAAGGCGTAACCACAGGCACGGCCGCAGGTAATTTGATACCGGCCGGAGTCTACGCGGAAAACCAAGGAACTTCTACAGGAGTAGCTTTAAAGGCTTACACTTCAACTTCAACCACGGCGGATTTGGTGTCTTTCTATCAAGAGGGTACGCAGATATTTTCCGGCACTGGCATCAACATGCAATTGGGAATGGGTGGCAGTTCATTCACTGGCAATTTCCTGCGGTTCGCGAGCGGGACTTCTGTCACGGTGCTCATGACTAACACCGGCTCCACGACTTTAGGCAACGGAGTGTACCAGGCCGGGCTCGCCATACCTTTTGGAGGACTTTGCGTTGATAACGACGGCTCTTGCAACGCATCAACCACGGGCCAAATTGCTGGCCGATTGATTGTTACTAATCCCTCCGACCTTGCGGAAAATTATTTCTCGGATGAAGTTCTGGAACCTGGTGATTTGGTGCGCATAAAACCAAGCGCGGACGGCAAACATTCTTTTGTCGGCATAGCGGATGAGGCCGGGGCCCCGGCGCTCATGGGCATTGTATCTTCAGCGCCAGGGTTTATTTTGGGATCGCAATATGAAGAAGACGCGGCTGCCAATCCGTCTTACCAAGTTTATCCGATTGCTCTTTCCGGAAGAGTTCCGGTAAAAATTTCTTTGGAGAATGGGCCGATTAAATTGGGCGACAAACTGACATCAGCTTCGGAGAAAGGTTTTGCGATGCGCGCTCGGCCTGGAGATCCGGTAATAGGGTATGCGTTGGAAGACTGGGATCCGCCGTCCGGCATCGGGACGAGCGCCGGAGATTCGCAGATCGTCCGGAGTGAAATCAAACAAAAAATAAATCTCCGCCAGCTGGCGGACGGTACTAGCGGCTCCGCGAGCACTTATGATAGTTATAAAGACCACGGCGGGGGAGTGGATTATATAGATGAAGAAGGAGTGGCGAAGAGTAAGGAGAAAACATTGCCTTCCTCCTCAACACTCGGTGTTGGTGGGCCGCAAACACCGAGTGTTTTCCCGGAAGGCGATGTTGAGGAGTCAGTTTCGAGTGTGCCGCGCATTCTCGTTTTCGTCCAGCGTTCTCACTCCAAGCTGGATGTAGCCGCCTACGATTATTTCGCGAACGACGCGAATAAACCATTATGGTCGGTTGATCAAAAAACCGGAGAGCTGAAAAAAGGATTCTTCATTGATCTAAAGGAGGCGGACGTTATAAACGCGCGTTCAATACTTTCCGCGAATGGAAACTGGTCAATTGATGAAAATGGGAAACTTACCGTGAAAGAAATACAGACGGAAAAACTTTGCATCGGACAGACTTGCATCACGGAGGAAGAATTGAAAGCACTTTTGGAACAAAGAGGTATCGCGCCGGTTAGTAACTTGGAAGCCGAGCTTCCAAGTGGAAGCTCGGCTTCCTCTTCTCCGGCGGATACCGCACCTCCCACCATCACAATTTTAGGAAATAATCCGGCCGCAATAGAAATCGGCGCGGCTTATTCGGATATGGGAGTTACCGTGGAGGACAACGTAAATCAAAATTTGGGATACACCGCTTCTTTGAACGGAGGTCTCGAACTTTTGCAGGGCGATGGGCTTACGATAGATACTTCACAAACCGGAACTCACACAATTATATATAAAGCAACCGATCAAGCCGGAAATACGGCGACCGCGGAACGGATAGTTAATGTTGTGAACTTGGAAGCCGAGCTCCCAAGTGAGTAAGTTTACAACTTGTTGACAACTTTTATTTTTTAGACTACACTAAAGTTGTCAACTAATTGATTATGGATGTAAGGAATTTTATCTTAAAAAAACTGGCCAAAGCGGGAAGGGCGCGCGCTTCCGAAATCGTATCAGAAACTGGTTTTTCGCGCGCCTACATCAGCCGTTTTTTGCAGGAACTGCAGAACGAAGGCAAAATTCTGCGGATGGGCCGGGCCAATCAAGCCCGCTATGTTTTTGCGCACGGAACGGAAATTGTTGCGGAAAAGAGAAAAATTTTGCGCGCGCGCAGAATATTAAAAAATAAAAATCTCTCGGAAGACGCCGTTTTGGATGAAATCAAACGGGAGAGCGGAATTTTTTTAAAGCTTCCTAAAAACATTTCCGGCATTTTAGATTACGCTTTTACTGAAATGCTTAACAACGCGATAGAACATTCGCGCTCCAAAAGCATTGAGGTCTCGGCAAGGCGAGAGCGGGATTTTATCGGTTTTGACGTTGTTGATCGCGGCATTGGCATATTCAATAATTTAATGCGGAAAAAAAAGCTGAAGAGCGAGCTTGAGGCAATTCAAGATTTGCTTAAAGGGAAACAAACCACGGCTCCAAAACAGCATACCGGCGAAGGCATTTTTTTTACGTCAAAAGCGGCTGATATCCTGACTTTTAAAAGTTCAAACAAGAAATTGATTTTTGACAACATCGCCGCCGACGTTTTTGTAAAAGATATAAAAAATGTCATTGGCACCAAGGTTTCTTTTTTCATAAAAATTAAATCCAAGCGCAGTCTCGCGAAAGTTTTCAGGGAATTTTCCGGAGATTCTTTTGAATTCGGCAAAACTCGCGTGATTGTGAAGCTCTATAAAATGGGAGAATCTTATATTTCCCGCTCGCAGGCGCGAAGAGTGCTTAGCGGCTTGGACAAATTTCATGAGATTATTTTGGATTTTAGAGGAGTAGAAACGGTCGGACAGGCGTTTGCAGATGAGGTATTTCGCGTTTGGCAAGCGCACCACCCGCGCATAAAAATCAGATACGAAAACGCCAACGATAATATCGTTTTCATGATAAAGAGGGCCGCCAAGCAGGCACGCATACTATTATATACACGGCCGTCGACCAAGCGGGAAATACCGGGACGGCAACAAGAACAGTAAATGTTATTGACCCGATATGAAAAAGATTAAAAATTCATATTTTATTGCCGCAGCGGTTTTTATATTGGGCGCTGGCATCGGATGGCTAATGGCCAGACCAGCGGCAATCAAATGCGCGGCCGATTATCAATGGTTGAATCAGGCGCTGGACTGCGAAAGCAAGCCGGTGATAAGCAAGAAATTGTATCTTACATTCAAAAATAAACTTGCGGATCAAATAAATGTCTGGAAAAGAGAAGGCAAAACCGAGGAAGTCGCGGTATTTTTCCGAGACCTTGAGAATGGGCCCACATTCGGCATCAATGACCGCGAAAAATTTATCCCCGCAAGTTTGCTTAAAATGCCGTTAATGCTCGCTTACTTTAAACTCGCGGAAGACGAACCGTCTCTGCTCGCGCAAAAGCTTGTTTACAACAGCGCATCGCTGGCTCTAGATCGTATTCAAACCATTTCTTCTGAAAAAATATTGGAGCTGGATAAGCCTTACACAATTGATGAACTGATTTTCAGAATGGCCGCCTATTCCGATAATCGTGCTTATAACCTGCTGTTTGAATATTTAACAATGCTATCGCCAGATGATGATCTCATTCTAGAAACATATAATGAGTTGGGCATGGTTGCTCCGGGAGACGATTTGAAGCTCGCCACTCTTTCAACAAAGACATATTCTTCCATTTTTCGGCTTTTGTACAACGCTTCATATTTATCCAAAGAAGTTTCGGAAAAGGCCCTTGAGTATCTGGCGCGCGCCGATTACGAAGGCGGCTTAAGAAAAGGAGTTCCCAAAAACATCCCTATCGCTCATAAGTTTAGCGAAAGAAAGCAGGGGGATATAACCCAACTTCACGATTGCGGCATTGTGTATTACCCCGGAAACCCATATCTTTTATGCGTTTTCACAAAAGGGGATGATTTCAACGAGCTTTCTGACGCAATCGTGACAGTGGCGAAGATGGTTTACGAAGAAGTAGATTCGCGCCGCCAATGAAATTTTATGAAACAAATTGCGCCACGAAAGATAAAATTTTAAAAATTGCCGTTCTCACTCTAATCCTGGCTTTTTACGGCTCGCTTTTGGCGCACAAAATACAACTGCCGGCGGCGGACGACATAGCTAGGCACGTCAAAAACGGCGAGATGATTTTGCAAGGAAACTTTGACGTTCTTTATTCAAATGTCTATTCCTATACCGAGCCTGATTATCCATTTATTAATCATCACTGGCTCGCGGGAATAATTTTTTATTTACTGCATCAAGCTGTTGGCTGGGAATGGCTCGTCATTTTTAAGATTATTATTTTGTTTGCGGCGTTTGGGCTTTTGTTTCTCGCCTCAACCAAAAAAGCTGATTTTTGGCTAGTTGCGATTTTTTCCATTCCAACAATCCTTATTTTAAGAGAACGAACGGATTTGCGGCCGGAAATATTCAGCTATTTTTTTATTGCGGCTTTTCTCTATTTTTTAATTGATTTGAAAGAGAAGCCGGAGAGCAACAAAATTTATTGGCTGATTCCGCTGCAGATATTATGGGTCAATACGCATATATTTTTTATAGCTGGCCCCATGCTGGTCGCTGGTTTTTTGCTTGAGAAAATAATATTAAATTATAAAAATTTGCGCGATGACGCGCTTATCAGAAAACTGGCTGTTCTTTTTGCGGCTCTTTTGGCAGTAAACTTGCTCAACCCCAGCGGTGTTGCGGGAGCTTTATATCCGCTTGGGATTTTAAATAATTACGGCGTTGAGATAAGCGAGAACCAGCCGCTGTCCTATTTTTTGAGATCACGGCCGCCGCTGGACAACATTTCAATCACGGTTTTTCAATTGTCAGCCCTTCTTTTGGCACTTAGCTTTTTATTCAATTTAAAGAACAAGCCTGTTTTTAATTTTTTGGCAGGCATTGCGGTTACCGCCGGCGGCATAAAAATGCTAAGGCTTATACCGCTTTTCGGCTTGTTTTTTTTGCCGATAGTATCATGCAATTTCCGCGCAAACTTTGTAAGAAAAAAAATAAACGTTTTTTTTGGAGCTTTATTTGCTCTACTTCTCGCATACCTTATTTTTTTAGGAGCCTCCGGCGGGTTTTCAAATTACAATAAATTTGGCATCGGGCTTACGCGGCAGTCTGATGACGCGGCGGAGTTTTTTAAAGAACAAAAGTTAAAAGGCCCGATTTTTAACGATTTCGATATCGGAAGTTACCTTATTTATTATTTTTATCCGCAAGAAAAAGTTTTTGTTGATAACCGGCCAGAAGCGTATTCCGCGTCTTTTTTTGAGGACGTTTACGCGCCGGCATTTCGCAAAGAGAATAAATGGCGGGAGATTTTTGATAAGCATAAATTCAATGCAATATTTTTGTATCAGTATAGCGAAGATCTTGCGGTAAACCAATTTAAATACAGAAGAATTGCTGACCCAAAATGGGCGCTTGTATACTCCGATTCGTACGCCGCAATTTTTTTGCGAAATAATGAAGAAAATCGCGAAGTTATCAATAAGTTGCGGATTACTCCTGCAAACGCAGCAGAGAAATTAAAATTTCTTTTGGAATCGCAAAATTTTGAAGACCAAGTGGCCGCGGCAGACACTTTTAATTTAGTGGGCAGAAAGGATTTGGCCGCCGAGGTTTTTTTGCGGGTGGTAGCAAGATGGACGGACAAGGGCAGGGTTTGGATAGCGCTGGGACTTTTGGAATTTGACAAAAATCCCAGTTTGGCGGCGCTTTATTTTGAAAAAGGGATTGCGGCCGGATACAAAACGGCAGAGGCATACAGTTTTTTGGGCATGGCATATAAAAACGCTGGTGAACGCGAGAAAGCCGAAAAGACACTTCGTAGAGCATTAAAACTCAACCCAGAACGCCAAGATGCAAAAGAATTGCTTAACGCCATAAACTGAGCCTATTTTATTAAGGTTTAGTAAGGATTTATAATCCTACTAATTACTTATTTTTACTAATTTACTAATTGAATTATTAGTAGATTCGTAATGATTAGTAATTAGTAGTGTGGAATTATCCACACCGCCTTTTGAGGCTGGAAATGGTAAAATAAAGCTATGCGAGCGGATACGGATATAGAACAAATTAAAGAAAAAATTGTACCGGTGTTGCGCGAACATGATGTTTCGCGTTCGGCGCTTTTCGGCTCCATTGTTCGCGGAGAAGCGACTCCGGAAAGCGATGTGGATATTTTGGTGGAGTTTGGCAAGGAAAAGAGTTTGTTGGATTTGGTGGGGCTTCAATTTGCGCTGGAGGATGTGTTGCATAAGAAGGTTGATGTTATTACTTACCGGTCTGTGCATCGCCTGCTTAAAGACATTATTTTTAAAGAAGCCGTTCCGATTTTATGACGAAAGATCCAAAAATATTTCTTGAGCACATCCAGGAAAGCATTAGCGAAGTTGAAAAGTATTTGGCTGGCGTATCGGAAGAAGCATTTTTTGCAGATTCTAGGACGCAAAATGCAGTTATCCGCCAGTTTGAAATTATAGGGGAGGCCATCAAAAATTTGCCTGATGATTTAAAAAACACGCATCCGGAAACTCCTTGGCGCCAGTGGGCGGGAATGAGGGATAAATTGATTCATGAATACTTTGGGGTTGATTTAAAAATGGTTTGGAAAACCGTAAAAGACGACTTGCCAATGCTTAAAGAACAAATTAATAATTTGCTTAAAAATTAGCGAGCCATCCACAATTTATAAATCATGAATGTTCAAACATTTATCCCGTTTAGCCCCTTTATTCCCATTATGGTTTTAAAACAATCAAAAAATCCATACGGATACCGCAATTTGCTGGTTTATAAAAAAGCTGAGGAGATGCAGGGCGCGTGCGCGGAGTTAACACAAAAATTTCCAAAGACAAAAACTCTCACCGCGCTCGCCGACCAAATGGACCGTTCCGCCAGGTCAGTAAAACAAAACATCGTTGAGGGATGGAAAAGAAACACGACGCGCGAGTATTATGAATTTCTTGGTTTTTCAATCGCGGCGAACGCGGAGCTTGAAGAGGATTGCAATGACATTTGGAAAGGGTTTTACGCAGAGCTAAAAGGATTAAGGGGGATAATGGGAGAAAAGGGAGAAATGGGAGGAAGGGGAGAAAAGGGAGAAATGGGAGGAAGGGGAGAAAAGGGAGAAATGGGAGAAATGGGAGGAATGGGAGGAAGGGGAATGGGAGAAAGGGGCGGGATTGGGGACATTGAGAAAATTCCGTTTTATCCGTTGGACGCCGCGTTGCTGCCGGTTTTGCAACTCAAAATGCGGGCGAAAGAATTAAATTTTCTTTTGGATCGTTTGCAAAGATCGCTTGCTGAAAAAATGGAGGATGAAAGGACTTTGCCTGAACGGGATAAAATGCGGAAAAGGGAAGAGGAAAAGAAGGGACACGAGGAATGGTACAAGGAATTTTTGGAAAGCCACGGGCTTACGCGCTTGGAAAACGGGAGGGTGGTGAAAATGGGAGAAATGGGAGAAATGGGAGAAATGGGAGAAATGGGAAATAAAATTTTATGATATGACAAAAAAACTTTTTCAAAAAATAATAGTTTTCGTTCTTGCTTTCGGCTGGAAGCGTAAAATTTTGCTATAATTATAATAAAATCACACAACATGAACAAGGATTTTGACAAATGGAATACGGTGAAAAAGGAAACGCACATCGAAGAGTCCCGCCTATACACGGTGCGTGAAATTTGGTGGTGCCGCCTAGGTGCCAATGTTGGCTTTGAACAAGATGGCAGCGGGCGCTTGTTTCTTCGTCCAGTTGTTATCGTGCGCGCATTCGGACCTAATATTTGTCTAGTTCTGCCGTTGACCGCTTCAAAACAAAAACATCCTCTTCGAATTTTAGTCGGAGATGTGCAGGGGAAACAAGCATCCGCATTGCTTTCACAGATGCGCATTATTGACACACGACGTTTAGTCGAGAAGGTCGGATTTATGAATAAACAAGTTTTTACGGAATTGAAAAAGACCCTCAAAGACCTGCTTTAAGAGCCATTTTCTGTTCTCCCCCTTGCGGGGGTAAGGCCGAAGCCACTTGTAAACCCATTATATCAAACCCAAAAACCATGTCAATAGCGTTATCCACAGAATTATATGAGGTACGACCTCTGATAATATGAAAAAACTTTTTCAAAAATGAACAAAAAAAATCTCAAGCGTCTAGTTCTGAAGGGCAAGACCGCGGTTTTTATTGATTGGGCGAATGTGTATGGATGGAAAAAATCTCTGAAGCGCAGCATTGACCCAAAGAAACTATTTGATTATTTGAAAAGTTACGCAGAGATCGTGGATATCGGCTTTTATTTTGGCGAAGATGATCACCCAAAATCAAAAAAATTTCTAAGCGAGACAAGAAAAATTGGATATAAAGTCATAACCAAGCCAGTGAAATATATTTTAATTGCAGAAGTTGACGGGCAAAAAATTTACCGCAGAAAATGCGATTTTGATATGGAAACCTGTATTGATGTTCATAAAATTTTAAATAATGCCGCAAGCTTTGTCTTTTTGACAGGCGACGGAGACTACGAGCCTTTGTATAAATTGCTAATTGAGCTAAAAAAGCAGGTTATTGTCGTATATACACCAGGCCATCTCGGTAAAGAAATCCAGGCAATGAAAAAAGGCGTTTTTAAGATAGAATTAGAGAATCTTATGGATTTATAAACTAAATGTCCCCCCGATTGCTCGAGGGGCGTGATTAGCTCTATAATAGCAAATCCAAAAACCATGTCAACAGCGTTATCCACAGAATTATATGAGGTCCGACCTCCGATAAATATGAAAAAACTTTTTCAAAAAATATTTGTTTTCGTTCTTGCTTTCGGCTGGATTTTTTACGGGTTGTCGGCGGGGATAAATAACGCTCGGGCGGCGAATACTTACTCAACGCCTTTTGATATCATTAGATTATGATTACAATCATTAAAAGATTTTTAGATTGGATAAAACTAAAGGAGAAACTGCATGGCAAAGAGCATAAGCCGCCGCTTTTTAAAGAAGGTGAAATATGGTGGAGCTATTTTGGAGAGAATGTTGGAACTGAAATGAACGGAAAAGGAGACGCGTTCACCAGACCCGTTATTATCCTGAAAAAATATGACAGATTTTCCTTTTTGGCTCTACCCCTGACAACCAAAGGCAAGGAAGGTACTTGGTATTTTGCTTTTACTCATAATAAGAAAAAGCAGACAGCAATATTGTCGCAATCAAGAATTATTAATTACAAAAGATTAAAGGAGAGGGTCGGAAAGGTTGACAGTGTTGACTATAATAATGTCAAAAAGGCCTTTTTAGACCTTCATAAATAGACCTCCGCCCTTTTAGGGCGGAGTCGTGGCGAATGCCAAATATGTAGTCATAATATCACCCACCAAAATCATGTCAACCCCGTTATCCACAGAATTATATGAGGTCCGACCTCCGATAAATATGAAAAAAAGTTTTCAAAAAACCTTAGTTCTTATTTGGCTGGTTATTTTTGGTTTTGTAATAAATATTTTGATAGCAAGGGCTGACAGCGTCACATTTACCTCTTCGCAGAAATGGACTGCTCCTGCGGGCGTTGTTTCGATTGATGCAGAAGTGCGCGGCGGAGGAGGCGGAGGCGGCAGACAAGGCATAACTGCGGACGGCGCCGGCGGTGGATCCGGCGGAGCTTATGCAAAGACATTTAATATTAACGTGGTTCCGGGCACGCAATATACCATTACCGCCGGTGCCGCCGGCGCCGGCGGGCCATCATCCGGCAGTTGCGGAACAGACGGCGGCGAAAGCATGGCTATTGCCTCAACCACTCTTTTGGCAAAAGGCGGATTGGGAGGATGTAAGTCTACTGGCTCCCCGCCTCCGGGACCTATTGGCGGGTCTGCAACAACAAGCATTGGTAATATCACTTGGGCCGGAGGCAGTGGCGGAACAGGGAAAAATCACAACACCGGGCAGGGCGGAGGAGGAGGAGAAGGCGGCTGCAGTACGCAAGACGGCAACGCAGGCGTAAGTCCCGGGACTAGTGGCGGAGCTGGAGGCACCGGGTGCGATGGAGGAGACGGTGGTACAGGAGGAACCGGAAGCGGAAGCGGAAGCCCTCCTGTTGCGGGAGAGTATGGCGGCGGAGGAGGAGGATCGGGAGAAAGCACCGGTTTGGGCGCCACTGCTGCAACCGGCACGGTCAGGATAATTTTTCACATAGAAATTTCCGGAAAACTTTATAATGACGAAGGAGTGACGGCGGACACAAGCGGGGGTGATACTATCAGGCTTGTTATTGCAACAAGCACTCCGGGAGTTTATTCCACAACAACTGCGCCTGGAACCGGATTTTGGGGGTTCCGCCTACCGAGCGGCGATGAGTCAACATACGGCTTTGCGACTGGCACTCCGATGATTGCGTTTCTTAGCGGGCAGGCTCAAAAAGCAGTAACGGTAAACAAAGCGTCGTCCACCGTTTATACCTCAAAGATAACCAATTTTGATCTTTACAAAGACAGAGTCATTTCAAAACACGAAGGGACAGGAGCGACTTCAACCACAATCGTAGATTTTGCAAAATATGACGGCGACAACAACTCAGATGTGTCGTACTTTGCTAATAGTGGGGCGCTTGAGATAAAAGCTGGAAATAAACTCTATGTCGCGCCCGGCTCGGAGTTTGCTCCGGCAGGAGCCGTAACAATTCATGGCAACGGCCCTTCCGGGAATGGAGTTGATGGGAGTTTGCTGCTTCCTGTCGGGGCTGGGCAAAATTCTAATGCCACCTCTTCAATTATGACTTTAGGCGGAGCTTTGACTTTGGCAGGCTCCTTAAACGCAAGCTCAACTTCCATTTTTAATCCGGGCGCGCAAACAACGACATTCAACGCTACGACTTCAGGCAAAATGATTATCGCCACAACTTCTCCATTAACAACTCTTGGAGGTGTCACCTTTAACGGCTCTTCTGGAGGATGGACATTTGGAGACAACGCTTCAACGACGGATTTTACTATTTCTGCAGGAAGCGTGACAGCGCCATCATTGCTTTCGGTGTCTGACAATTTCTCAAACTCCGGCACTTTTACTCATAATTCGGGGACTGTTTATTTCACCGGCACATCTAAAACTTTAAATTCCGGTGGTGAAATATTTAATAATGTGGAAGTTTCCGGGACTTATACCGCGCAAACCAATTCGTTAACCGCAGCCGGAAACGCAACAATCTCCGGCACGCTTGACGGGCGGGATTTTCCGCTTATACTTTCCGGAACCTCAAAAACTTTAACAGGAGGCGGAACGCTCGGAGCGCTCAATGTTACTGGAAGCGCGACTCTTTCCGGAGCCGATTTCACTGTTGGCACGACAACAATAAATTCTGGCGGGACGCTGACCATTGGCTCCGGAAGAGTTTACACTTCAACCTCAACACTTGCCGTATCCGGGACACTAGATGATTCCGGCGGTACCACTACTATCACACATTCAAACCTTACCGGCGCTGGGACGCTTAATTCCAACGTCAGTTTTGACGCAACTAACGATTCCATCAATATGCCGCAAAGAACGTACGGCGGGGGAGTTAAAATTTTTAACTCTGGAGGGCTTCCTCGCACCGTTACAATGCTTTCTGGCACGCACACAATTTCTAAAAATCTTATGATCCAAAACACGGGAGTAGGCGCTACTTTAAATGGCTCAATTAATTCTGCGGCCGCCACAATTTCAGGCGATGTTTCCTTCCTTACAACGGGCGGCACGATTTTAACAGGAGCATCCGCGAATACTTGGCAGGTTTCAGGAAATGTCAATTTCACCAACGGAACTTTTACTGCCGGTTCCGGCAACACTTTTACCATGAACGGCACCGGCAAAACTTTGACTTCCGCCTCTCAAGAGTTTGGCAATCTTACTCTTTCGGGGACGATTACTACTGTTGGCACAGTTTCGGCGACTGGAGCTCTTGTGCTTTCGGGTTCAGCAATTACTTTAGGATCAACCGCTTCAACAACCGGCAACGCCACGCTTTCCGGCACTATTTATCCCCAGCAGCAGCCGGTGATTTTAAACGGAATCGGCGCGACGCTCACAGGAGGTGGAACGGTGGGCGCTTTGCAGACGAATGGGACATACACGCTTTCTGGAAGTGATTTAACAGTGGGGACGACTACTATTATAAATAATGGCGCGCTGACGGTCGGCGCGGGGAGAATTTACACTTCAACTTCAACTCTGGCGATTGGCGGAACCGTAAGCGGCTCTGGCACAACAACCATCAAACATTCCAATCTTACTGGCACAGGAGCGCTAAATTCCAACGCAAGTTTTGACGCATCTGGAGGCGCAATTACCGCGCCAGCACGTACTTACGGCGCCAATGTTGAGATTGTAAATGGCGCGGGGAACGCAGTAACAGCGGGAGGAAACGCGACTTCAACCAACGCCTTCCTTATCAATGCCGGCGGATCGTTCACGGCCCCAGGGGCAACTGCTTCATTATACATAGGCAGAGATTACACAAATTATGGGACATTCACGCATAATTCCGGGAAGACATTTTTTAACGGCACGGGCGGGCAAATTATTTCCGGCGCGACAAGCTCCTCCGCGTTTAACAATATTGACTTCTCCGACGCGGGCGCAAAAACTTTTTCCGGAAACGCTTCAACAACTCACTGGACGATTCAGGGCGGCGCCTCCGGAACTGTATCTGCTCCAACACTTCTTTCAATAGCCGGCAACTACACCAACTTTGGGACCCTTTCCGCCGGCAACGGGACGACCACGTTCAGCGGAACTTCGGCGCAAACGATAAGCGGCACGGCGACCGGAACTTCGGCGTTTTATAATCTTGAGATAATCAACAGCTCCGCAAGCACGACTTTCTCTTCCGCCGCTTCAACAACAAAGAATTTCTATGTTTCTACAGCTAATGCCAAAGTGGAGTTCGCGGCAGGGGCGACTTCTTCAATGACCAACTTAATAGTAAACGGGGGAGCCGCCAATACAGCAATCAATCTTTTTTCAGGCGCTCCGGGAACGCAATGGAATGTGTACGCGACTGGAACCCGTTCTGTTCAGTTCGCCAGAGTGCAGGATTCGGATGCATGCAGCGATGCGGGCAACATTGATGTGACAGGCGGCAACAACACTGATGTTGGAAATAACGAGTGCTGGGATTTTGTCACGGATGTTGCCGCAACAGCAACTTCGTCCGCAGACCAGACGTTTGAGGTAAATCAAGCTGCAACTGCCATGAGCCAGCTTACTGTAACCGCAGGAGCGGGCACAGGAGCAATTAACGCGACTGACGCGACTGGAGACTTGCGGATTGCGATTGCGACTTCAACGGTCAATATGCTTTGGGACCAGACGAAAACGGACGCGATTTTCGGAGGCACGGCGTCTTCTTCCGCGAAAATCGCGGCTTGCGGCTGTGTAACTTTTGAAGGAGGAAATTCGGTTGCAAAAATTGACGTAATTTCCGATTTTAGTTCGGGAGACGTTCTTACAATCTCCGGTCTCCGGTTCACCACTTTCAGCGCGGCGAATGCGTCTTCAACCGCTTTGCAATTATTCCTCAACGGCGCCAATGACATCTCTGCAAACGCGCAGGACACTTTGAAATATGTGGCAATTTACGGAAAACTCGCTTTGGGAGCGCATAATTCCAATCAGCCAGCGAACACGTTTGATCAAGGAAGCACCTCTTTAACTAATCAGGATGTTTTCAGATTCAAATTCACACCAACCGGCGAGAACGCTTCTAATACTCCTATTATCTCGCTTTCAAATGTCGGCGGATTTGTTTCCGCAAATGTTACTAACGCCAATCTTTATGTTGACGCAAACAATAATGGCTCGGTTGACGACGGCGACTACGCGCTAGGCGGAACCGGAGAGGTTTCCATTTCCGGCACGGCCGGCACAATCACTTTTTCTACTCCTTTTGCCGCGACTACAACCTCAAAAAACTACATTTTACGCGCCAATTTTACGAGCGTAAATACCGGAGACCAGATGACCTTCGGGCTTACGACTTCCAATATTACAGCTTCTGGCACCGTGAGCAAGATCAACATAACTCCAACCGGATCTGTCGCTCAAGCGACGCATTTTAGGCCGTCAGGAGGCGGCGTGGCTCCTACGGATGCGGCTCCGGCTGATGTGGGCGTTTTCGGAGGGACAGGGCAGAGCGGTGGAACTCCTACAGGCGGAGACGAGAGCGGCGGACAGCAGGGCGGAGGCACCGGGCCGGGGGGAGGAACAGGAGGAGGAATTGATTTGGAGCCTTTGCTTTTACGGAAGCTGGCGCAGGTCGTTGGCGGATTTCGCGCTCTGATTAACATTTTTTGGAGGTAAAATGGTTTTTATCAACAACGAAAAAAGATTTTTAAAAAATTTATGTTAAATTTGAAGGATTTTGATGGCTGGAACGGCAGGAAAAAGAATATTCATAAAAATGGGCTTGCAAAGCTTTACGGCGCCCGCGAGGTTTGGTGGTGTTCTCTCGGAGTTAATATCGGTTTTGAGCAGGATGGTACTGGCAAAGACAACGAGAGGCCGGTTCTTATACTAAAAGGATTCAGCAGGCAAGTTTGTTTGATTGTCCCGCTCACTACTTCCACTAAGAAAAATCCATATCATATAGCAGCTGGAAAAGTAGATGGAAAAGACGCTTTTGCCATTATTTCGCAGGTTAGATTAATAGACACCAAGCGGTTAATCAATAAAGTCGGCATTATTGATAAGGTTTTGTTTGATAAAACAAGAAAAACCGTTAAAGACATGCTTTAACGGAATTTCGTTCTCCCCGCCGAAGCGGGGCGAGGCCGAAGCCATTTGTAATGCCATTATAGCAAATAGAATAGCCGTGTCAATAGCACAATGTGGATAAATAAATTAAGCAAGAAATGACAAAAAAACTTTTAAAAATTTTATTGGCCGTTATGTTTTTTTCCATCACCGGCGCGGCGCCGGCGCTGGCGGCGGTAAATTACTCCCGCTCTCCATCTGGCGCCTCTATCGCAGGCCCGGTAACATTTAATGTCTCGCTGGATAGTTTTGATGATTCTGGTTGCGTTGCGCCGCACAATAATTTTTGGGAGATAATCGTATATGATTATTACGGCGTTGCCGGAGGAGGCTCCGCTATTAGTAGTTACGCACCAGCTTCAACGCTTAGCATCAAAGCGACTATTGCGTTGCCTGTTGGAGATATTTATAGCGTGGAAATCGGCTGCAGCATTGACGGCGTGGAAAAAGAACAAGGAGTAGCAAGCGGCGCTTTGCTTGAAAATAGCGGTGGGGGCATTGCTGTTTTTAAAGTGGCGGGCTTGTCGCTTACACCGCCATTTGTTGCAACGCAATCTGCGTCAACAGAAACTGGCCTGCAATTAACGCCGATACCCATTCCAAACCCAATATTTAATCAGGATTTAGACCTTGGCAGTGTCGGGGATGGCGTAAAAATTCTTCAGGCATTACTCGCCGGCTGGCCAGAAATTTATCCAGAAGGGTTTGTAACTGGCTACTTCGGCCCTCTTACCCAAAAAGCTGTTGAGCGTTTTCAGATTAAATATGGAATTGTGACTCAAGGAGATCCAATATCCACCGGCTTTGGCCGCGTCGGCCCAAAAACCCGCGCTAAATTAAATGAGATAATAAATGCGCGATGAGAAATTTAGGAAAAATGCGCGAAACCAAAAATCCCGCCCTTTCGGGCAGGATTTTTGGTGTGGACCCGGCGGGAATCGAACCCGCTTCCTCGTGTGACAACAACGAGATGCTAGCCATATACACCACAGGCCCAGGTCCACGGAGTTATAATAAATTAGAAAAAGCCCTTTTTCAAGGACTTTTTCTAAGTCACACGAGTTTGCCCGCAGTGTTGCGAACATCCTGTTGTTTAAGTCCATTATACATCCCTCATTAACCGTGTCAAGACCGTTATCCACAATCAGTATCCTTCTATCCATCAGCCTTTTTCTTTTTCCATTTGAAAAAGTTTCCGCCGCGATCACTTACTCCCGCTCTCCATCTGGCGCCTCTATCGCAGGCCCGGTAACATTTAATGTCTCGCTGGATAGTTTTGATGATTCTGGTTGCGTTGCGCCGCAC
>C687J35174_10005453_pt1 | contig 16766 bp, 17 predicted proteins | sample RifCSPhighO2_01_FD_35174 | JGI IMG/M metagenome (IMG submission 35174) | reverse complement strand
CCCGCCCGCCTGGACGGCACGTCGGGCGGGGGATAAGGGGTGAGGTAGAAAAATTTGCAGAAAAAGAGGGGAAAGGAGAGACTTTGTGGCCCTTGCGCTACTCCCTATCGGGAAAGGAAAAATCTCCAGATCCATTTACCTTAATCCAAATCCTCGGCAAGCAAGAGACCATTGATCGAATCCAAAACGCCATTGAAACTTTGAAATGAAAACGAGTATGTATATAAAATTTAAATTATATTTGGGGCTGTTGATTCTTTGTTCCATCGTGACTCTACCTTACATTACGCATTCTCAATCTGCAGGAGAATTGCAAGACAAAATAGATTCTCACAACGATAAGATTAAAAAGCTGGAAGAAGACATAAAGGCCTACGAAAAACAAATAGAAACGGTTGGAACCGAAGCAAAAACTCTGCAAAACGCCATCAAAACTCTAGACATCAGCAAGCAAAAAATAAGCACTGAAATCAAAAAAACCCAAACTGGGATTGAAAAAACAAACTTGTCGATAGAACAACTGGGTAGCGAAATTGGCAACATAGAGCAAAAGATAGAGTCCAATATTGAGATCATTGAAAAAGCCATAAGAAACATGAATCAAAATGATGACAAAACGCTTCTCGAAAGCTTCCTCGAGAGCAAGAGTTTGGCGGAAGTTTTGGATGAATATGAGTCGGTAAGTCAGTTCCAACAAAAGATACGCGAACAGTCGAAAGAACTTGCCTATTATAAAGAAGATCTATCCGGCAAAAAAACTGTCGCGGAAAAAGAAAAGAAAAATCTAGTAACTCTAAAGTCAGATCTGGACGACCAGAACCAAATATTGGACATAAACAAAAAGGAAAAAAATCAGCTTCTTTCTGAAACCAAAAGCAAGGAAAGCGCTTATAAAACACTACTTGCAAGCAGACAAGCCGAAAAAGAAAAATTCGAACGCGAGCTTTTTGAATTTGAATCACAATTAAAAAAAGTGATAGACCCAAACAGCTTCCCCACCGCAGGGAAGGGAATACTCAAATACCCTCTTGATAACATCACAGTAACCCAAGCTTTCGGCAGGACGGTCGACGCTAAAAAGCTTTACGTGTCAGGGACCCACAACGGAGTCGACTTCAGGGCTAGTCGTGGCACTCCAGTTAAAGCTTCTCTTGACGGAATCGTTGAAGGATTGGGAAATACAGACTCGCAGAAAGGTTGCTACTCTTACGGCAAATGGGTTTTGATAAAACACCCGAATGGACTATCGACCCTTTACGCTCATCTTGATTTGATAAAAGTATCATCCGGACAAAGCGTAGAAACCGGCGAACTGTTGGGCTACAGCGGGCAAACCGGCTACGCCACAGGCCCGCACCTTCACTTTACAGTTTACGCAAGCCAAGGTGTTGAGATCCAAAGATACTCTTCAAGCAAGAATTGCAAAAATGTCGACATCCCCATAGCTGACAGCCAAGCATACCTTGACCCTATGTTATACTTCTAGACATGAAAAAAACTAGCCAAAAAGGTTTTATACGAGCAACCTTGATCATAGTCGGGGCTTTAGTCGTCCTTAAATACGCTTACGACATAGACGTCGTTGAATTTCTAACAACCGGCAATTTTAGGAAAATATTGGATAAATTTTATAATTTAGGATCAGCCGGCTGGGAAAAGTATAGGGAACTAATCTTGAAGGTTTGGGATTACATTTGGACGCTAGCAAAGAATACAATCTCCAAAATAAAAAATTAACGAACAGGGGAGCCGTTTTAAACATCCGTAAACCCGTNTTTAGTTTAAATGATAGGTATGGTTTACAAGATATATTGTGGGACGTTTATATAGCTTATGGCTATGGATGGTCATCTATTTTATTTATTTTTATATCTACATAAAAACAAAATCCCCTACCACAAGGATAAGAGATTTTGTTTTTAATTTTATCTAACTGCCAACGCGTTATATTCGGAGTATGCCGCAGTTTTTTTCCAACATGGGGCAGAGGAGGACCAGGGCTGAACTCCATATTTCTCGAAAAGATATCTCGCATAAGCGGTATTCCCTTCTATGGTCAATATGTTGTATCCAAGTCTTGCTGAATCCTCGTTGTGGTAATACTCGTTGATTTGCATCACNCCTCTGTCCAAATTGTTCACTTCNCCACGAAGAATATCTCCTCTGTGATCGTGCTGACGAAATCTGGATTCACACTTTGCGATTTCAACCATTACCGGTATGTCGGAAAAATAATTTCTGACATANTCTTCTACTGTTATACTTTTTTCAATGTCCTTATTCTCTACCGTCTTACTAGTTTTAACGTAGTTCGGAGAGAGCATGTCCTGAACAGTCTTTTCTGGCATAACTTGAGGTATTGCACTCACAGCGCCAAGTCCGGCAATGTTCGAGGCCATCATAACGAATCCCAAAACTGTAGTTTGGAAAATAAGCCAATTGTTTAATTTTAATCTCTCCCCCACCCTGATTATTTAGCCGAATGGGCAAGAAAAGAGTAGGGACATCATTTAGATAATCCTCAAGCGCGAACCTGTTTTTTCCACCAGTGAATCCGGCGAGTTTAACATTTTTTTGCTTGAGCCAAAAAACATCCCTAAAAACAACAAATCCAGCTTTCACTGGAACTACATACAGTATAGCATATTTATCGATTGACGTCAATAGATAAATATTGTGCTATTTTGGCCTGTTTTATGGCTAAAATACCACCAAATCACCTGGGTTTAAGCCATCTACAACCTCTGCCATTCCATCGCTCCCCTCTCTTCCAAGATTTATTTCTATTTTTTCTTGCTTTCCATTTACTACCTTATTTACAAAACTTTTCCCGTCCTCTTTACTGACGGCATACAAAGGCAAAACAACAGCATTGTCTATTTTGGAAGTCTCTATCTTTAGATCGGCCGTGAGACCGTTTTTTATCCTAGGATCAATACCGTCATAATTCCAAGAGACTGTCCCGTCTTCCAATTTTTCTATATTTCCAAAATCGACTCTGATTTTATAATTGACAACACCTTCAACTAAGATATCGCCCGGCTCAATAAAAGATACAAATCCTCTAAAATCTTCACCCGGGAATGCATCAAACTTCACAGATACGGAGTTGCCTTCTTTTAGTTTGCCTATGTTTATCTCTGATATGTTGGCTTCTATATACATATCCTGATTGCTTGTCATGGAGACAAGTGTTTCTCCCGCATTCACTGCCGCTCCGACTTTCGCGTCTTGGACTGTGATCAATCCGTCAAATGGAGCTCTGATGACCGCTTTACCTAGAGTTGCTTCAAGGGAAGAGAGAGCGCTTCTTGCTTGGTCTACCTTTGCCTTTTGGATTAGCACGTCCTTGTATTCGCCAGTCTGACTATCCAACTGGGGAGCAAGGTTAAGCTTGTCTTTGGCAGAAATAAGACTAGCAAACGAGGTGGCCACGTCAGATCTTGCATTTGATATTGAGGTTTTGTAGCCATTAACCGTAGTCTCATATTCAAAATTTGCCGGAGAAAATGAATTCATCGCAGAAGCCACACTGTCAAGAAAATCAAGAATGGTCTTCATGTTCGAGATTGCTTTTTCGGTACTTTTATATGGATCCGTCTCTAAACTTTCGGTGTTTTTAGAAGCTTCCCATGCTTTTAAAATTTCCTCTATTATTATCCTTTCATTGTTTAAAGCCAAAGACTGTTCGGTTGGAACAGGAAAATAGTGTATGAAATTGCCATCAGTAAAGCTGACCTCAAACCTGGGGTTTTGTGGCACATTTTCGAAAAACTGATCAACTTTATTTCTGATGGCATTGTCAGAAGTAAGGAAAGCGTCCTGCAAGGCGACTTCAAGCGAGCGCGCAGAATCTTCATAGGACCTAGGAGAGACATTTTCTATTTCTCGCAACCTCAAAATCTCTTCATCTAGAACAGCTCTCGCTTTTGCTATATCAGAAGAAACTTCTCCAGACTCCAAAGAAGCTATTGTCTCTCCAGCCCTTACAAAATCGCCGACAGACGCCCGCACAATCGCCACCCTCCCGGATTTGTCAAAGCCAAGATCAACGCTTCTGGCAGGTTTGACCTTCCCCGTAGCGGCCACTTCTTGCACTATTTCTCCCCTCTCTACCGTAAGAATCTGCCCTCCATTTTCTCCGCCAAAAACAAAGATCGATGCAATGCCGAGCGCCACCAAGATTCCAAAAATGACCTTCTTTGATTTAAGTATTTTCGCAAAATTCATAGATGCTTATTCTAACACAATATTTACATTTTTAAATGGTTTTTAATGAATGATGTCTTTAGGCAGACCATCAGAAAGGATCTGCCCCTCTCCTATCCTTATGGCTCTTTTGGTAAGCAGGGCATATTCAGGTTCATGAGTAACCATGATTATAGTTTGCCCCTTACCGTTTAGTTCCAAGAAAGCTTCCATGACAGTGTTCGCCGTTTCCGAATCAAGGTTTGCTGTTGGCTCATCTGCAAATATTATTTTTGGCTCGTGAGCTATCGCTCTAGCAATAGAAACTCTCTGCTGTTCACCGCCAGACATTTGGTTCGGTAGATTATCCACCCTCGAAGAAAGACCGACCTTTGAAAGGGCGTCATGCGCCTTCTTATAAGCTATACCTTTTTCTATACCCTGCATCAAGAGAGGCACAACTGTATTTTCTGTGGCAGTAAGTTCCGGCACAAGAGCGTAATCTTGAAAAACATACCCAAGCTCACGAAGCCGGAAATCTGTGCGCTCATCATGGTCAAGAGAAGTTACGTTTACCCCGTCTATAACTATTTCCCCAGAGTTCGGGTGATCCAAGAGACCCAGCTGATAGAGAAGGGTTGATTTACCGGATCCGGACCTGCCAGTTATCGAAAAAAAGCTTCCTTCTTCGACAAAAAAAGACATTTTATCCAAAACCAGTAACTCTTTGTCTCCAGTTTTAAAAGATTTGGTCAAATTTTTTACTTCGATTATATTTTTCATTTTTATTTTATGATCATCTGCCCAGTATTGAGTCCAGCGTATTTTTCTTTACTACAATGCGCGCAGGGACAAAGCCGGCAATCAAGGTGGCAAACATCAGCATGAAAACTCTAAAGAATGTCGCTCCAACCTCGGCCACCAAAATGCCGTCGCTGAAAGGAAATCTTATCGGGTTGGCGGCAATAAAAGGAACCAGAAAACCATATAGAATCAAAAGGCCTATTCCTATGCCAAAAAACGCATAGAAAACAGATTGAAATATGTAAGCGATCTCGATAGCTTGCGCGCTTATGCCTATACCCTTGAGTATACCGATAAACTTCCTTCTGGTGATAGCGTTGACAAATATGACGATAAAAATGGTTATGGAAGCGACCACCAGACCAATGGAACCAACCACATTTCCAAGAATTGCGAAAGTATTCTTGATGTCTATCACGAATTTAGGTAAAGCGTCTTCCGCTGTTTGGACTCTCGCAGTCTCCCCCACCCCGGCTCTTAAAAGAGAATCTTTTACCAGGTTTGGGTCAGTGCCAGGAATTAATTTGATAGCTATCTCATCTACATTGTAGTCAGTCCGCCCAATCATATTTCGGAGCACCGAATCAAGCACGTAAGCTCTAAAATCTACTTCGTCAGCCTTGCTTTGTATCACGCCTTTGACGATAAACTCTTTAGTGTTGCCCGCCACCGAAACCCTGACCTTATCGCCCATCTCCACGTTTTCAAGAAAACTAAAACTTGCAGAGTCAACCGGAACATATTTTTTTAGAAGACTCGAACCAAGAACAATATACTCGGAATCATTGGGCCCCAGAAAAGAACCTTCTGCCATTTTACTGGACAGATTTGTCGTTGCTTCTTCTTTAATAGGGTTTATGCCGGCAATAACTCCACCCGCGCTATTTGGCGCGTCAGTCAACTTGACTCTTGATTTGTAACCGGCCTCTATAGTTCCAGACTCCAGATATCTAGCCGAGTAAGTCCTCACCCAAGGCAAACTTTCAATCTTTTTCAAAACATCCGGAGTGCTTTCTATATAACCCTTCTTTGGAAGCTTGGAGACAAAAACTTCCCCAGTCGAATATTCTCTGTAAACAAGAATAGATCCTTCTATCAGCCCGACCAAAACTCCTCGAACAACAACAAGGTTTAGGAATGTTAGAGTCATCACGAAAATAATAAGAGCGGTGGTCGCCTTGCTCGATCTTTTGACCTGCCTCAAAGCCAAAAAGAATCCGAGATTAAGCGATATAAAAAACTGATTTATTTTTTTCTTCTGCTTTTCCATCTTCTATTTATTGCTACTGCAAACCCTTGCAGTTGGCAGCAGGAGTGTAGCCTTTGGCCCGAGCTTCTTCGATAGAGTTAAAAGTGATTTTATTTTTTTCGGTAATTTGTTTGGCTCCAGCGCACCACGGGTAATGATACTTCGTGCCGTTCTTTGAAGCAACCACGGTTTCCGCGCTCGGATAACTTGTGCCAGATATCAGAGATGCGGAATTTTGCTGTGTTTCGAGTGGTGCGGAGCTCCCCTCTCTCAGATTTAGAGAGGAGTTTGGGAGTGAGTTATTTGAGTTATAAACCCGCACAGGTTCTCTTGTTTTTGTCGCCCCAGAAATTCTGCCTAGAAAAAATGAAGCCAAAGCCACCAACACCAAAACAGAAGCCAAAAAATATCTGCTTTCTAAAAAAGCCTCTAATTTGGCCTTGAAATCACTTGTATTTTCAAGCTCAAAATCTTCTTCCGATACATACTCGTCGACACTTGCCTTTTCTTCCATGTTGGTTTAATATTAGCACCACTATGGCACATAAAAAAGCCGCAGGAACAACCAAAAACGGGAGAGATTCTCAAGCAAAATATCTAGGCGTAAAGATAGCCGACGGCGGTTTTGCTGGTGTCGGCTCTATAATAGTGCGCCAACGAGGATCTAAAATACTACCGGGAGACAATGTCGGGCTAGGCCGAGATTACACCATTTTTGCTCTCAAGGAAGGCACTGTAAAGATGAATTCGAAGCGAAAAGTTCATTTTGACGGCTCCATCGTCACCAAAAAAACAGTAAGCGTAGTCTAGAAAAAATGTTTATGTAGCAAACATCCGCTACTCGGCCTCCACCTCCACCTCAAATTCTTTTTCCATGTCCCCCACCACGGCTTTTACCATATGAGAACCTGTTTGCTTGATTGGCGTGTTTATTTTTAAGAATTTTATAAATTCGGCCGGAAGATCTATTTTTGCCTGACTTTTCAAAGCTTTTGATATGTCTTCTTCGTGCACGGCGGCAAAAAGATGTCCGGAAGAATTTGCTTTTGATTTTATTAAAACATGTGTCTCCGAAAGAGAGTCCAACTGTTTTCGTAAAAGTTCTTTTTTGGTTTCCAGTTCGGCGTCATTTGCCGATTTCAAAACCATGGCCTTTTTGACTGCGCTCTGACTTGCAAATTCGGCAAGTTTTTTGGGCAAAAGAAAATTGTTGGCGTATCCGTCTGATACTTCTTTGATCTCATACTTCCGACCAATCCCCTTCACATCCTGTTTTAAAATTATTTTCATTTTATTTTACAGATTTAGCAAATATTTTACCGCTTCATCAAGGATGGGATCAGCCCCATCTTTTGTGTTTTCTGGAGTCGCGAGGACTTCAATGTCGGGGGTAATGCCTCCAACAGAAATCGAATTGCCCATCGGAGTCAGCCAGTGAGCCACGGTGATTTTTAGCGAGGTTTCAGAAGTTATGGGTAGCAGTTCTTGAACCGAACCTTTGCCAAAAGTCTTTTCTCCTATTATCACACCCTTGTCATGCTCTCTCAATGCCCCAGCCAATATCTCCGAAGCCGAAGCGGAACCGCCGTTTACAAGAATGGCCAACTTCAACCTGTCTGTAAAAACATCATAGCCCTTGCTTCTATATTCGCGTTTTTCTTTGCCCTCGCCGAAGTCTTCCGTTACCACAACTTTGCCGGTCGGCAGAAACCAACTCGCCATGTCGATCGCCGCCTCCAAAAAACCCCCGGGGTTATTTCTCAAATCGATCACCAATTTGTCTGCGCCAGATTCAACAAATTCCCTCAACCCTTCCCTAAACAACCCCGTTGAATTCGCAGAAAAATTGTATAATTCTAAGACAAACACGCCCTCGGGCAACAACTTCGTCTCTACTGTCGGTATTTCGATAGCCGCTCTGATGATATCTTTAGTTACTGGATCCTCCCCTTCTCTTGCAAAAATTATGGACACTTTAGTGCCGATTTCTCCCCTTATCAATCTGACGGCCTCGTCAGTATTCATATTTAAAGAAGGTTTGCCGTCAATCGAGAGTATCTTGTCCCCCGGTTTAACGCCGGCCTTGAACGCGGGTGTATTTTTTAGAGGGGCAATTACCGTCAGAGAACCGTCGGTTATATCAATCTCCATTCCAACACCGCCAAAACTGCCGCTTATTTCTTCCTCAAAAACTTTTGCTTCAGCCGGAGGGAAAAATACCGTGTAGGGATCTTTGTAGGACGCGGCAAGACCGCCGATAGCGCCCCAAAGTTTGTCTTCGCTTGTGACTCCGGGAGTTGTCGAGGAAGATGGAGCAAATCTTTCATTCAAAATGGACCAGGCCTTCCAAAATGGCTCCAGATCAACATTTTCCGTGCTGGTAGCATTAAGAATTGAAATATTCGCGCGATAATAAGATTGGCCTTTTCCAATTTGGAAACCAACGACAAACACTACGCCAATCAGCACCAACGATATTAGTATATTTGCATGTTTTTCTTTCATTTTTTTCTATGTTTTCTGCTATAATATATCATATATAAATCTTTATAAAAACTATTATTTAGTAGCCAAAACCAATGATTACAAACAGGTCGTTTTTTGACCAGACTTGGGCAGACGTGAATTCACCAACAAAAGAAGAGCTCGACTCTCTAACACTTTCAGAAAATCTTGATCCGATAATAGCGAGAGACCTGCTTATACCCACCCCAAAACAGCAGGCCAAAGAATTTGGCGATAGTCTCTATGTGGTCCTTCATGTTCCTTTTTTCAACCATTCCCGCATGGAAAATTCCGAGCAAGAAATTGATTTTGTAATTTCAGAAAAAAAACTGATCACAGTAAGATACGATAGCATAGACGCACTTCATCATTTCAGCAAACAGATTGAGGTTGCCGAAATATTGAACAAAGAGCATCACCCTCATCTATTTTTCGGTCTAGCGGAAGAAATTTATAAATTCCTTTTTGATGAGATCGAGTATATGGAAGACCAAATAAAAGAGATCGAGACGAAAACTTTTTCCGGGCTTGAAAAAGAAATGGTTTGGAGTATTTCATACGTGGCGCGCAATCTTCTTCTGATCAAGCGCACCGTAGGCGCTCACGAGACAGTTTGGGAAAATCTTGAAAAAAATGGGGAGAAACTTTTTGGCGCAAAATTTGCAAAAGACGCAAAACGGCTGTTTGAGGAGTGGAAACGCTTGATGGCAACAACCAAAAATATGACAGATGGGCTGGAGGAAATCAGACAGACAAACAACTCCCTTCTCACAACCAAACAGAACGAGGTTATGCAAGTTTTCACAATTATGGCCTTTGTCACCTTCCCTCTTTCGTTGATTGCTGGGATTTTCGGCATGAACACGACATCAATGCCTATAGTCGGTGCGTTGAATGATTTTTGGATAATAGTAGGCATCATGCTTGCCATAAGCATTGCAATGTTTTTCTATTTCAAGTATAAAAAGTGGATATAATGGAAATCAACCTACATAACACGCTAACAAACAAAAAAGAAAAGTTTGAATCACTCGAGAAAGGTGCGGTCAAAATGTACAACTGCGGTCCAACAGTTTACGGAAGACAACACATAGGAAATCTTTCGATGTTTGTGTTTGCCGATATATTAAGAAGGACACTGGAATATTCCGGACTCAAGGTAAAGCAGGTAATAAACTTTACTGACTTTGGGCACCTATCTGGAGACAATGACGGCCAAGCCGACGAGGGAGAAGACAGGATGAGCAAAGGTTTAAAAAGGGAGGGTTTTGCCTTAACACTCGAAAACATGAGGAAGCTGGCCGAGAAATACGCCAACATTTTCCTTTCTGATCTCAAGCTTTTAAACATTGACCCCGAAAAAATTATTTTCCCTTACGCTTCAGACTATATAGAAGAACAAATAAATCTTATAAAAATTTTAGAGGAAAAAGGATTCGCCTACAGTGGAGAACAAGGTGTTTATTTTGATACCAAGAAATTCCCCAACTACGGCAAGCTTGGCAACATAAATCTTGAGGGCTTGGAGGAAGGCGCTCGCGTATCAAAAACCGAAAAACGAAACCCTACAGATTTTATCCTTTGGAAATCAGACAAAAAGCTGGGCTGGGAGTCGCCATGGGGTTTGGGTTTTCCCGGCTGGCACATTGAATGCTCGGCGATGATTATAAAAATTTTAGGCGAACAAATAGACATCCACACCGGAGGCATCGAGCATATAGGCGTGCATCACAACAATGAAATCGCCCAATCTGAAGCGGCAACCGGCACCTCGCCATTTTCAAAATTCTGGCTTCATCGCGAGCATATCAAAATAGATGACATGAAAATCTCAAAATCCGAAGGCACAGCTTTTTATATGGATGATTTGTTGAAACACAAGATTCACCCTCTCTCCTTCCGCTACTGGTTACTCACTTCACACTACAAAACTCCAGCCAATTTTACCTGGGAAGGAGTGCTTGGCGCCCAAAATGCTTATGAAAAAATACTCTCCTCTTTCAAAGAACTTCCAGAAGAAAGCGGGAATGATGGCGAGATCGTGAGTGGTTTTGAAGAAGCGATTTCAGACGATCTAAATACCCCGAAAGTTATGGCCCTGCTTCAGGACGCAAAATCAAAATATGCGATAAGTAAAATCGATTCTGTTCTTGGTTTGAAAATAGAAACTTTGTCCAAAGAAATTTTTGAAAATATCCCCGACGAAATATTGGAGCTCAAAAAAGAACGCGATGATGCAAGAAGTAGAAAAGATTGGCAAAGAAGCGACGAACTTAGAGTTGAAATAGAAAAAGAAGGCTACATCCTTGAAGACAAAATTGAATCTGGCACCATCCGCCGTGTTCTCGCCTCGATAAATTGAGCCCCTTCCATAAATCAATTCGTTTCTCAAGTTAAATATTTTCCCAAGTCATAATTTTCCCAAGTTATAAATATTTTTAACACACCACAAACAACCCAAGTTCGGGCGATAGGCCAAACTTGGGTTGTTTTGTTTATGTTTTATAGTTTGTAAAAGGAAAGGCCATCTTTAACTTTCGATCTGGTTCAATGGAATCCGCAACAATATACTTAATATTCCCTTCCACTCCATACAAACTAGCTATTTTGAATACAGCATCCTTACATTCATGCGGATAAACAAATATCGATTTTTCAAGATTACACATTCCGATAAAAGTAAGAGTGTTCGAAAAACGTTTTCTTTGAATTTTCTGTTTCTCTGGAATATCAAAAGTGACTATCCTCCATTTTCCATCCCAGANAGGATTGTGAGGCAATTTAATTTTTTTTGCCTGCAAATTAGCAAAGAAATTTTTCCCTTCCTCCGTTAGAGCNAAGTNGCCTTTTCCGTTTTTTATCCAAAAACGCACGAATNTCCTATTTTCAAGAGATTTGATTGCCCTTTTTGTTCTGTAGTTGCTTCTGTAATCCGGAGCCCACCCAAGAAGCTTTATTATGTGTCCAGCCGCGCCAGGAGCGGCTATGCCCAAAAACATTATCGTTCCAATTTTTGCGACACTTTCAAGAATTTCAACGGTTTTTTCGTTTAGTATTGTTTTTCTTTTTGCTACCACCCACTCATTGTAACCCAAGTTCGGGCGATAGGCCAAACTTGGGTTGTTTATTAATTTTTTTAAAAATGGTAAAACAAAAATAATTGTGGAAAAAGTATTTAAATTTAGATATATTTAATCGCAAGTAATAATAATGCGGGTATAGTTTAGTGGCATGATGCGACCTTCCCAAGGTTGAGACGGGGGTTCGATTCCCCCTACCCGCACATTAGTATACTTTTCTTACGATTTTCTGAATCTGTTATTTAGTTTTCCGATTTTGGCGGTTATAACACGTTTGTTTTTCTAATACTGGAAATGATACGATTTTTTGAACAAAAACTGATTTAAGCCTTAAAATAAGGGTATTCTCAGCTTTTTAGATCGGTTCTAACCGGCTATTTACAAATGTCTTATTTAATGATTATATGATACGCAGAATAGATAAGGAGAACTTATGCAAATCAAGCGTGGCTCTACTAGAGTAGCCCTAATTGTCTTTGGCATCGTATTCAAACTTCCAGCCTTGAGGCAAATGACTACTCATGGGCTCCGGTTTCACTACATGCGCGGGATTATCGCTAATGCATCGGAGTTTGCAACTTACATCCTGTGCAATAAAGCTTCCTTTCTGGCACCAGTTTTTAGTCTGGGCTTCGTAAGTATCTCGAGGTTTGAGAGTGGCGAGAAACCAACATGGGAGGAACTGAGGGAGATTTTTCGGAAGCTTCCACCCGACGCACAGAAACTTCTTAGATATATGAGTCGTCATCCTTTTACCCCTCAAAACTTTCGGCGAAGTAGCACCGGATTGAAAATGATCGACTTCGGCGATGGTTTTGGAGAGAGATATCCTTTATCGTACTTTCTTCGTAGATTCCACAAGGAATTTGAAGAAGTACTTAAGGAGGTACAGACAGCGGCTATGAAATAGTCGCTGTTTTTGTATTAAAAAATTATTTCGGTGGATATAAATATGCAGTAACAGCATCATACATTTTTTTCATTTCTAAGACATGAGGTTCGAAAGCCTTATTGAGATGTAGACACCAATAGCGGTAATTATCGTGAAAACCATAATCGTCCTCCTCAAACAGCCTTGAAGTAAAGGCATTCCTATACTTTATCTCAATAGGCATTTGTATTTTTTGAAATAGGTCAAACCACAAGGCGTCAAATTCCTTTAATTCATCTGTACCTTTAGATGTAGATTTATCTTTATTTTCATAATATCTAGATTGGTAATGTCCATATAGTCTCAACAATATATCGTCATATTTATCTAATCCATAATCTTTGTACTTACTAAGCTCAGTTTTTATCAAAAGTGGATGTAAATTTATCATTCCCCATATTATTTATGGGATAATACTACATTCGGTTATAACTTGGTATACTAATCCTAAAATATCCTTATTTTATAACACATTTTTGATATTTAATCTGACAGAATTGAGTTTTGAATAAAATTTGTTGACAAAATTTTATAGTTTGATAGCATTTCCCCTTGGAAGAGTGCGTCTAGCGGTCCTTCTTACTCCGCCTTGGAACGCCTGATGGGGAAACACTCTTCCGCCAAATTTGCCGGCGTCTCACGAGATGCCGTTTTTCTATTGGCCAAACAAGTTGCCCAAAAAATCTTTAAATTTCTGCCAACTCGATTTTTGAGGCAAAACCGATTCGGACGGAGCTTTTTCTTCCACGATAAAAGCAACACTCTCCCCCGCTTCCGCCATGTTTAGTTTGCGACGTATTTCAAATTCAACACCCTCTTCGGTTGATAGCCGTTCTATCGATTGTTCTAAGATTTTTTTTCTTTCTTGCAATTCAGATTTTTCATTTTGCATCCGAGCCAGAGCATCCTCCGCCCCCCTCTTTTTCAAATATACATTTTTTACAGAGTGACCAAAAAGACCGAGAAGCAAAAGCAAGAAGCAGAAAATTACAGCTCTTTTCCATCTGTTACCGCTTTTTGTTTTAACGCCACGCATATAATTATGTTATCATAATAAACATATGCTTTGGCATCCCAGATCACAAAAAATATTACGATTCTTGTGGACAATAGTGGCTGTAATGGTAATTTTGGGTATGATCCTTGTTTATCTGCCCTATTGATCAGCCCTTCATCACCTTCAAAAAAACATCATGCGGAATATTTACCGAGCCTCTGGACTGCATTTTTTTCTTGCCTTTCTTTTGTTTTTCTCGCAGTTTCATCTTTCTGGTTATATCGCCACCATACATATGCTGGGTGACATCTTTGCGAAAAGCGGAGATGGTGCGAGAAGAAATTATCCTGCCCAAAGCCTTGCCCTGGATCTTCACCGCTATCATCTGGCGAGGTATTAGGTTGTGCAATTTTTCGACCATGGTTTCGGCGTCCTGTTCAACCGTTCGTCTGGAAACAACCCTTGAAAAAGCGGGCTGTACTTCGTCCGCAACAAGTATGTCTAGTCTTACCACATTGGCTTCGCGCATATCTTTTATTTCGTAAGATATCGATGCATATCCGGAGGTAGCACTTTTCAGCTTGTCAAAAAAATTGCGCATAAGTTCCCGGAGTGGCATCTCTACGCGCATTTCTGTTTTATCTTCTCCGAAATTTATAGAAGTTTGGAGCTCCGCTTCGTGTTCATAAAAAAGCTGGACAAGAGCCCCAACAAAAGACGCTGGCGTGATGATCACCACAGAAGCCCACGGCTCATATATCTTTTCAAGAAGGCCTTCGTCGGGAAAAAGAGCCGGAGAATATATCATTTCTTTTTTGGGAGTTCCATCACGGTTGAGATTTTTGTAAACGACTTCATAGGTTATGGTCGGCATGGTTACCACCAACTCGAGCTTAAACTCCCTTCTCAATCTTTCCGTTATTATCTCCAAATGAAGCATGCCCAAGAAGCCACACCTAAAACCCCTACCTAAAAGTCCCGATGATTCCTCTTCGTAGGTATAAGAAGAGTCAGAAAGTTTTAGTTTGGAAAGTGATTGTTTCAAAAGAACAAAATCATCTTGAGCTTCCGGGTAAATCGAAGCCCACACCACGGGCTTGGGAGATTGATAGCCAGAAAGAGGTTCGTCCGAGTCTGATGCGTGTGCCACTGTATCCCCCACAGAAGCTATGCCGGGCTCTTTTATGCCAGTTACTATGTAGCCGATTTCGCCGGCAGAAAGCTTTTCTTTCTTGGTTTCTTCGGGAGAAAAAATACCAACTTCTGTTGCGGTAAATTTTTGTTGAGCCACCTTAAAGATAAGCTCGGTATCAGCCCCCACCTCCCCCTCCATCACGCGCACAAACACCATGACCCCCCTATGCGGAGAATATTTGAAATCAAAAACCAGAGACTTAAACTGGTCTCCCTCTGTCTTTGGAGGAGGGATTTTTTCCACCACGGTTTCAAGCAATGCCTCCACACCTTCCCCGGTCTTGCCAGAAACAAGCAATATTTCTTCTGCGCTACAGCCCAAAAGCTCCATAACTTCGCTTCTCACTTCATCCACACGCGCAAGAGGAGAATCTATTTTACTCAAAACCGGAATAATTTTTAGCCCGGACTCTCGAGCCATATTTAGAGTAGTAAAAGTTTGGGCTTGCACGCCCTGAGTAGAGTCAACCAAGAGTATAGACCCTTCGACCGCTTTGAGCGCCCTAGAAACTTCATATGAAAAATCTATGTGGCCCGGAGTATCTATCAAATTTAAAACATATTCCTGTCCTTCGCTTTGCTCAGGACCTCCAGGATGCCAGAGCATCCTTACGGGTTGCATTTTAATGGTTATCCCCCTCTCCCTCTCAAGCTCCATGGAATCAAGAACTTGGTCTTGCATTTTTCTCTTTTCAATTGTGCCCGTTATCTCAAGCATGCGGTCGGCCAAGGTTGATTTGCCGTGGTCAATGTGGGCTATGATGCTAAAGTTGCGTATATTCTTCATTGCTAAAATCTTTCAGTTAACTCTTTCATATCTCGATTTTTAGATAGTACAAGAAAAACAGCCCCAAAGACAATACCCAAAAGACCGGCAAAAAAACCGTGGCCAAATACTCCTATAAATGTATCCAGATTGAACAGGCCGTCCATGAGCCACAAACCAAAATAAGAGCCGAGAGCGACAATCGCGGCGGTTACACCACCTGCCATGACGGAAGAACTGATAACTCGCCAAACCTTTTGAACCAATTGGCCGTCAAGCGCCAAAAAAAGTATGGTGGCGCTAACAAGAGCGCCGAAAGAGTAAGATAGAGGTAAAAGCAATATACCAACATGCAAATCTTCTACGTTTAAAACAGTGGCCATAATTTCAAGCAGACCACGGAAAAAATCAGGCGAGCCGATTATTAAAAGAGCTGTCGCAACTGAAACAATGCCACCAATCAAATTACCCAGAAGTGGCCACTTGGTTTTACCAAGAGCATAGTGACTGCGAGAGAGGAAAAGTTGAATACTTTGAAAAACAGTTGAAGCTACAAAAATCGCAAGACAGGCCGCAACCAATCTGGTAGCTGACCAGTCAAAAGCTCCCGAACCAAGAACAACTCTCACAATATGAGCGCGGAGCACAATGACCAGAGCCGTAAAAGGCAACGACCAGAAAATTATTTGGCGCAGACCGTCGCTTATCCTTTCAACAATTTCATTTGTGTCTTTTTTGGCGGCCGATATGGACAAAGCAGGAAAGGCCGCCAGACTAAAACTTACACCGATTAAAGATAGGGGCACAGACTGCAGATTAAGGGCCAGATTAAAAACAGTAATAGAGCCAGGTGATATTTTAGAAGCAAGAGCTACAAAAAAGAAGCCGACAAAACTGACCACCGAAAGAGCAAGGGTGCGTGGCACAGAAAGAAGAGCCGTCTCCCTAACCACCGGCCAATTTATTTTTCTGGTAAATTTTGGCCTAATGGAGGAACTTAAAACAAATATTGCCTGCAAAGAAAAGTGGAGTAAAGCGCCAAACATGACACC
>C687J35174_10005442_pt1 | contig 16788 bp, 15 predicted proteins | sample RifCSPhighO2_01_FD_35174 | JGI IMG/M metagenome (IMG submission 35174) | reverse complement strand
GTGCTGTGCCCGCCGAAGCCTCTGGCATAGGCTGGGAGGAGGGCTTAGGTGAGGTCTTGTTAATTCTAATTCTACGACCCCCTCTCTGTCTCCCCCTCATGAGGGGGAGAAGCTTTGCTTTTGTTATATTCGGTTCCTTGTCATAAACGGACAAAACTATTTTATTAACCCCTAAAGCATAATTCAAAGCGTTGGCAGTAGCCACCCCAGTGCGCGTTGAAGAAAAACCTCCCGGACCCGGATTAACCGAAATTTTTTTCAAGTCTACAAATTTAACTCCATGTTTTTTTAACAATTTTTCAATCTCCGGAAGTAATGATTCGGAAATTTTCAAAGTTTGCTTTCTTGATTTCCCTATAACTTTCTCACCACTGTATAATTGTAGCTTGATAACCCCTTGCTCTGTTGTATCTATATATAGTTCCATACTTACCCGCCTCCTCGGCTGGTCGCCGAAGAGGCGACTTCTCTAACTATTTCCCTATCATCCCACGGAGTTTCCACGCCACCCACATTCAAACTCTGCTCGTGGCCTTTGCCAGTGACGATTATCAAATCGTCACTGCCCTGAGCCAGTCGAAGGGCGGTTCTGATCGCTTCCCGCCTATCCGGAATTATAAAGTATTCTTTGCCATTCTGCTTGCGCGTAATCCCTTGCGCGATTTGCACGCAGATATCTTGGACTTGCTCGCTTCGATTATCCTCGCGCGTCAGGACAATGATGTCCGCATATTTATCAGAAGCCGCGCCCATGAGCGGCCGCTTTGTAACATCGCGCTCTCCGGCACTGCCGAACACGTGGATAATCTTCCCGCTGATTTTCGGCCGCAGAAACTGCATCAGATTTTCAATCGCATTCGGCGTATGCGCAAAATCCACCATGACCCGCATTCTTCCCTCCCCTTGCCGGGGTCCCCCGAAAGCGTACTCGCTTTTGGGGTAGGCTTGATGGGGAGGGACTGAGGGAGGGGTGATGAATTCCAGCCGTCCAGGAATCCGACTTACTCCCCTTAATCCCTTTTGGATTGCCTCTGGAGCAACATTATAATTTACCCCCACGCTAATCGCCGCCAGCGCATTATAAACATTAAATTTGCCGGGCAGGTTTAACTCAATCGAAATCGTTTCTGCCATAGCACCTGCCTTGCTGTCTGGCGGGTGTACTCTAAATTTTGTAGCAATCAGACTTTCCTCAATATTATCCGCCCAGACTTTGGCATTTGCAGTCAGTCCATAGGTCAATAGCTGCTCGCGTTTTAATTCCTCCCCCTCGAGGGGGGAGGTTAGGTGGGGGTGAATCTTTGAAAAATATTCATAACTCCCATCATCCATATTCAATATTCCATATTCCACATTCTTAAAAATTCTCCCTTTCGCCGCCATATAACTTGATAAACCCTTGTGATAATCCAAATGTTCATGGCTGATATTGGTGATGACCGCAGTTTCAAATTTTATTCCCCAGGTCCGATATTGATCAAGCGCGTGCGAGGTCACCTCTAGCACCAAAAAAAATGATGCAGCATTGACTGCTCTGCGAATTAGTTTCTGAAGTAGAAACGGACTGGGAGTTGTCGTATGAAGACCGGTGTCATAAACTTTATCGCCGATCTGCGCATTCACAGTGGAGAGATGCGCGGTTGGCAGCCCTGCCGCGCGCAGAATACTGGCAATCATATTTACGGTCGTAGTTTTTCCATCCGTGCCAGTCACCCCGATGACATGTAGCTTGCGTGAAGGGAAACCATAAAGAATGTTAGCGATTATAGCGCAAACAAGGTGGTAGTAATTAAGGATTCGTTGACCGAGAATTTGGCGTAGGAAATCGATCATGAAAATTTCTAATTGCTCTAATTACTAATTGACCTAAACAAATCCCAATAACCAATCTGTCATTCTGAGGTACTCCGAAGAATCTCTTGGGTTTTGGTCATTATTTAGAAATTGTTTACTGCTTAGCTAACGATCTTAGAGCGAATCGTATCTTATCCTCCGAATCCTTCAAATCTGCAGGGACTTGGGCCAGCGCCTCCCGCGCTTCTGTGCGCGAATACCCCAGAGCCATGAGCACGTCAATCACATCCGAATGCCGGGGAGCTGCCAGCTCCTCAGGACTCGAGGCAATTTTTTCTTTGAGCTCTAGGATGAGCCTTTCTGCGGTCTTGCGCCCTACACCCGAAACTTGCGTGAACAGCGAAACATCACCATTTAAAATGCCGCTTTTAATTACATCGAGCGTCCCCACAGACATGATGGCGAGAGCGGATTTCGGGCCAATGCCGGACACGCCAATGAGCTGTTCAAAAAACTCCAGCTCATTCAATGTAGAAAATCCGTAAAGCGCAAGCTGGTCCTCCCGCACATAGGTAAAAGTAAAAAGCGAAGTCTTTTGCGCGGGCTGGACATTCAGCAAAATCTGCGGCGTCACAAAAACCTTGTAACCAACATAGTCAGTCATGACTATCAGGTAATTCTTGCGAATGGCCTTGATTGTCCCATCCAAAAATGAAATCATATTATATTTAGTTTCCCTCCCCAGGCGTGGGGAGGGATTAAGGGAGAGGTCGCCTATGAATATCCTCATTTTACCACAAAACTCAAAGCATTTATAATACAGAAAAACTCAAGGAGGCTCACATGAAATTGAAAAGATTACTGATCGTGAGTGGCTTATCAGTGCTGGGATCAGGCACGGCGCTCATGTTCCTCGACCCGGCCGGGCGAAAAATGTTTAGCTTCTTCTTCCTTGACAACCTGGAAATTGTGCTACCTTTTTCCCTGATAGGCACAGCACTCGGCATCATTGCGGGCTGGCTGCAACCGAAACCCCGTCCTCACTGTTCAACCTGCACCTGCATAAAGCAGGAGGACGAGTTTGATCAGTTTATGAAAGCAGTCCTCGACGACGCGCAAAAAAATCTGCGAGATCGGGAACTGCCGATGTGACGCGTTACTCGCGATTCACGGCACCTTATAGGGTAGGGTGCCGATTTTTTTACCATAAAAAATAGGGCAGATATACTGCTGCCCGTCAGTGGTAATTTCATGCACACCTCCATTTGATGATGCTGTTTGATCAGAATTTATATCTGACGCCCACTAAACCGTTTATCTTGCCATCCTGCCACAGCGGCGCTCCCCAAAATTTCAACTTTGAAATATTCACTTCTGCTTTTGGGCCAGTGCCTTTATAGCGTTCAGATATTGCGCCAATCCCGAATCGCTTTCCGACTGATTGATTAAACTCTGCCTTGGCCCAAAACCCACTGCCGCCGTATTCGGGAACAAACAAGAAGGCGGTTTTGCCTTTACCGAGCCAGACATACCCGCCAACTCGCGCGGATTTTTTTGCCTGTTCCAATCCAGGACCACCGGCGAACTGCACCCATGGTTTTGGCGACCAAGTCAGTCCGCCATAAGCTTGAGCGTAACCCGGATCGATTTGAAACCAGACAAATGTCCCAATGCGTTCGTTGATAGTGCCGTTTACCAGACCATCAACGCGCTGGATAGTCTGCCCTTCTTTGAAAAACGATCGTTCTTCCACCCAGCCTACTGTTTGACCATGAGCCGTTGCACTGTTTAGTAACAGAACGATACTCATACCGACAATGTATCCGATCAAAGCCAGGATTACATCAACTAGTGCCGTGGACCTACTCTGCATAATTCCTCCCATTGTTTGTTAGCCAGAAACCATTTCTAGCGTAATCAGGGATATTAGCTCAAAATCGCTTAAATGTCAATACTTTTTCGACGATTTAGGTTAAAATTATCATATTTTCTCTAATTTTAGCCTAAAAATACTGTTGACTTTGTTTCGACAACGGTATATAATACAACCATCAGTATTATTCCTCCCCCTTGAGGGGGGAGGTTAGGTGGGGGTGGTAATATTCCACCCTCCCCCAGCCCCCTCCCCTCAAGGGAGGGGAAAAAGAGAATTATGATTCAAGACACTCTCAAATCCCTCGGCTTTGGCGACAAAGAAATCGCGGTTTATCTTGCAGTTCTTCAGCACGGCAAAATCACGCCTGGAGCACTCGCGCGCATCGCCGGCATCAACCGCACCACCTGCTATAGCGTTATCAATGAGCTGGTAGAAAAGGGGGTTGTGGCGCAGGACCTCGGCAGTACCAATATGTATGTAGTGGCTCGCCCCCCTGCGGATTTGCAGCATGTTGTCACGAAACAAGAAAAACTTTTGCAAAAGAAAAAAGCGTCCCTGCCAGACGCCATCCAAGAACTTCAGGCTTTAGCCAAAAATGTAAAATACTCTGTGCCGAAAATCGTGTTTGTGGCTGAGGATGAACTGGAAAATCATTTACATAAACAGTCACCGATTTGGGATGACAGTATGCTGCAGTATGACGGCATCTGGTGGGGCTTTCAGGATCATGCGTTTGTCGGAGCCTATGAAAAATGGATTGACTGGTACTGGGAAGAGTGCGCCAAGCCGGGGATTTCTCTGCGATTGCTCTCCAACGAGTCCGCGGAAAAAATCAAAAAGAAAAAATTCGCCCAGCGCGATATCCGCTTCTGGGACCAAAGCCACAATTTCCAAGCCACAACCTGGATCCTTGGCGATTATGTAGTGATGATTGTGGCTGACGCCCGTCCGCACTATCTCGTGGAAATTCACGATCAAGTGTTGGCCCACAATCTACGCGAGGTGTTCAAAGGAATTTGGAACACAATGGATTTGAAACCAAAACAAAAAAATAGCTGGACGGCTATTGTGTAAACAACAAAGGCGCTTCGATACTGCAAGATTCGAAACGCCTTTAATCCTTATTTCTTTCGGTGGGAAACCCGGCCACCGCATTTATCGCACCGCCAGTCATTGTATTTTGAATAACTGGAACGCGGCTCGCCCTGCTCATGACCACAATTGGTACAACGGTAAACAATATCAGGCAATGGCTTCAGCCGTCTGTCCTGGTCGTTGTTGCGCCATCTCTGCGACGGTAGGATTGCACTCATAGAAACCCTCCTTATTTTCCAAATTATGCCTATTGAACGAAATTTGGTCAATCTGCTAAAATGAAGTTTGCGGCATTAATTCCCCTCTTAAATTAAGAGGGGCTAGGGGAGTTATTAAATTTTCATAACCCCTCCAACTCCCCTTATCTTAAGGGGAGGGTAAATACATGGATCAATTTAAACTTGTTTCAAAATTCCAACCAACAGGGGACCAGCCGGACGCGATTAAAAAACTGGTCGCGGGGGTGAAAAAAGATCACGATTTCCAAACCCTGCTTGGGGTGACGGGTTCGGGAAAGACTTTTACTATGGCTAATGTGATTCAAGAAATTCAGAAACCCACACTCGTCATTTCCCATAACAAAACCCTGGCCGCACAGCTGGCATCGGAATTTCAAGAATTTTTTCCAGACAATGCTGTGCATTATTTTGTGTCTTACTATGACTATTACCAGCCAGAAGCTTATATCCCAAGATCAGATACATATATAGAGAAGGAAACGGATATTAATGAGGAGATAGATCGGCTGCGAAACGCAGCCACCCAGAGTCTGCTGTCCCGCAAGGACGTAATCATTGTCGCGTCAGTATCCTGCATTTATGGCTTGGGTAACCCGGCTAATTATTTAGAGTTGTCATTGGAATTAGAAGTCGGAAAAGATTACAAACGCGACAAGCTTCTGAGAAGATTGGTTGACCTCCAATTCATTCGCAATGATCTGGACCTCAGGCGGGGTACATTTCGCATCCGCGGCGATGTGCTCGAGATCGTGCCCGCACATGAGGATCGGGTGGTGCGCATGGATTTTTTTGGCGACACTCTGGAAAAGATGACTGAGTTTGACGCGCTGACTGGCGAGGATGAGAAAACGCATTCTTCGTACCGCATTTTTCCAGCCAAGCATTTCGTCACAGATCAGGACAAGATCCATCTCGCGGTAGAAAATATCCGCGAAGAACTGCGGCTCCAGCTCAAAAAATTTAAGGCGCAGGAGAAGCTACTGGAAGCCCAGCGCATCGAGCAACGCACCAATTTTGATATCGAAATGCTCCTTGAGACCGGCTATGTCAACGGCATTGAAAACTATTCACGCCAGATGGATTTTCGCAAAGCTGGCGAACCACCTTCTACCTTGCTTGATTATTTCCCTGATGATTTTTTACTTTTTATAGATGAATCGCATATGACTGTGCCGCAGATAGGTGCCATGTATGAGGGCGACAAATCCCGCAAACAGACCCTGGTTGATTACGGCTTTCGCCTGCCCTCGGCCATGGACAACCGGCCTCTCCGGTACCAGGAATTCCTCAAAAAAATCAATAATGCAATTTTTGTTTCCGCTACCCCCTCGCCCTATGAAATCGGTCTATCCAAAACCGTCGCAGAACAGCTCATCCGCCCCACTGGCCTTCTCGATCCGGAAATCGAGGTCCGGCCCACGAAATATCAGATTGATAATCTGATGGAAGAGATCCAGAAACGCGTCAAAAAAAACCAGCGCGTGCTGGCAACGACCCTGACCAAACGCATGGCTGAGGAACTGGCCGAGTTTCTGAAAGAAAATGGTGTAAAATCCCACTACCTGCACAGCGAGGTAGATACATTTGAGCGTCTCGAGATTCTGCGCGATCTCAGGCTCGGGATTTATGATGTGATCGTTGGCATAAATTTGCTCAGAGAAGGCCTCGATCTGCCTGAGGTTTCCCTGGTCGCCATTCTCGATGCAGATAAAGAAGGATTCCTGCGATCAAAAACGTCTTTCCTGCAAATCATGGGCCGGGCTGCGCGTCATTCTGAGGGCCGCGTGATCATGTATGCAGACCGAGAAACCCGCTCTATGAAGGAAGCCATTGATGAAGTTGAAAGGCGCAGGAAAATCCAGACCGAATACAACAAAAAACACGGCATTACTCCCACAACCATTCAGAAAGCCATCAGCGAATCTCGCCTGGCTGGAGCTAAAGCGTTAGAGGTGCCTAAACAAGAATTCGACATTGCCAAGCTCGACAAAAAAGAGGTGCGGTATTTCCTCGAAGAACTCAAGGACCGCATGGACCTGGCGAGTAAAAATTTAGAATTCGAGCGGGCAGCACACTTAAGAGATGAGATAATCCGAATCCAACAATACCAAAGGCTACATAGAAAGAAATAGAACGGCGAAGTCCCGTAGTGAGCCGACCCGGATCGGCTCTACTACTGGGACGAAAAAGCTGCGCTCCTTCGCGATCAGATCATTGACATCGATAAAAGTTTAAAGCGCAAAAAGCATAAAATTTGATTTTTGCAGCCAGCCGTATTATTATCTCCTCTTGTGAGGAGGAATCATGAGCATAGGACTTGGGGAATTTTTGATCGGCACCATGCCTGCTGAACAATATCAACTTCTGGATTGGCAAACGAAAAGGTCTGAACCTGTTCCAGGCTTTGAGAGCTTTGTCTGGGTTTTCGCCCAAATAGACGAAGCTGGCCTAAAACAGGTCAATGTCTTTGACTTCCCAATCCACGACCCATTTTTACCAAAAGAAACCCAGATCTAGGTCTGGGTTTCGCTGTTTTCTTACTACTTGCCTGCCTCGCCGGCAGGCAGGCAACTTACTGTATCTTGGCGATCGCTTTCGCAAGCCTTGATTTGAGCCGCATGGATTTGCCCTTTTTGATGACATGCTTTTTCACGGCTTTATCAAGCTGGCTGTAAGCGCCCGAGAGCAGTTTGACTGCTTCATCTTTTTTCTTGCCGGTGAGGGCTTTACGCACGGCTTTGATGGCCTCTTTGTATTTGCTGATCGTCACCAGGTTAACTTTGCGCTTTCTGGCGCTTCCCCGCATGGCTTTGATTGCTGATTTGGTTGTTGGCATAGTTCTGATACTTTAACAATAAAATTGATGCCCGTCAATACTAAACGGCCAGCTTTTCCATGACTTCCCAGTTCTCTCCGGCTTTGGCATCAACCACCAAGGGAACTTTCAGCTTATAAATATTCTGCATGATCTTTACGATCTCTGGCACGTATTTCTCGATTTTATTTTCCGCGATTTCAAATACGAGTTCGTCATGAACCTGCAAGAGAAGCCTGCAATCAGGCTGGGTTATTAAATTCTTTTCCGCCAATTTATTCATAGCCATTTTGATAATGTCCGCGGACAGGGACTGAAACGGCATATTGATGGCCGCGCGCTCTGCCGCAGAGCGCACCTGAAACTGGGACGAATTGATCTCCGGCAGAAACCGGAGTCGTCCCAGTTCATTATGAACATAGCCAGTCTTTTTTGTTTCTTCAACAACCTCGTCGAGATAGTCAGCGAGGCGTTTGTAGGTTGCAAAATATTTATTAATAAAATCTTCCGCTACTCCCACCGACACTCCTGGAATTCGGGATTTAAGTCCATACGCAGACAGGCCATAGAGCACGCCAAAATTTATAGTCTTGGCTGCCCGCCGCATATCAGGAGTGACTTCTGCTCCCTCTCCTCGTGAGGAGAGGGCTGGGGTGAGGTTAAAGATGTCTCTTGCAGTAGCCTCATGGATATCTCCGCCGCTCCGAAATACCTCAATCATTTTCGGATCCCCGGAAATGTGAGCAGCAAGTCGCAATTCGATCTGCGAATAGTCTATGGAAACCAATTTGCAGCTTTTTTCCGCCACAAAGGCTTTACGCACCTCGCGTCCGAGTTCTGTGCGAATCGGAATATTCTGCAGATTCGGATCAGACGATGACAGTCGGCCGGTAGCGGCAATAGTTTGGTTGAAACTCGTGTGCAGTCTCCCTGTTTTTTTGTAAACCAGATCCGGCAGAGCATCAAGATAAGTGTTTTTGAGCTTTGTGATTTCCCGCCAGTCGAAAATCAGATCCACAATCGGATGCAGGCCGCGCAGTTTTTCGAGCTCCTGGGCCGCGGTCGAGAGGCCGGTTTTGCCTTTTTTTAGTTCATCGCTCGGAATCCCCAGCTTTTCAAAAAGTATTTTCTTAAGTTGAATCGGGCTGCCGATATTGAACTCTTCGCCGGCCAATTTCCAGATTTGTTTCTGAATTTTGTCAGCTTCTTGCTCAGCTTTCGCAGAAAGCTCTTTTAAATATTTCGTATCAATCTTAATGCCCGAGTGTTCCATTTCCGCAAGCACGGCAACGAGCGGCATGTCTATCTCATAAAAAACTTTTTCCAGATTCTTGTTTTTTAATTCTGTTTCCAGTTTCTGTTTGAGCCGCCAAGTGCAGTCTACATCTTCGCCGCAATATTCAGCCACTCGCTCAGGATCAACCTCTCTCATATTAATCTGTTTTTTGCCCCCTACACCCTTTACTAAGGGTGAGGGGCCAATCAGACTGGTAATGGAAATCTTGCGGATCCCGAATTCGTTGAAACTCAAACTGTCGAGATCAAAATTGCGCGCCCCTGGATTGAGCAAATAAGCCGCGATCATGGTATCAAAATTCATACCGGCCAATTTGATTCTTGCCTGTTTTAAAACCAGATAATCATATTTTATATTGTGCCCGATCTTTTTGACGCCAGAGTTCTCGAGAATGGAGATCAATTCCGGTCCCACAAAGTTTCTAAGAACGTAAAACGCCTTTCCCTCTTCCCAGCCAATTCCCAAACCGAGAAGCTCGGCCTGCACCGGATGAATCGAGGTTGTTTCCGTATCAATCGCGATTTCCTTTACTCCCTTTAATCCCTTTATCAGAGCCTCGTATTCCTTTTTCGAATCGACTAATTCATAATTGGACTGAATTACACTTTTCGTAAGTTTTTCCTCCCCCTGATCCGCATTTTCTTCCCCCCTTAAACTAAGGGGGGATTGAGGGGGGTTATTCTTCGGCAGCTTATCAATCAAGCTTCGAAACTCCAGCTCCTGAAACATTTTTACAACCGGCTCAGCGTCATAATCCGCGAGTTCTGCCTTTTTCAGGTCGAGTTTGATCGGCAGATCGCGCACAATCTGCGCCAATTTTTGCGAAATCTCGGCGTCCTGCCGATGCAGGAGTAATAATTGCGCAACTTTCGGTCTTATTCCCTCCCCTTGAGGGGGAGGGTTAGGGAGGGGTGAAGTCAAAACCTCATAAATTCCTTTCAAAGTTCCAAATTTTTGCAGCAACTCGGTCGCAGTTTTCTCGCCAATGCCTTTGACGCCCGGAATGTTATCAGAAGCGTCCCCTCGCAAAGCTTTGTAATCCACGATCTGCTCGGGCGCTATTCCATAGCGAACCTCCACAGCCTTTCGATCATAAATCATTGTCTCACTGAGTCCCTGCTTTGGCGTGAAAACTTTTACATTGTCATCCACGAGCTGCAAAGCATCCAGATCGCCAGTCAAAATAATAGTTTCCAAATTCTGCTCACGTTTACCAAGCTCAGCCAGTGAACCGATAATATCATCCGCTTCATAGTCCTCAAGTTCAAATGTTGGCACGTTCATGGCTTGCACCAATTCTTTTACGCGCGGGATCTGCGAATACAGTTCAGCAGGCGCCGCGACTCGCTTGGCCTTGTAAGCATCGTAGAGCTTATCGCGAAACGTACCGCCAGGCAGATCAAAGGCCACCGCCACATACCGTGGCGCCAGCTCTTTGAGGGCGCGCAAAAACAACACCGTAAAACCATACACGCCATTGGTCGGCTCGCCCGCTTTCGTAGACAAATGCGGAATCGCATGAAACCCCCGGTGTATGAGCGCATTCCCATCCACCAAAAGCAATATATCTTTTTTCTCTTCTTTATCTTTTCCCATAGCCCTTTATCCTACTTATCCTAACATAATTTAACTACTCATAGACTTCGCGGCCGAGAATCCTATGAGTAGTTAGTAAGCTGAAAACAGCGACGCCATTTTATCTCATTTGGAATACGGTCTGTATCAATAATGAACACACAATCTTGTAGGCCACCCTCGGCAATGATTTGTTGAAAATCATCCTCCAGCGGATACGGGGTAAGCCAAATACTCTGTTGAAATTTTTCTAAACCCAGCCGTTTTAATTTCCAGCGCAAAGTATCGCGGTATTTATGTTGAGTTTCTGGAATATCAAATGACACCAATCTCCAACGCCGATCCCAATTGGCTGATGATCGATGCTTTAATGTCAATCTTTCAAATGCCTCCAGTTCTTTTCGCACAACTGTAGGCAGCTTATAGACTGCCTTCTTACCAGCTCGCCTTTCCTTTCGCAGATAACCTTGCTTTTGCAATCGTGAGAACGTGTTGTAAACCGATTGCCTCTTATAATAAGCGCGCCCAGGACGCGCACCAAAAGTTGTGGAAAAACACACTTCAGCGCTCATTTCATGAGCTTCCCGAAGATACTCAATAATGTCTCGGGCTAGGCTGCCCGTCCCGCCTAATATACGCTTGAGAGTTTTATTCATGATTACTAAGGATCTTAATTCATCTACTACTCACAGACTTCGCGGCCGAGAATCCTATGAGTATATGGTAGTATGATTTGAAAAAATGCGCAAATGCGAGGGTGCGGCTCATGAAATAAAAACCACCCAAGGACGCACGAAGTTCCTTGGGGGTTTTAATCGTCAATGGATCATATATGGAAAAAGCTCATTGCAAATGAGCCTTAGTCAAGAGCTGCCCGAATTTCGTGTAGGGCCAGAGGCGAGACGCGATCTCGAGCATCACCTCTTTTTCACTCTCATAGAGACTAAGAATGCTGGCGAACTGGATCGCGGCTTTTTCCAATGTCCAGACAAAACTCTTCGCAAGAAGGATTTGTTCCTGAATGCTTCTTCCGACCTGACCCAAGCCAGGCGCGGGGAAGAGAAACTCCTGTGACCGGAATATGTCTGCGACTAAAGCAGGATCTGTTTTCACTTCAGTAGTGATATTCCCCTTGCTCATCACGAGGGCACCGAGCATGGTCGCCCATTCGGTACTTTCTGGCAATCGCATTCCATTTTCAGCGATGTCAAGACAGAGGAAATCAGGTGTTTCCAAGATTCTGCCGGCCAGGAATAAAAAATTATCCTCGCTAACGGTATCGGTTCTCTGCGACAAACAAAATGCAGCTTGGACGAATGATAGATCCGTTTTCTGCAGATCGTTCTCGCGAATCCGAACCTGGTTTAGTCTCAAAAACGGGAACTGCGGTCCCTTAATACGTTCTTCGAGTTTTGATCTGATTTGAGTTTCATCGACGACTTCGATGATAGTTTTCACAACTGCCCCCTTTTTCTTTCTCGGGTTCGGTCTTTGAGATAAGCTACCTACTTCCCTTGCAAGCTATTGTTCTACACGCCGCTTGCTGGCGAGTGATGCTACAGCGAAACGTAGCAGTTCAATTTACTGTTAAAACGCAAAAAAGTCAACCCCGACGTATGTCGGGGTGAACGGCTCAGACGTGTTTAGCCGTTCGCTAGACCTCCCCTAACCCCTCCTCACGAGGAGGGGAGTCTGCTTTCGATTTATTCCTCAGTCACTCTCCAGACTTCCCCGCCCGCCATCGCAAGCATGAGCTTGCTCAGGCGTTGCGGGCGGGGGCCAAATCTATTCCTCGGTGACTCTCCACACCTCCGCCAAATCTGTTAATCCATAAGCGGCTTTAAGGATCGCGTCTTGCTGCATGGTTATCATGCCGGCTTTGAGCGCGGCTTTTTTGATATCCTGAGATGAGGCGGATTCGTAAATTAATTTCTCGATGGCGTCGTCTACGGCAAAAACTTCAAATACGCCGACTCTACCTTTATAGCCAATTTTGTGACAAAATTCACAGCCCTTACTCTGATAAAACGTTAAATGCTCGGGCATGCGGTCTTTCGGAACTGTGGCAATCGTGAGCTTAATGCGATCAAGTTCCTTGTTATCCGGTTTGTAAATTTCTTTACATTTCTGGCAAATTTTACGCAGGAGGCGCTGGGCAATGAGCGCGCTGAGAGCTGGCGCAAGAGTCACGGCCTTTACTCCGAGGTCAAGAAAGCGTGGGATGGCGCCAGCCGCATCATTGGTGTGCAGGGTCGATAAAACCTGATGCCCGGTGAGCGCGGCCTGCGCCGCAGTCTCCGCAGTTTCCAAATCGCGGATTTCCCCGACCATGACAATGTCCGGGTCCTGCCGGAGTATAGAACGCAAACCTTTGGCAAAATCCATGCCCGCCCCATGATCAATCGGTGTCTGAGTGATGCCTTCAATCTGGTATTCCACCGGATCTTCCAAAGTGATAATTTTTACGCCGCCGCGATTAAGATAGCGCAAAAATGCGTAAAGCGTGGTTGTTTTCCCTGACCCAGTAGGGCCGGTTGTTAAAATCATGCCGTTCGGCTTGTCGAGTTCAGCAAGCAAGAGATCCATATCGCGTTTCGACAATCCCAGATTTTCAATGTCCACAGAAATCTCTTCGGCTCCCAAAACCCTCATCACAATCGATTCGCCGTAAGCAGACGGAATAATGGAGATGCGCAAATCGATGTTCTTTGTACCGCGGTGCACGCTAAACCTGCCGTCCTGCGGCACGTTCGTGACATTGAGTTTAAGATTCGAGGCAAGCTTGATACGCGAAAGCAAGTGCTGGTAAACAGACATCGGCAGATTTGTAATTTCCTGCAAAACCCCATCCATGCGAAAACGGATTTTCAAAACTTCTTTCTCCGGTTCCAAATGAATGTCCGAGCTGCCGGCGCTTATCGCCGCGGCGATGATGAGAGACAGCAATTCCGTAGTATCGGGAAATACCGCAGCCTTGTCCAAAGCGCGCAAGGTCGCAGTGCTTTCCTCCGTGGGCCGAATCTCGATTTCTTTTTCATGATGAGGGGCAGTACTTAAAATCCTGCGGTATTGTGTGAGTGCAAATTCCAAAGCACTGGCGGAAATCATATACAGTTCCACCTCAAGCCCTTTCTTTTTCAAATCGCCAACCAGCGTATCCAAATGTTTATTGGTCGGGTCAACAAAACCAATTTTCAGGGTTTTGATTTCCTTATAAAAAGGAACTGCCCTGGCTGCCACCGCCACTTCTTCCGGCACAGCCATGAGCACATTTTCGTCGATGGGGAAATGGCGAAGATCAAAATATGGCACCTGCAAGGTTTTGGCCTGACGCACAGCCTCATTTTCCTCAAATTTCTTATTGAGCTCGCCAAAGACTTCTTTTATTTTTTCCGCTTTTTCTTGCGGACTTTTTAGTTTTTCATCCATGAATTGAGTATACAACTCAAAACTAAAAACGCAAAACTCAGAACCGTTCGTAGTTCTGACATCTGAGTTATAAGCTTTGCGCTACGCAGCGATTTGGTCTTTTATCTTCGTCAGTTTCTCGAGAATGTCCTTCTCGGCTTCAAGCAAACCCACGTCTTTGAGGGTAAATTTTCCGAACGAACCGTTCAGCATTTGCGCGGAAAGGGCAGATGCAAAAATTTGAGTTTTGATGCTAGGATGCAGATGAAAATACCCCGTAATCTGCTGAGGCGCAGTTTCCGCCAAAAACAAAATGATCCTGGAACCAGTGAGGTTCGCTATCAGCTCTTTCATCACTCCGGAAACATCCTCGGGTTTGCTCGCGGTTTTTTCAATGTCCTGGAAATTAACCAAGGAATAGGACATTGAGAGTTCCTTGATCTCGCGCAGCCTGGCCAAAGCTCGGCCCCAAAGCTTCAAAAGCGAAATGCTCTTCGTTTTATAAAGTTCACGGATGATATCCTGATGCCGTCCGCCCTGGGCAATGAGCTGAGAAGCTTTGAGAAAAGCTTTCGGCGTGGTTTTCATGTGTTGAAAACTGTTGGTCTCGACGATGATGCCGGTGAGCAAGCTGGTGGCAATGTGTTCGTCCATCAATCCGCTTTCAAACTCTTCAATGAGGCTGGCGACGATTTCCGCAGTCGAGGTCGCGGTCAGATCAACGTGGTTAATCTCGCCATAATATTCATTGTTGGGATGATGGTCAATATTAATGATCGGCGTTTCAAAAAATAGATCAGTATTTTTTTCGTAAATCTCCCCAAGGTTATCGAGGGATGGAGCATGCAGAGTAATAATCAATTCGTAAGGAAACCTGGCATTTTTAAAACTCACGTCAGTGGCCGAAAACTTTCCAGTCTTCGGTTTGAGGAAAATATCCACGCGGTCCGGCTTCCCCTCATATGACAGCTCATCAAGCGGCGCCTGGCTGGTATTCACAGAGATGACAAAACTTTGCTGGGCCTCCAGTTCATGCTTCACCTCGGAGATGTGCGGCAGAAAAGAAAACTGCTCCAGAGTTTGGCTGGCAGTCACAATCTCCGGCTCTTTATCAAGTTTTTTGGCGAACGAATACAAAGCCAGCCCTGACCCGACCGCGTCGCCGTTTGCATTGCTCGGCAGAGCGATGAGGATCCGGTGTGCTTTATTGATACTGTCAAAAACTGATTTTTGCGGGCTTTGTTCCATTTCTAATTATTAAATTATCTGGTTACTATAATAAAGTTCCGGGGTCTCGTCAAGGGCGACCTTTTCTGGTAAAATTAAACAACTGATTCACCGGCTGGAAATTTTCTGTACTAAACGGAATGTAAAAAAATCCTTCATAATTAATGAAATTAATGCTAACGGTGTGAAGAAAATTACGGCTTCCGGACTAGCCACCAAGCGTTACGCCGAGGGCATCGGAAAGACGATAAAAAGCGGGCGAATCTTCGCTCTTTGGGGCGATCTCGGCTCCGGCAAAACAACTTTCGTAAAGGGACTGGCCCGCGGTCTCGGTCTCAACCACAAAATAAAAAGCCCTACTTTTGTAATTTTCCATAGCTATCCTATACCCAAAACCTTTTTTCGGTTTTATCATTTTGATTTATACCGCCTCCGCAGCGCTGCTGAGCTTGAGGATTTGGGCTTCCCGGAAATAATAAAAAATAGAAAAAATATTGTGGCCATAGAATGGCCGAAAATCGCCAAAAAATTTTTGCCGGCGAACACAAAACATATAAATTTCACTCATGTCAAAAAACAGCCCAACAACAGAATCATTGAAAGCCTATAAAATAATCGCCCCGCTCGGAGCCTTGGGTTTGGCTATGACTGTGCTCGCTCTCACAATCAGCCTTAATATTGAGGTAAGGCTGCGCTCCCCGAAAAACAATGAGGACTATGATGCGCCGGCAGGCAGAAAAATTCTCTTGCAAGATTCACAGTCCCAGCTGACCGTTATCGAAGCAGGCAAAAAAACCGAGCTCAAGCAAGATCTGTTTGAGTCTTGGAAGCATAAACAAACGATTAGTGCCAAGCCAATTGTCCAGTCATCAGTAATAAATTATTTTTTTAGCGAAACCGGCATCGCTCATCCCTGGACAGCTTATAGTTTCCGCGCTGTGGTCCGAGGCCAGAATCTCGACAGCGCAGGGATAGGAGATTGGATTACTAAAAGAGCGGAAGCGCTCAATCGAGAAGCCCGGGATGCCGAGCTCATCATCGAAGATGAGCGGGCAATAAAATTCATTACAGACCAAAACGGTTACACCCTTGACCGGGCCGCGGCTCTTTTGGGTTTGAAAAAAACTCTGCTGTCAGGAGGTAGGGAATTCTCCCTGCCTATGAAGCAGAGCTCTCCCAAAATTCGTCTTGGCGATTTAAATAACCTTGGCATAAAGACACTCGTTTCCACAGGACAAACAGATTTTACCGGTTCCAGCGCGGCGCGCATAAACAATGTTCGCGTTGGCGCTTCCAAATACAATGGCGTGATCATCAAGCCGGGGAAGGAATTCTCTTTCAATAAATACCTTGGCCCGGTGGACGCGGAGCATGGCTTTAAACCGGAACTGGTAATCAAGCCGGAGGGTGCCACCCCGGAGTTTGGCGGGGGACTCTGCCAAGTATCCACCACGGCATTCCG
>C687J35174_10005441_pt1 | contig 16788 bp, 18 predicted proteins | sample RifCSPhighO2_01_FD_35174 | JGI IMG/M metagenome (IMG submission 35174) | reverse complement strand
ATATGAAAAATAACGAATGGGGCGGGATTGCTAAAGGCATAATTTTGGGAGTGATACTTGTGGCGGGAGTTACAGCTTTGGCCGCTTGGAACGAACCTAGTCAGAATCCGACTGGTGGCAACCCAGAGCCTCCTATTAATGTCAGTGACACAGGCCAGACTAAGGGTGGCAACTTGGTGGTGAACAATAGCAACAAATATGAGAATGGTTTACTCGTGCGCTTTGGCAATCTCCTTGTTGGTACCACCGAAGCTCCGGCCGGTTTGAAGCTTAATGTAGGCTCTGGAGTCGGAGCGACTAAATATTGTGATTCAACCGGTGCGAACTGCTTCACTGCGGCAAATCTTTGCGCCAAGGTTCCAGACCTTTGCCAGTAGCAAAATCCAAAATCAAGCGCTAGACATGCTTGGGCGTGCTATAATTTAAGTAGCATGCGACTAGACGAAGACAAACTTAAAGAGCTAATCATTGACTCGGGCCTTGCTACTACGTCAGAGATTGGCGAACTTGTAGAAATTGCGACAAAGAACAAAAGTTCGCTGGTAGACGCTATTGTCTCGGCTGGCAAAATCCCTGAGGATGAGCTTATTCGTCTCCAGGCTTACGTCTTGGGTGTGCCGTTCGTAGACCTTAAGAAGGAGAAGATAGATTTCGCCGTTCTTTCCCTCATCCCTGAACCTATTGCTCGCACTCACAACATAGTCGCCTTTAAAAAGACAGACAAAGAACTCGAGGTGGCTATGGCCAACCCTAACGATTTGGAGGCCATAGATTTTATAAAGAAGAAGGTCAGTTTGAGAATCTTGCCTCGTCTGACCGACCGCGAGAGCATCAAGCAGGTGCTCCTTCAATATCAGAAGAGTCTCAAGGCCGAGTTCGGAGATATCATCGCGGGAGAGATGGCTCCACTTAAGGCCATCCAAGATAAGTTGGGTGGTGACGAGGCACCTGAAGATCTCGAGAAGCTCGCCAGCGACCTCCCCGTGGTGCGCATTGTCGATACTCTGCTTAACCACGCTATCTTGCAACAAGCGTCCGATATCCACATAGAGCCACTTGAGAACGAACTCCTAATCCGTTATCGCATAGACGGCATTTTGCATGATGCTATGGTCTTGCCCAAGAATGCCGCCCCGGGCATTGTGGCCCGTATTAAAGTGCTCTCCAACTTGCGCTTGGACGAGAAGCGTTTACCCCAGGACGGTCGTTTTAAGATTGATCAGGCGGGGCAGAAGGTCTCCTTCCGTGTGTCCACTTTACCTACCTACTTTGGCGAGAAGACGGTTATGCGTCTTTTGCCCGAGACTGCCCGCGGCTTCACTCTCGAGGCCCTTGGTTTTTTCGGCGAAGGTTTGGAGCAGTTCCACAAAGCGATTAGAAAGACTACAGGTATGATACTTGTAACCGGTCCGACTGGTTCGGGCAAGACGACCACTCTTTACACCGTACTCGACATTCTCAACACTCCCAATGTAAATATTTCAACCGTCGAAGATCCTATTGAGTACCAAGTGGCTCGCATAAACCAAACTCAGGTGAAACCCGAAATCGGCCTTACTTTCGGCTCCGGCCTACGTTCATTGTTACGTCAAGACCCTGATATCTTAATGGTTGGTGAGATTCGAGATAAGGAGACCGTGCAACTTGCCATTAACGCCGCTCTTACCGGGCACCTAGTACTCTCCACTTTGCACACCAACTCGGCCGCGGGGGCCATCCCACGACTCATTGATATGGGGGCGGAACCGTTCTTGCTCACCTCGACGATAAACGTGATTATTGCCCAGCGTTTGGTGCGCAAACTCTCTGACAGCAAAGAAGCGTACAAATTGACAGAGGCGGAGCTCAAGGATCTCGAGGGTTACGTCAATCTAGATCTTGTGCTTGAGGCGTTAAAAAAGGAAAAAATTGTGGAGAAAAATGTGACCTGGAAGACAGTCGAATTCTTCAAACCCAGAAAGACGAGCACCACTGCAGATGGCTATGGCGGCCGACTTGGTATCTACGAGATTTTTGGCGTGTCGACCGCCATTCAAAAGCTTATCAACGAGCGCGCTACGAGTGATGAGATTAACACGCAAGCACGTGGGGAGGGTATGTTAACCATGGTTGAGGACGGTATCTTCAAAGCCGTCCAAGGCCTGACTAGCATCGAGGAAGTCTTTAGAGTGGCCAACAATTAGTATGAAGTTTGTATATACCGCAGTTAGGGATGGAGTCAAAGAGACGGGGACGGCTGAGGCCTCTGATAAGTTTGCCCTGGCCAAAGATCTTAAGAACAAAGGTGTCACAGTTCTTAGCGTCGAACCGGAGGCTAGCAAGGGCCATTTTTTCGCGAAGCTCTCAAGCAAGTTCTCGACGATTAGTTTTAAAGAGAAGATATTTTTCATTGGCAATCTAAGCGAGATGCTTAGTGCGGGACTCTCTCTTACTCGCGCGCTCAAGGTTTCCCTCAAGCAGACGAAGAATACCAAGATGAAAAATGTCATAATCGCTGTGACAGACTCGGTTGATAAAGGCGGGAGTTTTGCGGAGGCCCTAGCACGCTTCCCAAAGATTTTTCCTCCCACAACGATTGCCATGGTTGAGGCAGGAGAGAAGTCCGGTCGCGTGCCCGAGGCGCTTCAAATAGTTTCCAACCAAATGCTTAAGACATACAATTTGCGCAAGAAGATTCGTGGCGCTCTCACTTACCCGGCCATTGTTATTTTGGCTATGATAGGTATCGCCGTAATGATGCTTGTGTACATCGTGCCCACACTCGCCGCCACATTCAAAGAATTGGGGGCCGAGTTGCCTCTTTCAACCCGTTTTATCATCGGCTTCTCTGATTTTCTAACCGGGCACTATCTCTACGCTATCCTATTATTTGCTGTGCTTTGTTTATGTTTTTACTATGGCCGCAAAGTCGCTTTCGTTCGAAGACTCTGGGCCTGGTTTCTCATCCATGCTCCGTTATTTGGCCATATTATTAAAGAGACAAACTCGGCAGTCACGGCGCGTACCCTTTCTTCTCTTCTTGCTTCGGGGGTAGATATCGTAGCGGCCCTCTCTATCACTGAGCGTGTTTTGCAAAACCCTTACTATAAAGAGGTTATTCAAAAAGCAATCATTGCCGTACCTAAAGGCGATACCCTTTCCGTAGTGTTTGGTGGTAAAGGGGCCGAGAAGCTCTACCCGCCATTTGTAGGCGAGATGATGAGTGTTGGTGAGGAAACGGGCAAGTTGCCCGAGATGCTCGGGAAGCTTGCCCAATTTTACGAAAATGAAGTCGAGGCTGTGGTCAAAGATCTTTCCACCATCATCGAACCTCTCATCATGCTCTTTGTGGGAGCAGGTGTAGGCTTTTTCGCCCTTGCCATGATTCAACCAATTTATTCAGTTGGGAATAATTTATAATCAATGAAAAATAAAGGTTTTACTTTGCTTGAGATTGTGATTGTTCTGGGGGTGGTTATGATTATTGCTGCGATGGCCATTACTTCCTTAGGCCGCTTTCGCAAGAACGCTGCTCTTGACGCGGCTCGCCAGGATATAATTACTGCCTTGCATGAAGCACGCGAACTAACTTTAAGTTCCAAAGATGCTACCGTGTATGGGGTTCACGTCGAAACGGATAGGGTGGTTCGCTTCACAGGTGCCCTCTTTGCTACAAGCACACCAAGCAATGTGGTGTATCTATTTGACCCACGCGTGCGGATGGTTAGTCTTACTTTCATCGGCGGTGGTTCCGACGTTATATTTAGGCGATTGACTGGTGAATCAAACAAATCGGGCGCTATTGTGGTTGCTGTTTATGGTTCTGATAACTTGCGCTCCACAACGACAGTTTCGTTAAGTGGTATAATACAGTGAGGGTAATGTTAAATCGCAAATGGTAAATGTAAAAAATGGGAAGAGGGGGTTTGGATTAATCGAGATTCTTGTAGGTCTCTCAATCTTGTCGTTGTCGTTCTTCTCTTTATTGCTGGTTGGTCGCAATGTTTCGCGCCTTTCGGCAAGCACCACCCGGTCTCTTCAGGCTGACTTTCTACTTGAAGAAGGGTTGGAGGCTCTGCGTTCGATTCGCGACCGTGGTTGGACAGCTAATATTGCAAATCTCTCGCTCTCATCGACCTCGTATTATCTAGATTTCTCTACGACAAGTTCGCGCTGGACAAGCACCACGACAGCTGGGGTGATTGATGAAACTTTCTGGCGGACTTTTGTTGTTAGTTCAGTTTCGCGCGATGCCAGTGATGATATTACACTTTCGGGGGGTACAGTTGATCCCAATACCAAGAAGTTTACTGTCATCCTAGCGTGGAAGGGCGTGTCTGCTACCACAACAAGTTCTATTAGCACTTACCTTACCAACTATTTCAATGATTAAAACGAGGGGTTTTACTATCCCCGAACTCTTGGTCTACGCGGCGATAATGGGTTTTGTAACGGCTTTTGTCATCGGCGGGATGCTTTCACTCAATAAATCTGTTGTAGTCTCGCGAGCTTCACGTGATGTTAATATTTCGGCAGCCACGGCCCTTGAGCGCATGGTGCGTGAGCTCAAAGATGCTTCAGGGGTGGTAGAGGTTGCTTCGGTGCTCGGTGTTAACCCAGGCGTCCTTACTATTACGACTACAAATGCAAGCACGACCGGTGGGACGATGAAATTCTCTCTCTCGGGCGGCCAGATTATGCTTACAACTAACGCAACAAGTTCTTTAACCGCCGGTAGCGTTAATGTTTCACGCTTAGTTTTTTATAATGCTACGTCTACCAACTCGAGTGCAGTTCGCATTGAAATGACAGTCTTAAGCACGAGCACTCAAAATCGCTATTATTATGACACCGCAGTGTTACGCGAGAGCTATGTACAATAGAGGGCAAGCCCCTCGAATGAACTCGGGGCAAGCAGTTATTTTGCCCATCCTTGTCGTACTCCTAATCGCTTTCACTCTTGCTGGGCGCGCCGCGCGCCCAGCCTTAAGAGACACACAACTCGCCCGCGAGCTTCAAGGGTCAAAACGAGCTGGAGCCCTGGCCGATGCCGGGGCAGAAGATATTTCCTATCGGATTAGGAAGGCAATGCAATATGGCGTTGTTGAGTACGTGCCACTTGGTGACTTTTTCGCAATCACAACTGTGAGTACAAATCCGGACGGTTCTCAAAAGACCGTGTCGGGCTTGGGGAGTGATGGGAGTAATACTCGCCAAAAAACGACCAATCTAACCAAAGGTGACCAGGTCGATTTCAATTACGCGGTACAGGCTGGTAATGGCGGTTTTACCATGGCTAACACTTCATCAATCAAGGGCAATCTTTATTCCAATGGTCCGGTGGTTGGCTTAAACAGTACAAAGATATACGGTAGCGTTGTTTCGGCCGGGCCAACCGGACTTATAAACGGGGTGCATTCTACCAGTACTGGATACGCGCATACTATCACTTCCGCCACCTTGGATGGTTCCGCTTATTATCAGAGTATTTCTGGTTCGACGGTGCATGGTTCCTCGTGTCCGAATTCTTACTGTTATCCGGGCACCCCAGACAAGCCCACTACCACTTTCCCCATATCAGACGCACAGATTGCCGAGTGGGAGGCTCAAGCAGAGGCTGGCGGTGTCTACAGTGGTACCTGCCCCTACCAAATCACAACCACTGTTACCATCGGCCCCATGAAGATTCCTTGCAATATGGAGATTTCAAACAATGCCACAGTCACATTTGCTGGGATGGTTTGGGTGGTGGGCAATATCAGTTTTAAAAACAGTAACTCCATCAAACTTGACCCGGCACTCGGGGCAAAAAGCATCGCTATTATTGCCGACGATCCTGCTAATCGCACAACTGGCAGTACTGTATCTATAGCCAACTCAACCACCTTCCAGAATTCGGGGGTTAAGGGCTCATTCTTCTTTCTAATATCTGGCAACACTTCGTCAGAAAGTGGAGGCGGTACTACGGCCATAGATCTATCAAATTCGGCCACAGGGCCAGTGGTGCTATACTCTAATCATGGCAAGATTAGTCTTGGCAACAACAGCCAGCTGAAATCTGTCACGGGCCACCTTATTAGTATGAGCAACAGCGCACAACTTATTTACGACGATGGTCTCGAAAGTGCGCTCTTTGATACTGGTCCTGGGGGCTCGTGGAATGTGGTAAACTGGAAGGAAACACAATGAATAAAGGCAACAAACAATCGGGCCAAGCCCCTCGACTTAGCTCGGGGCAGGCGGTCATCATCCCCGTTACAGTCTTGATGCTTATCGCCCTTTCCTTGATAGCCAGAGCTACTCGGCCTGTCAAAACAGAAGCCGAACTTGCCCGCGGTTTACTAAGTTCTAAACAAGCCGGAGCCCTTGCCGATGCTGGTAGTGAAGATGTGACTTATCGGGTGAAGCGGGCCAAACAATACAACACAACAGAATATGTTTTACTAAACAATCTTATCGCGACGACTACGGTTAGTACCGACTTAATTACGGGAGTAAAAACGATCTTGGCCTTGGGTAACATAGACAGTCGCATTCGTCAAAAAGCGATTAATTTAGTCAAAGGGGACCAAGTCGAATTTAACTATGGTATGCAAGTAGGTGCCGGTGGTCTCTCTATGGCCAACACATCGTCGGTCGCCGGCAACATATATTCCAATGGTTCTGCGACTGGCGATGGCAATACTATTACCGGGTCAGTGGTTTCAGCCGGCCCAACTGGCTTGATTGACAACCTCCGTACCTCGGGTGATATGTACGCTCACACCATCAGCAATTCTACCGTGGGTCGGGACGCGTATTACCAGAATATTTCGAACACCTTTGTGGCTAGAACTGCGTACCCAGGCAGTCTTGATAAAGCTACTGCCACGATGCCCATCTCCGACGCCCAAATCGCCGAGTGGGAGGCAATAGCCGCCACAAATCCGATCCTGACTTGCCCGTACTCGATTTCGAGTGGCACGGTTATTCTAGGGCCGGCCAAAATAGCCTGCGATGTGGAGATTTCGGGCAACAGCACGCGAGTTACTCTTGCAGGTATGGTTTGGGTAACTGGTAAGATTACATTCAAAAATAGCCCCACCATAAGTGTGGATAGCGCTCTCGGGTCAAACAGTGTGGCCATTATCGCCGACAATCCCCTCAATCGCAACACCTCCAGTAATATCGAAATTCAAAATTCAACCACGTTCACTGGTTCTGGCACGCCGGGTTCTTTCATATTCCTTATTTCAGGCAACACTAATGCTGAAAGTCCTCCACCCGGGCCCATGGGTGGAGGTGTTGTCGCTATCAACTTGCAGAATTCGGCCAACGGGGCGGTGATACTTTACTCTAACCATGGCAAAATCAGCATTGCTAATTCAGCACAGGTAAAAGCGGTAGTAGGCTATAAGGTGGCTATGGCCAATACCGCCCAACTTATCTACAACGACGGTCTTGAGAGCGCCCTCTTTGATACCGGCCCCGGCGGTTCATGGAACGTGAGTTCGTGGAAAGAGACCCAGTAATTTTTGCTATACTACCCCAATGCCTTCGGAGAGGAAACAAAAAAAGCTGGTGGTGGCTAATTGGAAGATGAATCCTCCTGCACTGGTGGATGCCGTGCGCCTTTTCAGTGAGGCCAAGAAGACGGCTGGGCGGGCGGCTCTTGTGCAAACTGTTATTTGCCCGCCAGCACTTTATCTTTCTGGTCTGGCAGAACTTGTCTCTGGTCATCGTTTGGTACTTGGCGCGCAGGACTGTTTTTGGGAGCGATTGGGCGCCTTCACGGGGGAAATAAGTCCTGCTCAACTTTCGTCGCTGGGAGTACGTTATGTGATATTGGGTCACTCCGAGCGTCGCGCCTTGGGGGAGACCGACGAAATTATTGCCAAGAAGGTTGCCGCCGCTCTCAAGGAAGGCCTGGTGACTATTATATGTGTAGGCGAGGAGTATCGTGATGAAAGCGGGACATATTTCAATATTGTACAGTCGCAAATCGAGGCTACGCTTGCCAAGATTCCCCGTCGTTACTTTCTGAATGTTGTGGTCGCCTATGAACCAGTTTGGGCAATCTCCTCTCACGCTACCGGGGTTGAATCAGTTGCTGACATGCTACAGATGAGCATCTTTATTCGCAAAGTTTTGGCTGGTATGTGCGGAAAAGATCTGGCCGCCAAGTTGCCAGTGCTCTATGGTGGCTCGGTTGACGAGCGCTCTGTGGTGGGTTTTGTAAAAGAGGCGGGGGTGGACGGTTTCCTTGTGGGCAAAGCTAGTCTCTTGCCCGAATCTTTCAGCGCGATAATAAAAAATGTTAACGAAGCTGCCGGCTCTCTCTAGCTTGCCCGCCTTGGAGGGCGCGCCCATCAGCAAGGGTACTCGCGTACTCCTGCGTCTGTGCATGAATGTACCAATGGATGGCGAGCGTATCACTGATGACTTTAGGCTTATCAAAGTTTTGCCAACGCTCAAATATTTACTTGAGAGGGGGGCGAAGGTCACAATAATTTCGCATTTTGGTTCGGATGGTTCACAGTCGTTAGTCCCCATCGAGAAATATTTGCGCGAGCATTGTCTGGGCGATTACAAAGTGTTGCCGAACTTGCGCTTGAGTCCTGGCGAGAAGGAGAATGACGACGCCTTTACTCGTGAACTTGCCGAGGACCAAGATGTGTACGTGAACGAGGACTTCCCAGCCGCGCACCGAGAGCACGCCTCAATAGTGGGCGTGCCAAAGTTCCTGCCGAGCTTTGTGGGTCTGCAGTTTGAGCAAGAGGTGGAGCATCTTTCGCGTTTTCTAAACCCAGCTGCTCCGTGCGTGGTTGTTTTGGGTGGGGCGAAACTTGCCACTAAATTGCCAATGATAAACGCCTTCCTTCCCAAGGCCGACAAAATCTTCCTTGGTAGTTTCTTTGCCACAGTAGCCGATGAAGTTCCGAAAAATACAAAAGTTATTTTGCCCGCTGACGTTGTTAAGCAAGATGGAGTCATCGTGGATAGTGGACCAGAAGCTCTTGCAGCCATGATTGGGGCGGTCAACAAAGCTAAATCAGTAATCTGGAATGGTCCCATAGGCAAGTTTGAAGATGGCTTCGACAAAACCACAAATGCTTTGGCCCAAGCAATAGCGGCAAACTCAAACGCCGAAACAGTAGTGGGCGGGGGGGATTCAATCGCGGCAATCAAGGCCATTAACATAATGGATAAGTTTGGCTTTGTCTCCACCGGCGGAGGTGCAATGTTAGATTTTCTAGCACATGGCACACTGCCCGGAATTGATGCTATAATTAATTCGCCTTTTGATTAGTAATTAGAAATTAATCTTATGTCTATCCCACTTTTAGGATTCGTGCCAGGTTGGATAATCCTTTTAGTAGCTCTTGCGATTATCGCCTACTTTTTTGGTAGGAAGGGTCTGCACTTTATAGCCATAGTTTTCATCATCTGGCTAGCCTGGTACCTCTTCCGCGGCTATTTTTAAAGTTAAATGAAACAGTGGGTTCACAGAGACTCACATGGGGCAACGCTGTTAGACAAGCTTCTTGAGAGTCGGGGAGTAAAGTCTGAATCCGAGCGAGAGCAATTTTTGCACCCGGATTTCGGGCACGATACGCACGACCCTCTATTGATGAAGGACATGGACTTGGCCGTGGCGCGGATTGCCGGAGCGGTTAAGAGAAATGAGAGGATAGTGGTGTTTGGAGACTATGACGCGGATGGCATACCCGGGGCGGCGGTGTTACACTCTTTTTTCGAAAAGATAGCGTACGAGAATTTTGAGACTTACATACCCGATAGATATAGCGAAAAGTATTCGCTTGCCGAAGAATCCTTACGAGCTTTTGCCTCACGGGGAACTAGGGTTGTGATAAGTGTGGACTGTGGCATTACAGATGTGTACGAAGCTACTGTGGCGCGCGAACTTGGTATTGATTTAATTATTACCGACCACCATCTCACGCCAGATGTTTTGCCAGCTGCTTATGCCGTCATCAACAACAAGCGCGCCGACGACACGTATCCTTTCAAGTATCTCTGTGGGGCCGGTACGGCATTTAAGTTAGTCCAAGCTCTTTGTCGATCGGGCAAGTTTGTTGTGGGTAAAGAGTTTGAGAGAGAGGTGCTAGATCTCGTTGCCATTGCCACGGTCTGCGATATGGTGCCACTTGTGGGCGAGAACAGGGCCATCGTAAGTGAAGGGCTCAAATTTTTGCGTACCAGTGAACGTGTGGGCATTAAGGCACTTTGCAAGAAGTTGAATATCAAACAAGAGTTTATGAGTGAGGATGATATCGGTTATTTAATCGGTCCACGCATCAACATCTCTAGCCGGATGGCCCACGGCTCGGACGCTCTGCATTTGCTCACCACGCACGATGCCTTGCTTGCCAACACCATCGCTAGTCAACTGCAGGCTCGCAACAAAGAGCGCCGTGAGAACGTGGAGGTGATTATGTCACACGTGCAAGAACGTTGGATGAGCCACGAAAGTAGGTCAGTGCTTGTGGCCGGCCACGAGAGTTGGCGAATGGGTGTGCTCGGGCTCACTGCCTCGCGCCTTGTAGAGAATCATGCTCGACCCGTTTTCCTTTGGACGCGCAATCACCTGGGCGAGATCAAGGGTTCAGCTCGTTCAGACGGTACTGTGTCGGTGGTGGACATGCTTAAGCATGCTGGTGGCGACGACTTTTTCAAAAACTTTGGTGGCCACGAGATGGCCGGCGGCTTCTCTCTCGATTCGACTCGCGAAAACGAGTTGCCTGATCGCCTTGAGCGAGCCTATGAGAAGGCGGAGAAGTTAAAGAGCGAGCAAGAGAAGATTTACTATGACGCCGAGCTCGTAGCAAGTGAAGCCAATTGGCAAACCTATAAAAGTTTTGAGGCGTTGGCTCCATTTGGTAAAGAAAATCCAAAGCCCACTTTTTTATTAACTAATCTTGAACTCGAGAGTGTCAAAGAAATGGGAGAGAGCGCCAATCACATCGAGCTCACCTTTAAAGATAAAGTGGGTGGCAAACCTCTCAAAGCAATGGGCTTTTTTATGACCAAAAAAGATTACCCAAATCTCGACTTTGCCCCAGGCACCCGCCTAGACATCCTCTTCAACCTCGAAAAAAGTTACATGAGAGGCTTCGCCGAGCTTCGCTTTAGGCTTATAGATATCCGCAGCTCAACCGGCCTAGAATAATTGTCAACATTCATACGGCCGTGGTAATATTGCCAATGATGAAAAGAGAAGCGATAAGCAAAATTAGTAACTTCATTTTGACAGAGATTGAATGGCTGGTTGAAGGGGCGGCGATAAGTTTTAGTCGAGGCTCATTAAACCAGAAAATATTGAGGATGGATAAAGCTTACGCGCAATGGGAAATAAACAAAGCCTTAAGATATGCCGAAAACAGAGGATTCTTGGTAGAGAAAAACAAGAGGTATGTTCTATCGAAGAAAGGGCGTAAATGGGTTAATCGACAGAAGTTTAATCAACTTTGCTTTAAGCCAAGCAAGAAATGGGACAGATCTTGGAGGATAATTATTTTTGACGTGCCAGAGGAGGAGAGAACTGCCAGGGACTTATTAAGAGGCAAATTGTTTGATTGGCAGTGCACAAAATTGCAACAGAGCGTATTCATCACCCCGCATAATTGTGAAAGGGAATTGGGGGAGTTGGCCAAGGCACTTTCTGCGGAAACGTATATGCACGTAATTGTCTCGAAGCAATTGGATCCTGTTCTGGAGAACAAATTGCTGAAAATTTATCAACTGACCTGATTGGCAATAATTACACGGCCGTCAAAATATTACCAACGGCAAATTGAAACGAGAAAGCCGTCCAAGTCAGTTTAGTATTATTCTGTTATAATTCCCAACGAATGAAATACATTATTTATACCGATGGTGGGGCACGAGGCAATCCGGGGCCGGCGGGGTCGGGGGTGGCACTTTACGATGGGGAGGGGAACGTTTTGCGCGAGGCGCATTTGGCTTTGGGTAAAGCTACTAATAATTTCGCCGAATACAGCGCCGTTGTGTTGGCGCTTGAAACACTTAAAAAGCTAGTGCCACAAAGTAAGCGTAAAGAGACAGAGGTTGAGATAAAGATGGATAGTGAGCTAGTTGCCCGGCAGTTAAGTAATAGATACGAAATCCGCGAGGCCACGCTCTTTCCTCTTTTTATCAAGGTGCACAATTTGCTGGTGAGCCATTTCCCTAAAACCAAGTTTACCCACATCCCGCGCGAGCAAAATAAGCACGCCGACAGACTCTCCAACCTAGCAATGGATGAATCCGAAACTCTCCTTTCTCGTTAGTGGCTTTTTCGTGGGGGTTCTCCTGCGCTCTTTCGTTGATTTAGGTTTTGCGCTGGCATTATTTTTATTTGCGTTCGCGCTGGCATTTTTTCTCATATACTTCGTTACAGACAAAAGTAAAGTTTTTATTTTGGCTGCTTGCTTGTGTTTGGGCGTGGGTTTGGGCGTAGCCCGTTACGAGTGGCGAGACTCTTCGAATAGCGTGCAAATGCCGACAGAACTAACCGGGGTTATAAACGAAGAGCCGGATGAAGGGGATAGCACGGTGAGTTATCGAGTTAGGCTCGAAACCAGAGGTCGGACCTTAAGCCCCGATTTCCAAGGTCCGACCTCAAGACCAACAATCCTCGTTTCGGCTCGCTCAGAGCCACGTTTCGAATATGGCGATCGTGTTTCGCTTGGGGGCAAAGTTTCGCCAGTGCAAGATTTCGCCGCGGCCGATGGCACCATCGTGCCTTGGCGCAAGTACTTGGCTCGCGATGAGATTTATTTTCAAATGTCTTTCGCCAACATCGAGCTAGTCGAGCACGGCCAAGGCAATTGGTTGATTGCAAAATTGCTAGTTATCAAACATGCCTTCCTCTCTCACTTGGCCAAGCTCATCCCCGAACCAGAGGCTGCTTTGGGTGGTGGCCTCACGGTTGGCGCCAAGCAGGCAATGGGCAAAGAGTTACTCGACAAGTTTCGTGTTGCCGGGCTCATCCATGTGGTGGTGCTCTCGGGCTACAACCTCACCATCGTGGCCCTGGCCGTGATGTGGTTTTGCCGCAAGTTCCTCTCCGAGCGAGTGAGCATTATCTTGGGCATCGTGACCATCATCCTCTTTGGCCTAATGACAGGTGGCAGTTCCACCGTGGTGCGCGCCTCGGTGATGGCTATCTTGGGTTACCTCGCCCTAGCCACCGGCCGCACCAGCGAAGTGGCTCGAGCCTTGGTGATTGCCGCCCTCTTAATGCTCATCGTCAATCCTAAAGTGCTGGTCTTTGACATCGGCTTTCAACTCTCCTTCCTTGCCACGCTCGGTTTAATTTATCTTGAGCCAATTTTCGCCCGCCTCAAATTTATCGAGCGATTACCTAAAAAAATCCTGACACTCGAATTCCGCTCGGTGGCGAGCGCTACTCTTGGAGCACAACTGGCCGTCTTCCCCATCATCCTCTACACCTTCGGCAACTTCTCCCTCTACGCCTTCCCCATCAATATGCTCGTCCTACCCCTCGTGCCCCTCTCAATGCTCCTCGTCTTCCTTACTGGCCTCGCCGGTCTCGCCTCCTCCCTCATTCCACCCCTCGTCATCCTCGCCAAACCCCTAGCCTGGCTAGCGTATCTCGTGCTCGCCTACTTCATCGGCCTAGTGAATCTCGTTTCCCATTTGCCTTTTGCCAACCTCCAAGTCACTCACGTCCCCTTCCTCGTCCCGCTTATTTGTTACGTTGTCCTCATTTGGGCTGTCCTCAAATTCCGCAAAAAAGAGCACTTAGGGGTCTGAACCCTAAGTGCTTGATACTGGGTCCAGTAAGGCCTTGCAATTATTGAGGGGGGGGGTAAAATGAAACGGTTATAGTTAATAGCCATATATATGTCACCAGAAGATAAATCTCAGATTGAAGCTGATATTGCGGAAAAAGAGAAGTATGAACGAAGGCGTTTATGGGAATTAATCATGCGGAACTTCGGAGATGTGGTGGGCTCTGTGCCAGGAACTTTAACGGTTGGAGAAATTAAGGAGAAGCTAAGTGAATGGATTAAACTTGACTTTGAGGAAAGCAAGAGACCAAAGTCCCAGTCTGAGATGGGGGAAACGGAAAACGAGCGGGCGTTATGGAATTTTCGTGGTATCAATGCAAGCCGGGAACTGAGCGAGTTTGATCATCATCTTAGGCGGCTTGCTCAAGATGATAGTGAGACCATGGATGCTTTGAAAGCCCGTCTATTGGGGTGATATTAACATAAATTGAATTTATGTCGTTGTGTCCAGCCCGCCGGAAGTACTCCGGCGGGCTTCGACAATTTTATGGTAAGATATTTCAATGACTCACAAGGACCTAGAACAGGAAGATCCAGACGTTAATTCAGCACTTCTTCGTGAGGAGGCTCGGCAACGGTTGGGGGTGGAGTTGATACCTAGTGAGAATTATGTGAGTCCGGCGGTGCTTGAGGCTCTTGGTTCGGTTTTTACCAACAAATATTCTGAAGGATTCCCCGGCCGGCGATATTATGGGGGTAACGAGAACACGGATGTCATCGAAAATCTTGCGATAGAGCGGGCCAAGAAGTTATTTAGATGCGATCACGCCAACGTGCAGCCACTTAGTGGCTCGCCGATGAATCAGGCGGTATACCTCGCTTTGCTCAAACCCGGCGACACCATAATGGGTATGGATCTCTCACACGGTGGGCATCTTACTCACGGCTCACCCGTTTCGCATATGGGTAGGTTGTTTAATTGGATTCGCTACAAGACGGACCCGGCGAACGGAGGCAAAATTGATTTTGAGCAGTTGATGAAGCTCGCAAAGGAGCACAAGCCCAAAATTATTTTGTGTGGCTACACAAGTTACCCGCGCGATTACGATTACGCTGACTTTAAAAAGGTGGCCGATGAGGTGGGCGCCTACACCATGGCTGACATCGCCCACATTGGTGGCTTGGTAGCGGGTGGGGTGATGCGTAACCCATTCGATTATGGTTTCGATATTGTCACTACCACCACGCACAAAACTTTGCGTGGCCCACGCGGAGGCATGATTCTCTCGCGAGGCAAAGTGGGCAACCCACTCAAGGCACCCGAGCCGGGCACCGAGCGCGAGTACCTGCCCACAATTCTTGACCGCTCCGTCTTCCCCGGTTTGCAAGGTGGCCCGCATATGAATCAGATTGCCGCTGTGGCCGTGGCCCTCAAAGAGGCCGACACACCCGAGTTCAAAGCCTACGCCAAGCAGGTGTTGCTAAATGCTAAAGCCTTGGCTAGCGCATTGATGCAAGCTGGTGCCAAGCTCGTAACCGACGGCACCGATAATCATATGATGGTCATCGATTGTGTGAAGAGTTGGAACGTGCCCGGCAAGGAGGTGGAGAAGACCCTCGACAAAGTGGGCATTACCACAAACAAGAGCCTCATCCCCGACGACCCCAACCCACCCTTCAACCCAAGTGGCCTGCGCTTAGGCACCCCCGCCGCCACAACCAGAGGTATGAACGAAAAAGATATGGCCAAACTAGCCGCCTGGATCGTGAGAGCTGTCAAAAGTGCCGGCAACGAAGGAGAACTTGCCAAAATAAAAACTGAAGTCGAGGACTTCTGCCAAACCTTCCCTGTTCCAGGGATTTAGGGTAGACTCTTTTTGGAGCTATCGGGCGATAGCAGGAGGACCCATGGGCATGAAAGTGTCTAGGTTCGAGAAACAAGTATTGCAGGCTCTCGAGAAAAACCGGAGGATCAACGGTGAGAGTTGCTTCGCAGATCTTGGTGATGCTGGCGAGGACCAAGAAGTTGCGGCTCGGCAGTTGTTCCTGATGGAAGCGAAGGGGCTCATTGTTCGGTGCCAGGACCAGGTGGCCCCAATGGCGGAGCTTAAGCCGTGGCAGGTAGCCTTCGAGCTGAAGTGACAAGTCGGGACCGGGCGGGGGAGGCAGTGGCCTTCCCCGCCCTCGGAGTTTACGACTGGGCTTGACAAGTGTGGGCACTGTGTGATAGAATCTCACGGTTAACAGCAATTATAAGGTTGTAAATAATATATGAGTAAAATAACCAATGTTTTGGCCGTGGTTTTGGTGGCGACCTCTATCGCCCCCTCGGCTGTTTTCGGCGCTACCAGTGTGCCGAACAACTTCTGCACACGACTCACTGCTCGTGATGCGGACCTCGACAGAGTTTTTGCAGCTAAGCAAGTCAAGCTAGAGGATGCCCAAGCCGATCAGCTCGCCAAGATTGAGGCTACTCGCAACAGTGAGGATGCCCGAATTGCGGCCCGCGAAACTGCTACTGACGCCAACCGCGCCAAGCGCATGGACGTCTTTAACGCCCGTGCTACCAGCACTGTGCAGAAGGCCGCTGTTGTCGCCTTCGGTATTGCCATTGATGCGGCCGAGGCTACTCGACGCGCTAGCGTAGACACCGCCTTTGCTACCCAGCGAACCGCGGTTGACGCCCTTGTGGCCACTCGCCAAGCTGCCGTCCGAGGCATTGTCGCCAATTTCGGTGCTGACCTCGATGCTGCTGTTGCTAAGGCCACTACTAGTTGTGCTGCTTCAGACGCCAAGCCAGGCGATGTTCAAAAGGTCTTCCAAAACGACCTTGCGGCCGCTCGCGCCAAGCTCGCAGGTGATATGAAGGCTCTCCCAAAGATTGGTACACAGATGGCCGCGCTCCGCACCACTCGTATCCAAGCTGTGGGTGCCGCTCGCGATGTCTTCAAGACAGCCGCGGAGGCTGCTCGCACCGAGCTCGCCAAGTTCATCTCCGTTAAGTAAACCTCAAACGTAGTTTGCGTTTGCCTTTAAGGCCAGTCCTCCAAGC
>C687J35174_10005418_pt1 | contig 16829 bp, 20 predicted proteins | sample RifCSPhighO2_01_FD_35174 | JGI IMG/M metagenome (IMG submission 35174) | reverse complement strand
GCTTGTCATGTTCCTGCTGTTCTGAAGGTTTATGATGGTTATGGCCTTCAGTGTGCATGCTTATGTTCCACTGGGCAGTTAGCGTCGTGATTACCTTTTTCTTCCTTGGTCAGTCGGCCGTCCTCAATGGTAATAACTCGCTTGGCGACTTCTTTGAGCCGACTGTCGTGGCTAACGATTATAACCGCCCTTTTCTCGGCGCATGCGGTACTACAAAGCAGCTGCATAACCTCGGCGCCGGTTTTACTGTCCAAGTTAGCGGTTGGCTCATCGGCCAGTATAAGTTTAGGCTCGTTAGCTAATGCCCTAGCAACAGCAACACGTTGTTTTTCTCCTCCAGATAAATCTTTTGGTAGATTATCAAGTCTTTCGCCGAGATGGAGTTTTTCAAGCTGCACCTTAGCCTGCTTAAGGGCCTGCTTTCTGGCCACACCGGCGGTCATTAGCGGGATAGCGGCATTGGCTTGAGCCGTCAAAGCCGACAGCAAATTGAACGATTGGAATATAAAGCCCAACTTATGAAGACGCAGGCTCGCCAGCTGACTATCGGACATTTTGGCGGCATCCTTACCATCCAGCAAAACCCCACCACTGCTTGGACGCATAAGTGTACCGAGCATCGAAAGGAGGGTGGTTTTACCAGAGCCAGACGGACCCATGATTAAAACAATATCTCCGGCCCCAACTTTCAGACTGACCTCGTCCACAGCTGTCACAGCTGTATGCCCGCTGCCAAAAATTTTAGTTAGCCCTTCAGCCACTATAGCCGACTTCATGACTTAAACACCTCAGCTGGGTCAATGTGAGTAATTCGCCTGATGGGTAAATACGAGGCCAGCACTGACATTGCAATAGTAAGCCCGAAAATACCGACAACGTCCAAAGCGTTAATCTGCGAAACAAATTGGGGGACCCAACTACCAAGCGTTAGTTGCAAGACCATGGCTATCGTACTACCAATAACAAATCCAATTAATCCGGCAGTCATGGACTGTTTAATCACTACACCATAAAGCTGACGATTACTCATGCCAATAGCCTTTAGCACCCCGTACTCACGAATTTTCTCCGTTACAGAAGTAAAGATCGTCAGACCGATCACAGCAGTTCCGACAACAACGCCAATAATAAGTAACACCAGAATTACGGGTAAAAAAGTTTCCCTTATGAGTTTTGTGTTATTATCAATAAAATTCTGCTTAGTAACCGCATCGACACTGGGTATGGCTCCTTTTATATCTGATATGGCTGTTGGTGTGTCAGTCCCTTCGGTCAACAGTACAGTGTAATAGTTAGTTGAATCGGGTAGCCGAAAAACTCTATTGGCATCTCCCCTGTTGATAAAAGCGAACGAGAAAGTAACAACGTCCCCACCTTCGGATAAACCTACGACCTTGAACTTTTGTCCGGCGATATCTAGAGCGTCGTTTATTTTTATTTCTTTGGTCTTAGCGGATATTTTATCGACAATGATTTCGCCCTCACCAGGAACGGGCTTGCCAGCAACTATACGAGCGGGTTTTCCACTATTGTTGTCTTTATCATAGGCCACGAGATACATATTTACATCGTGGCCTCTGTGATGAAATGCGACTCTCCGACCACTGAATGGCCTTACATCTTCAACGCCATTTAGTCCGGATATCGTTGCCTCATAACTCAATGGCAGGACCGAGGGTGTATGGAACATATCTTCTGTTCCGTCTTGAACTACCCAGATATCAGCTGGTACCGAGCGAATGTATTGGCCCATTTTGTCATTCCAGCCTCTATATAAGCCGGTCAACACCATTATTAAAACCACGCTGAAAGCCACCCCGCCAACACTTATCAGCAGCCGGGTCTTTTCCTGAAATAAGTTGCGCCAGGCAATAAAAAACACGTGATTATTTCTTGTTCACGTATTTCCACAAAGCGGCAATCGCTAGCAATAGAGCAACAATGACGAGTATGTAGGTAACCCATGCGAAGAACATCATGCCATTACTATCATTACCTGCCATCATGTTGTAGTCCATCATGCCGCCCTCCTTTCTAATGCTTATGATTATCACTCATCATAAACGTTATTCCCAGCGTAATCAGTGAGCCATCATGTTCATCATGTCGTTTGAGCCACTGGATGAGGAGCTGTAACCCCACTGCTTTTGCCACGACTGCATTTCGTTTATTTCTTTTGTCTGGGCATCAATAATTGCATCTGCTAGATTCTTAATTTCATCGTGTTTAGCATTTTGCTTCGCAAGGTTAGCCATGTCTATGGCTCCTTGATGATGGTCGATCATCTCATTAATGAAGGCTTCATCAAACACATCGCCTGATTTATTCTCTAAGCCAGCAACCATGTCGCTCATGCTACTGCCGGAGTGCATAGTCATCATCTGGCGCATCATGCCGTTGTGATCTTTATTAACGGCGTAGGTGGCTGCAAAAGTGGCGATGATTACACCAAAGAGCAAACCGATTACACTATAAAGCATAGTTTCTTTGTTGATATTCATAATTGTTTCCTGCTACTAATCATAGGTTTAGCTTACTTTCGTTTATTCACTACACTGCAAATTGTTACAACTGGCTGTGCTGTGGTCTTGCGACGCGCTAGAGTCCGAGTTCGAGTGCACATTCATGGCCTTCATCATGCTGGTATGGCTACTGTTGACGGAATAGACCGATACTGACCAGGCAGTGATAATGCCTAAAAGCAACCCGATAATTCCATAGAGCATGGGTTCTTTTTTCATTTGTATACTACCTCCTTAGTTTGTTTAATATATCCACTCGGATAAGCCAAAAACTTTTCTTTACATCCACCGGCACAGAAGTAGTACGTTTGGCCAGCGTATTCAGCCGAGTCGAAAACTTCGGAAACGCTCAAGCGCATTCCGCAGACCACATCTACAACAATCGGGAAAAGATACTTCGCTGGAAATTCTTCAGAAAAGCCATGCTGATTCTGTAGAAACTGATAGATCATATCAACAGCTCTGGTTATTTTGTTGTCGGCAAGCGAGTAGTAAGCTTTTTGTCCATGCCGATCGACTTTGACTAATTTATATCGGCGCAACAGAGCTAAGTGCTGTGACAAATTGGGCTGCCGCATGCCCAACATTTCCACCATCTCACTAACACTAAGGCGTTGGTTTTTTAGCAGTTGTAAAATCTCTAACCTCTTGCGATTGGCAAGTACTTTAAATGTTTCCTCTTCTAAACTAATGATCCTCTGATACATGTCTAGATTGTAGCATATATATTTATATGCGAATACTTGAATATATTTATTTTTCCGTGTAGTCTTAGGCATGGAGAAAATATGCTACTGGCCTTTCTACTAATAAGCCTATTATTTATCGGCGGGCTGATTTATAACCAGAAATCGAGAAAAAGAGTCTGTGCTATCTGTATCAGTGTTCTTCTATCGTGGTTTGTATTGTTTATTCTCTATAAAACCGGAGCTCATGAGAATATCGTACTACTGAGTTTACTGATGGGCCAAAGCATCACCGGTCTTTATTACTTCGGGCTAAAACGGCTGCCAAAACCACTGCGTATCTTTACCCTCCCTTTCTTTTTGTCACTGACGGTCGTTTTTTATCTTCTAATCACTGAGGAGTTTATCCTGACGGCCTTCGGACTGCTGACGGCTTTGTGGATATTAGCTTGGCTGATATTTATTTATCGCGATGATCCCGGGAAGAAACCTCTGGCGCAAGCGGTAACCAATTGTTGTGAGGATGTATAAGTAATGGAATTAGTAGCTGCCGCCTCACTCGTTACCGCTTTTATTGCCGGGATGGCGGCCCTTTTTGCCCCGTGTTGCATCGGTGTACTGCTTCCGGCTTATCTAGCCTCCGTTTTTCGCACCAAAACTAAGATATTCCTGATGACATTCGTCTATTTCTTGGGCATGTTAACCATCTTCTTGCCAATGGGGCTTGGAGTGGCCGCTTTAAGCAGTTTCTTTACTGATAACCATGGTCTATTCTTCGCCATCGGCGGCGTTTTTATGCTGCTGCTTGGAATTTCGNTGCTACTAGGCANATCAATAATGCTTCCTGTCCATGTCCATCCTAAATTAGAGAAGTATGATTTTGGTTCTATCTACACGCTTGGCCTGTTTTCCGGTATCGCTACAACTTGCTGCGCGCCAGTTCTGGCCGGTGTTTTGGCCTTGTCAGCCTTGCCTGGCTCGTTATGGCTGGGCGGCTTGTACGCTTTAACTTTCGTTATCGGTATGGTCGTGCCGTTATTTTTGGTGGCGGCATTCGTTGATAAAACTAAAGTCATAAAGCGGTTCGAGTCGCTTAAACGGCGAGTTAGTTATTCTCTGGCTGGCCGGCGCATTACGCTAAGTTTGTCACATTTGGTTTCGGGTATTATTTTCACTCTTTTCGGCGCCTTTATCTTGATATATGAGCGGGCTAATCCGGACGCCTTTACCTCTAATTATTCGGTCGAGATTAATCTTTTGGCAGCCCGGGTAACACGTTTCATCGAATCTGTAACGAGTGGTATTCCAGATGTTTTATGGGCACTGGTGTTTATGCTTTTATTCTCAGCTATCGGCTGGGTGGCTTATAAGCAAGCCAAAAATGAAATCAATATAAAGGAGGGAAGAAAATGAGCAAGAAACTAGTATTAATATTATTAATATTGGGCGTTGTGATGTTCGGAGCGGCTAGTTTAATAAAGAGCGATTCAAAGAACGAGCCAGCCGCCAATAAACAACTCTCCTTCAATGATATGGTTGGCAGGCTGGCACCTGACTTTAGCTTGCAGAATCAAAGGGGAGAAGCGTTTAAGCTTAGCGGGGTGCGCGACAAGGTAAAAGTGCTTTTCTTTAATGAAGGCATTATGTGTTATCCAGCCTGTTGGAACCAAATGGCCGCCCTGGGCAGTGACAAAAGACTCAATAACGAAAAGGTTGTCAGTGCTTCTGTGGTCGTTGACAGTCCAGATCAGTGGGATAGTGCTTTCAAAAAAATGCCGGAGCTTGGCAGAGGCATTATTCTATTTGACAGTGATAAATCAGTTTCCACCAGCTATGGTATGCTGTCCTTAGCTTCTTCCATGCATAAGGGTTCCATGCCAGGACACACTTACATCGTTGTTGATGAAAGTAATATTGTTCGCTACACGCTTGATGACCCAAAAATGAGCATACAGAATGAGACATTAGTTAACGAACTGTCTAAAATATAGGCAAGGCCAGTATGAAATCAAAGCTGCAAAATATCGTAAAATCTGTTTGGTTTATTGCTGGCGTCAGCTTTGTTTTGGGAATATTACTTATTTTAGCTATCCGGTTTGCCAGCTACCAGCTAGAGGAAGCCGTGCACTATCACGCCAACTTCGCGGTTTATATCAATAATCAGCGCGAGCAGTTCGTGGGGCCTAGGTATTACGAGGAGTCAGCGGCCTCGTCATGTGATCTTTCGGGTCATGACACCGACCTGGCCGGCCGGGTACATATGCACGGCAACGTCAACGACGTTGTCCACGCCGAAGACCACTTGGTAACCTGGGGACATTTCTTCCAAAGTATCGGCTGGGCCTTTGATGAAGATTACGCCAAAACCGCCAGCCAAGTTCTGTTGGCCGATAATCAAAACAAGGTGACTTTTATGCTAAATGGTCAGCCGGTAGAAGATATCAACAACCTGATAATTGAGAGCGAAGACCGCCTGCTGATCAATTACGGGAATTCCTCCCATGACCAGCTTGACGCCTACTACAAATCGGTTGCCTCAACCGCCGGAAAATATAACACCACGCCAGATCCAGCCTCCTGCGGTGCCAGTAAATCCAGCCCGACTTTCTCCGACCGCCTCAAGAACCTCTTCTAAATCTCCTAGTTTCCAAACTCTGGTATATCGTTCTAGTCGCCAGATTTATGATCAAAATCAAAATGACTCTTTATCTCAATACCTTTGTACAGCGTTTCATCCCCCGGATGACGAACCGTAAAGATTCTGATCGGGTGTTTTAAATCGTCAAGCGGGCCAAGCTGCAAAATTTCTGGCGTAACCAGCTCTTTTACACCCGGCTGCTCCGTCAATTCTTCCCAGCTAATCGCTTGACCAAGCCGTCTAGGGAAATTTTTTAACCAATAGTCTATCGATTTGGTCTCGTTGTTCTTGGTTTTTTCGCTTTTTGCTATATCCTCTAGTTTAGTGCCTGCGAACAAAGTTGTCATCCTGTCTGAATACTTGGAGAGTTTGCTTTTAACTCCTGGTGCAAACCTATTCCTGTGAGTCAGAATTAAATCAGGTAGAATAGCGCAGACTGCTTCTACTACCTCGTCGGGTAACAATTTAGGATCTAACATACCACCCTCTGCTGATTGTTCACCCTCCTTCCTATAGGCAGCGGCTAGGAATTCACGCCCGCGTTGCAGGTCAAGCGGCCTTGTCTCTTGGCCCACACCTGTTCCTTCTCTAGCTCCAGCCATAGCCAGCCTGCCTACAGGGGCAACCGTCTCATCCCGACCTTTCTCATCAGGCTCTTCAAAGAGAGGTTCTTCTAGCGAATGCATAGCCAATTACTATGACATAACCTCTCTAAATAAACAACAAACGACCTCAGGGTGGAGGTCGTTTTTTGGTGGAGCTGGTGGGTACGAACTATTAAGGCTTATGCCAGCTCGCTCGAATGACACGCTTTCTTGCTCGGCCAAGCATGGAAAACTCGAATGTCCACTGGACATTCTCGCCCTCTCGGGCAGTCCCCACCAATCAGAGGCACAAAAAAAGCCCAACCCATGAAGGGTTCGGCGTTTTTTGGTGGAGCTGGTGGGTACTGCCCCCACGTCCGATTGATAACTCGCTTACGCACTACAGGTTTAGATCGTTTGGTATTTCTTAAGCACGGTCCTAAAAACAATCAAAAGCAAACCGTACTAAAGTCCGTTGGTCTTGGTCTGCCAGCGGCGGACCACCTTGGCAGAAGCAATCAGATAATATGACACCGGCAAACCCCTATCTGATGTCAGAATACCGGCGGGTAGCCTATTTATAAATTAGGCTACGACAGCTTCTGTCGCGAGTGAACGACCAAAAAGGAAGTTACTTGCAGAAGCCAAAACGTTTTTGGCGTTTATTGTTGTTACACCGGATAACGTTCAGTGCGAACCGACCTGCGCGTAGAAGCTTGTTAAAGTTCAACCGTCGAGCTAATTTCAGCCCCGTTTAAGTAATTATACCATAAACACTTATCTGTGCCAACAGTACTTTAGTGCTCGAGGTTATGCTGGACGTTGAGGTTGTGGGCAGCGCGCTCAAAGGCCTTGACCTCGCTACCGCTGAGCAGACGCAGAAGGTTGCTTTGCTGGGTTTTGAGGATTTTTTCAGCGTTCTGGTAGGTCTTGGTGCCTTTAGAGGTCAAGGTAACGTCTTTTTGGCGGCCGTCCTTCTTATTTTTAGCTATACTTACCAGTCCGTGCTTTTTCATGTCTCGCAGTTGTCGGCTGACGTTAGCCTCGGTCTGCCCTAGTCTGCTGGCCACCAGTCGCTGAGAGCGGGGCACTGAGGAGTGTAAAACGCTCATGATACGAGTCTGGCTTAAACCAACACCTACCTTCTTAGTCAATAAATCATCTGACACTTGTTGTAAAATAAACGTCAAGTGGAGCAGGGGAGGGAACTTATTTTTCTCGAACGGATCTTTAGCGCTCATGCTTAAACTCTATCAGCTAAATACTTGACTAGTCAAGTATTTAGCCATCGGAGTAGGGGGTCGAAAATTTTAAAGCAAGTCGTTTATGTCTTCGTCCAGCTCAGCGGGGTTAAGCTCACTATCAATATCAGCGCTGTCTACCTCAGCTTCGGCGCTTTCCAGTTCGGCTTTAGAAGTTATCGGCCCGACTTCGGAGACGCTGGAAGGAGTCGCATTAGAAGCTTGTTGGTCTTCAGATGACTTATTCATCACCCGATAGCCTACCAGCCCGACCAAACCGGCGACAACAATGATCAGAACAAACAGTAGGATATGGCTAAGGCCAGCTTCGGATTTGTGTGAGTATTTCATACTTGGTTACCCTCCTTATAACCCGGTTTCTGACGGAATTGACTGCTTGACGGCCACTAATAGTTCCTTGAGCGCGCTGCGGTAGGCCTTAAGAGAGTCCCGGACATCGGAGACAGCCTCTTTAAAAGCTACTAAATCGTCGGCGATATTGGGATCAGAGCAGTCAACGGTTATCACTAGCGAGCCCAGTGCGGCAATAGCTGCTTCGGCGTCGGTTTTTTTACTGTCAACAGCCGCTATGAGTGATTCATAGTTGGGAGTGTTAAGCTGGCGGTCATNGTGAAACTGCTTGACGCGCCCGTAGAAATTATCCAGCTTATCCTTGTGGTGATCAGCTCGGGCAGTGAATCTCTTGATCTTAGCGTCAATACGGCTCTGGCGGGCCTCGCAGTTCTTCTTAATGGCATCAGCGCTGCGCTTTTTAGCGGAGTCCCTAAGACTTTTTATTTTGTCTTGAGCTTGGCTCTGGAACTGCTTCTTTTTCTCCTCAGCGTGCTGCTTGATGTCGTCGGACTGATTTTCATCTCCATGCGCCGAGACAACAACCGGCATAGCGGAAAGCGCTCCAAATACGACAACCAAGGCGATAGTTAATGGAAGTTTTATTTTGTTAAACATGCAGGATCCTTATTTAGCATTACCTATTTTACCATTAAGATTTTTTAGTCCAATACTTAACCCCGTAAAGAAATTACTTAACTAGTCAAGTAATTTCTGACGGGGCAAGCAAGTCAAGCCTGCCCCGCACCAAAACCTGAGCTTAAGTAGTCGGTAATCGGATTATGGAGCATCAAGTTTTTGGTGCTGGGGTATTTATAAGAGAGTGAAGGTCGCTGGTGGCGCGGTACTGGATATACAGCCGATACCACTGCTCCAGGCTTAAAGCCTCGGCCCTAAGCTTCCCATCAACCTCAGCAACGGCCATCAGGTTATCAGCCGCTTGTTTACTGATAGATAGCCCTCCAGACAGATTGCTGTGCAGCATCTTGCGAGGAGAGCTAAAGCCGGCCTTAACAACTTGAAAAAACTTCTGCTCATCAATATCGGCAAACAATGGTTCCTGACGCCGTTTAAGCATAACCACCTGAGAATCCACCTTGGGCGGCGGGCTGAAAAGTTTAGCGGGAATCACTCTACCCTGTTCCACGGTGTACCTTAGTTGGACGCTGACGGCAATGATACTCATTTTACCCGGACCAGCAGCCAGGCGCTGAGCAACCTCTTTTTGCAAAAGCAATGTCATAGCCAGTGGTGGATTCTGCGCACCAGTCAGTTTCCTAAGCAACTGGCCGGTCAGGTAATAGGGAATGTTGGCAACTACCTTGTAGTCTTGGGGCATCTTACCAAGATCAAACTCCAAAATATCACCCGGCACCACCTCAAGCTTTTCTTTCCAGGACTCGATTTTAGTAAGGTAACCCGCCAGCTCGCGATCTTTTTCAACAGCCACGACCTTTTTGGCTCTCTTTAATAGATGGCTGGTCAGACTTCCCTGTCCGGGGCCAATTTCCAATATGGTGTCTCTGGGGTCAACCACGGCGGTCCTGGCAATGTAACTAAGCGTCGGCTCATCATTAAGCCAGTGCTGGCCGAGGGATTTCTTTGGTCGAAACATAGTGCTCTTCATGCTAATTATTGGATGGCGGGAACTTGCTCAAGCCAAGCTTCTTATAGCAGCCGGGGTGCTGGGTGGCTAGCCCGCCGGAGGAGCGCAAAGTATTGGTAATTACCGCTCTGTCCTGGACTGACGGCGGGGCCAGATGAGCATTAGCGTATTCGGTGTGCAGGCTATTCCAGGTAGAGGCTGAAAACTGGTAGGCGCCGTAATAACCATTCCCGGTGTTAGCCTGATAGTTACCATGAGATTCGCACATCCGCAGTTTGTAAAGCCAGCTCTCCAGAGTATCAGAGAAACGAGCCGCTCCTACGGCCAGGATTTTTGGAACAGCGGATTGCACAATTACTTCTTGGATTAGCTGACGTGGCCGGGAAAGGTCTTCAAAGACAATATAAGTAACAACCTTACGGCCCACGGAGCCGGTTTGGCGCACGGCAGTTGCTCCCAAGCTAAGCGATTTATCCTCAACGGTTTGGACCGGAATGGGTATGACTTCCTCTACAGTTTCAACCTTAGCGCCTTCCCGTAAGACAAAGATCTGCATTTGCGGCGCGATGGGGGTGTTGGGATCCGGCAGAACACTTTCCCCATCGTTTAACTTGATATTCTTTTCAGCTAGCAGTCCAGCAACTGTTTTGGCCTGGGTATAGGCTGTTAGTTGGGCGCCGTAAAGGTTTAAAAGAATAGGCGTAGCCCGAGCTACTACCACCTTTTCACCGATGATGTTCTCGGAGACGCTACCCTGTTCAAACTTGGCGATATCTTCAGAATGAACTGTCAGACCAGCTTGAGCGGCTACCATCCTGGGGCTCTTCTGAGCGGTTAAAGTGACCATTTTTACTCCGCCGTCAATGACCGTCACCGGCCGGGCGCGGTAGATATTAATACGAAAGTTATCCTCAACAATTGGCGTATCCGACGATGGTTCGACCACATCCTGAGGAGATAGATTCAGATTCAGCCGGCTAACCAGTTCCCCAACGGTCTGGGCTTTAGAGGTAACGGTTTGTCTAGCACCCTCGCTATAAATAAAGACCACGTGTGAGTCGCTCGGTCGAAGATCAGGATTATCGGCTTGGGTTAGGGCAATACCGGCGACTAGTATCAAACCCAGCACCGCACCGGTAAACGGTAACAGCCAGGGACGCTTCACAAGGCGAGCTTTACCGGCTGATTGAGCCGCCTGATAATGTCTTTTGACTATGCTTCTTTTAGGAGGTTGCATCTAGAGTTTTTCTAAAGGAGCAAAGGCAATGTTAATGACCTTGGTGCCTTGGTTATCAAAGGTAACCGTCGCCAGCTCCCCATCTAGATTAACTACCGTACCTCTGCCAAACAACCGGTGCTTTATAAAATCGCCCTGGCTGAGCTCCGGAACATAGTGCGGCTCGTTATCACTAACCAATAAGTCAGCTTGNGAGGTAGTGTATGTCTTAGAGCCTTCTATATCGGCCAAAAAGCGGCTTGGTATATTATGCGAGCGCCCGCCGTATAAACTCCGCCCCGTCGCGTAAGTAAGGTAGAGCTCTCGACGAGCCCGGGTCATTCCAACGTACATCAGCCGCCTCTCCTCCTCCATCTCAGCCTGATCATACAAAGCCCGGCTGTGCGGCAACAAAGTCTCCTCCAAGCCAGTAATAAACACCGTTGGAAATTCCAAACCTTTGGACGAGTGCAAAGTCATCAGTACCACGCTGTCACCGCCAGTTCGGCGGTCATCAGCTTCTGTCAGGAGTGACACTTCTTCCAGAAAGCCGGACAAGCCCAGGTTTTCAAATTCGTCGGCCACACTAAGCAGCTCACGAACATTTTCAATTCTGGCCTCTCCCTGTGGCGTGCCGTCCTCTAACCATCGCAGATAATCAAGACGGCGGATTAGACCTTCAATGAATTGGTGAGGTGTTAGCTCCTCCATCTGGGCACGGAAACTGCTTAATATGTCAGCCAGTTGGCTTAGGCCGGCCCGGGCTCTTAGAGTCAGGCCAGCTATCTCATCGACTCGAGTAAGAGCCTCCAGATGTCCTAAATTAGACTGTCTCTTCCAGTTGTTAAACACTACTAAGGATTTAGCTCCTAAACCCCGACTGGGGGTATTGGCAATCCGTTCGAAGCTTAGTGAGTCATCCGGTTGAAAGATAAACCGCGCGTAAGCTATGACATCCTTTATCTCTTTACGGTCATAAAAACGTACTCCGCCAACAATCTTGTATGGCAGACCGCGACGGATAAAAACATCTTCTATGGCGCGGCTTTGGGCATTGGTCCTATACAACACTGCAAAGTCTCGATAGCGCTGTGCTGGTTGGTTCTGGATATGCTGGGCAATGGCTTCAGCTTCCTCCCGCTCGGACAGTACCTGGACAACCTGTACTGGAAGACCAGAACCGGCGGCGGTCCAGAGTTTCTTTTTACTACGATTTTGATTGTGTTTTATTACTCCATGGGCAGCTTCTAAAATCCTTTTAGTGCTGCGGTAATTTTGCTCGAGCTTGATGACTACGGCGCTGGGGTAATCTTTCTCAAAGTTTAAGATGTTACGAAAGTCAGCGCCTCGCCAAGAATAGATGCTTTGCCAGTCATCCCCGACAACGGCGATATTTTTATGAGACCCAGTCAATAGTTTTACGAGCTTATATTGCACGCTATTAGTATCCTGATACTCATCAATCATTACGTATTTAAACTGGGCCTGCCAACTAGCGCGAACCGAAGGATAATGGCTCAAAAGTTCTACCGTTTTACCAATCAAATCATCAAAATCCAAGCTGTTAGAGCTCTTCAGTAACATCTCGTAAGATTGAAAGGCTTTAGCCGCCGCTTGTCCCAGGGGTCCTTCACTTACTTGGGCGAACTCAGCNGGTGTTACCATTTCATTTTTGGCACCGCTGATCATAGAGGCTAGCAGGCGAGCCGGAAATTTTTTCTCATCGATTTTGTGTTCTTTACTAACCTGTTTGACCGCGGCCAATCGATCAGCTTCATCCCAAATCACAAAACTACGCGAGAAACCGATACTCTCGGCGTCCTGACGTAATATCCGTACGCAGACGGCATGAAAGGTGCCCAAAAACGGCATGTAGGCCCGGTTATCCGGATTATGGCCGGTCAGCTGGGCAACCCGAGCGCGCATTTCTCCAGCGGCTTTGTTAGTAAAAGTCACAGCCAGAATCTCAGATGGCTCCGCTAAGCCTGTTGCCAGAATGTAGGCGATGCGGTGAGTTAAAGTCTTAGTTTTGCCACTGCCAGCGCCGGCTAATATTAACAAGGGGCCCTCGGTTGTCTTAACGGCCCGTCTCTGCTGCGGATTTAAGCCGGCCAGCAAATCACTGCTTAGTCTGCCAGACTTCCTCACTGTCATCTTTCAATTGTAACAAACAGATAACAAGGAGTTTGGCTAGATGATCAGCTCTTGACGCTGGCCAGCAGCAACTTGATGAGCTCGGCGTTGGCGGAGGTGACGTCTCTTACTCGCAAGACAGGCCAATCGTTACCATTCAGGTTGGCCGTGTATAGATCACCCAAAGGTGTACCGTCCGGGTTGGTAGTTTTGAGCTGGACTATGACACCATTATCAAGCTTACTGGCATCAGCTAGAGGGCCCTGATCACAAGTCACAGTCGTTGGTGTATCTACGCTGTTAGCTGTAGAAAAGTGCAGGATCTGTTTGTACAGTTTGCCGTCCGCGGTGCCACTGCACCAGCGCTGGAAATCGTAATACAACGCTGGCCTAACCGCCGGCAGGAACTGACCGGAAGTAACAGCTACCTGCACGTCTTTATTATTGGCAAAATTTACCAAGTAGGCGTAGGTAGTGTCGCTCTGGTTACTGCCGCCGCGTTTTGAAAATCCGGGGTCAGCTACGGTGTTGGGCAGTCCCCAGCTAACCGGATAGGCAAAGCTGATATCAGTATCTTCCAGCCGGTAGGCGGCAAAACCAGCCGGCAGAGTACTGGCTGATGAGGGTTGAGCAGGAGTTGCGGTTTGTTCTGTAGTGCCATCATCCTCCCCAAAAATATGAAATGGCAGATTGGTACCAGATAAAATCAGACCGGCGTCAATCGCCGCGTAAACGCCCATCAAAACAATAACTGCCGCAAGAACAATGAGGGGCAGCTTTTTTCGAGACCGGCTGGAGACATGATGACCATGATGAGCTGGTATTGGCAGCTCACTGCTGGGATGCCAACCTGCCTGTCCGGTAGGCAGGCTTGTTTGATCGGCTGGGGCACCGGAGTGAGATCCTAATTCAGCCGCTTGATGTAATCCTGATGGCCCGTGAACTATCGGCTGAGGCGAAATATCAGGTAGTTTCGAGGTCGGTAAGCTGTCGGTCTGTGGCTGCTCCATGAAATTATCAGCACCGGAAACCGGCGGCACGTTTGCGGTATCCGCTGGCCCCTCAGTTGGTAAATTATCCATCGGAGTGTCTGTCCCGGGTAGCGAACCGGTCGTTGGCTTATCGGGAGTATGTTCCCTAAGCATTGGGTCGGGCATCTGTGGATGGTGCCCTACTATCACCGGCTTAGCGGTGCCATGCGGTTTAGAGTGATGTGGTTTAGAAATATCAAAAACTCGCTCGTCCATAGTGCTTATGTTACCGCTCCCTTCCGTCTTTGCCAATCGTACGACTGCGTCACAATGGACGCAAAGCTGTGATAATTAAGACTAGCGCCCCCGACCAAGAAGCCGTCGACACCGTCAATATCTAGAAAACTATGTACAAAATCAGGCGATGTGCTACCGCCGTACAACACCCGCAAACCAGAAGCCGCTTTCGGTCCAAAAACGTCTCTCACGTAACTTCGGATATAGTTCACCGTTTCGGCTACCTGGTCTGGTTTGGCAATCTCGTGATTACGCCAGTCAGTGCCATTACTGACTGCCCAGACCGGCTCATAAGCCACTACAATTTCCCGAACTTCGNGAGCCGTTAGATTATGCAGAGCAGTCATCAACTGGTCATGTAAAACCTGTTTGGTCTCACCAGATTGTCGCTCATGCTTTGTCTCGCCAACACAAAGAATAGGGGTTATTTCGTTACGGACGGCCGCGGCTACTTTGTCTCTTATCATATCCAGATCCTCGCCAAAGACCCGTCGCCGCTCGGAGTGTCCAACAATTACATAATGGACTAGCTCTCTCAGCATAGTGAAGCTGACTTCGCCGGTGAAGGGACCCTCATCAGCGAAGTAAGCATTCTGGGCGGCCAGTCGGAATTTACGGCGATCTATCTGAACGGACAAGGGCTGAAGGGTAAGCATCGGCGGCGCCAGCACCACCTCGATATCACGGTGGATCATTATTCGTTCATGCAGGCGATGTACCAGCAGGCTGGCCTGAGACGCGTTGAGGTGCATCTTCCAGTTGCCGACGATCAGTATTTTTCTCATACCCACCTAGAGGTTAATTGCTTGCTTTTATTGTACACTTATTTGTCTTGGAGAACCTCTACCCCGGGCAGACTTCGGCCAGCCATCAGTTCCAGGCTGGCACCTCCGCCAGTCGAAACGTGGTCGAATTCTTCAACTAACCCCTGCTGTTGCACGTAACCTACTGTGTCGCCGCCGCCAACCAAAGTAAATGGGCGGTTCTGGTGCTGACGGCTGGTACCTATCATGGCATCGACAACCACTCGGGTCCCATGAGCAAATGGGGAAGCTGCTCCAGCCAAACCTTTAGTTTCGGTTACTCCCATGGCGCCATTCCATAAGACGGTCTTACTTAGCTTAATTGAACCGGCGATGATCGCGGCGCTGACCGGGCCGATGTCCAAAATCATCTCATCATCAGCCACCTCTGACGCGCTAGATGGCGGCTTTTGAGGGTAGGCCTGAATGTCAGCCAGTGTATGAGAGGACAGATCAACTAAGCGGGTGGTCACGCTCCCGTTGGCTTTCTTAGAAACAACTACGTCAATCGGCATTAAAAAATTAAAGGTTTTTTCAGACTCCAAACGGCGAGCTTTTTTGATAATTTGACGAGCGTTCTCGAACTCTTCGGGCTCTACCAAGCTCTTTCCAACTCTAATGCCCTCGGCCGCCAGAAAAGTATTGGCCATAGCTCCGCCAATAGCCACACAATCGGCAATGTCTATAAATCGCATCAAAATCTCGGCCTTATCAGTAATCTTGGCGCCGCCTACAATAGTTATTAGCGGTCTGGCCGGCTCCTTCATGACTCTGGAGATGGCATCAACTTCTTTCTCTAGGAGCAGGCCGGCCACCGACGGAATAAGTTTGGCAACCGCATCGGTACTGGCATGAGCACGATGCACTACCCCGAAACCATCCTGTACAAACACTTGGGCACCGGTTGATTCTAGTAGGGCTTTGGCAAAGTCAGCGGAATCGTCTTCTTCTTCAGGGTGAAAGCGCAAGTTTTCCAAAAGCAATACCTCACCAGCCTTTAGANTCNCGGCCGCCTGTTTGACGGTATCTCCCACACAATCAGAGACAAAATGGACCGGTTTTCCAAGCAGATCNCCCAAAGCCGTAGCCGCCGGCTCCAGACTACTCTCTTTGTCCGGGTGCCCTTCCGGCCGTCCCAGATGTGAAATTATAATCAGGCTGGTGCCCGGCTGCTCAAGGATATGCTGGATAGTCGGCAGTGACTGTTTTATACGATAATCGTCCGTAATCACACCGTTTTGGACAGGCACGTTATAGTCGGCGCGTAGCATTACGCGCTTATCCTTCAAATCTATGTCCCTGACGGTTTTTTTATTCAAGTGCCCACCTTTTTAACCTCCTAAAAGTATGACAAAATAGGCCCTTGATTGCTAGAGCGATAACGCTTTATAACAGATNNGGCGCATGTTAGAATATCGTTGACTGAAGAATGATGATGGCCCCTTCGTCTAACGGCTAGGACACCAGGTTTTCATCCTGGCAACAGGGGTTCGATTCCCCTAGGGGTCACCACCATTTTTTAGTATCAAAAAACCCTCGGCATACCGAAGGTTTTGATTCTCCACCCCAAGTTGTTGAAAGAGCGGTCAGTCAGTGCTCTATATAAACGCTAGCATATTTTCAGCAATTTGACCAGTGTTTATGCACAGGTTTGCATTGCAGGGAGAATCCTCCTAAAGAGAACTCTCCCTGCAAGAGGTCGCCGCTGGCGACCTCAAGCAAGTTTTTTTTATTTTAGCTTCGGTAGCGTCGGAACAGGTAGTGTCCGGCGGTACCCAGTG
>C687J35174_10005392_pt1 | contig 16886 bp, 27 predicted proteins | sample RifCSPhighO2_01_FD_35174 | JGI IMG/M metagenome (IMG submission 35174) | reverse complement strand
ACCGAGCAGATGCTGGGCCACCGCCTCGGAGAGTTCGCTCTCACCAGGAAGAGGGTGCAGCACTCGGCTCCGGGCATCGGCGCCACCAGGTCAAGCGCGAGCGCGTCGGTGAGGTAAATGGCATACAAATATTCCTTCGATGCGGACCCCGGACGGAGCGCGAAGGCTCTCCTGCGAGCCGCGCCCATCTCCGCGAAGCACGCCGTGGAGGTATGCAGGGACCTGCGCGGCCGGCGCCTCGAAGTCGCGATGAAGCGCCTGGAGGATGTGATTGCCCTGCGCGCTCCCATCGCGTTCAAGAGGTACCGGCATGACGTGCCGCATCGCAAGGGCCACATGGCAGCAGGCCGCTTCCCGGTCAAGGCGAGCAAGCACATCCTCGACCTGCTCAAGGCGGTGAATGCCAACGCCCAGGAAAGGGGCCTCTCCACCGCAGACCTTGTGGTGACGCACCTCTCTCCGAAAATGGCTGCCCGGCCCTATCATCCCGGCAGGCATGTCCGCAGGAAGATGAAGCGGACGAATGTCGAAGTGGTGGTGACCCAGGCAGAAGCTCCGAAGCAGACCGAGAAAGTCGCTCGGAAGCGGACCGAGCGCGTGAAGGAGCCTGCCCGGCCAGCAAAGGGGGAGACAGCATGATTGAGCGCACGGTCGTCGCGGGCAAGATCAAGGAGTTCCAGGTAGAGGAGTACATCCGCCAGAATCTCCGGCGCGTGGGGCACAGCCATACCACGCTGCAGCGGACCCCCCTCGGCGAGAAAGTCATCGTGTACGCCTCGCGTCCTGGCCTCGTTGTCGGACGGCAGGGAGAGAGCATCCGGCAGCTCACGCGCGATCTCAAGGCCGATTTCAAGCTCGAGAACCCGCAGGTGGAGGTTGCCGAGGTGGACAACGTCTACCTCGACGCCAACATCGTGGGCGAGCTCATCGGAGGCTCCCTGGAGCGTTTTGGGCCCCAGCGCTTCAAGGCCACGATGCATCACTCCGTGGAGAACGTCCTCAAGGCGGGCGCCATCGGAATCGAGATTATACTCTCGGGAAAGCTGCCGAGCAAGCGCGCCAAGAGCTGGCGCGTGTACCGCGGACACCTCAAGAAGAGCGGAGACATCGACACGCTCGGCGTACGGCGTTCCATCAGCACCGCGGAGATGAAGTCCGGCACCATCGGCATCAAGGTGCGCATCATGCCTCCGGACCTGGTCATGCCGGACGATGTGGTGTTCCGCGAGCAGCCGGTGGTGCAGGAAGTCAAGCCCGCGGTTCCGGAAACCCCTGAACCCGCCGAGGAGGCTCCCAAGAAGGCAGCCAAGCGCGCCAAGAGCGCGAAGAGACCTGCCAAGAAAGCCAAGAAGGAGGAGGCTCCAGAGGAGACTCCCGAGGATGTTCCTCCCGTCGAGGAGCCGAAGGAATCACCAAACGAGGAATCATGATGGCACGCACTGACATGAGCAAGATGGGAGCCGCGGACCTCAAGGCGAGGCTCGCGGAGCTGCTTGCCGACAGGGTCAGGCTTAGCGCCAAGGTGCAGGCCGGCACCGACCAGAAAGCGGCCGAGTTGCGACGCGCAGTGCGGAAAGGCATCGCGCGCGTGCACACTCTCCTCCGGGAGAGGGAGCGTACACAAGGATGAGCGCAATCTGTTCGACGTGCGGACTGCCTACCGAGTTGTGCGTGTGCGAGACCATAGCCAAGGAAAGCCAGAGGATAAGAGTGTACAAGGAAAAAAGGAAATTCGGGAAAATCCATACCATCGTCGAGGGAATCGATGAGAAGGAGATAGACCTGAAGGGCGTGGGAAAGAAGCTGAAGAGCCTCCTCGCCTGCGGCGGCACGGTGAAGAACGGAAGGATCGAGCTGCAGGGCAACCACTCCGACCATGTGAGGGATTTCCTCGTCAAGATGGGATTCGCAGCAGAAACGATAGACATGGCATGATGGAGGTGAAAGGAAAAGCGACACGGACCCTCGAGGACATGCGCCGGGCGGCGCTTCGCGTGGCCCAGGGCGAGCTCATCGGCAGGACGGTGTGCGCCCTCGGGAAGCGGGAGGTGCGCGGTGTGATTGTCGATGAGACGAGGGAGACGCTGGTGGTCCAGTCCGCCGGAAAACGCGTGACGCTTCTCAAGAGACAGCAGGTGTTCGAGTTCAGCGAGCAGGGCGCCATGGTGCGCGTGCAGGGCGCGATGCTCGCCAAACGGCCCGAAGACCGGCTGAAGCTCAGAATCAGGTGGTGACATGGCAGAAAAGAAACGAGCGGTGAAGCGGGCCCCGAAGCCCGNAGCAGTGGAGCAGCCGGCGCCCTCTCCCCAGAAAGCCGGAGAGTGCGCTGACCGGAGTTGTCCGGTCCATGGGGAGGTGCGACCTCACGGACGCGTGCTGAGCGGCACAGTGGTCGGAGCGAAGATGCACCGTACCGTCACCGTGGTCAGGATGCGCAGGCACTTCATCCCGAAGTACGAGCGGTACTCCAAGAGGAGGACCAAGCTGCTCGTCCACAACCCGGACTGCCTCAACGCGCAGGTGGGGGATGTGGTGAAGATCATGGAGACGAGGCCGCTGAGCAAGACGAAGCACTTCGTCGTCATAGGGAAGATGGTGAGCACATAAGATGCAGGCGATAAAGGCGAGAATGACCAGGGCGCTCCCGATGGGGTGCATCGTGCCTACCTGTGACAACTCCGGCGCGAAGACCATCAGGCTCTTCACCGTNGTNGGGCTCAAGACCGTGCACCGGAGAAAACCCTCGGCCGGCGTCGGGGACCTCGTGATGGCGAGCGTCCAGCGCGGCAAGCCNGAGATGAGAAANCAGGTCGTTCACGCGGTCATCGTGCGGCAGAAAAAGGAATACCGCAGGCTTGATGGCACAAGGGTNCGATTTGAGGAGAACGCCGCGGTCGTCCTGAAGGACGACAAAGGCAACCCCAAGGGGACAATCTTCAAGGGTCCCATCGCCAAGGAGGCCTGCTCCCGCTGGCCCCCCATCGCAAAGGTGGCGAGAATCATCGTGTAGGTGGAATGCTCATGACATGGAATCCAGGATGGAAGGCGAGCACCCAGGTGCGCAAACAGCGGAAATACCGCTACAACGCGCCGCAGCATGTCCTCCAAGGGCTGCTGGCCGCTCATCTCACTGACGAACTCCGCGAGAAGCTCAAGCACAGGAGCGTTCCGCTCCGGACAGGGGACAAGGTGAAAGTGATGCGCGGCAGATTCCGGGGCAAGGTCGGAAAGGTGTCCCGCATCAATGTGGAGGAAGGGCGCGTGTTCGTCGAAGGGATGGANCTCAGCAAGAAGGACGGCACCAAGATAAGCGCGGCCCTCCATCCCAGCAACCTACTCATCACAGATCTCGACCTCGGGGACCGGCGAAGGCAAGAGTCCCTGAGAGGGGCATGAACATGGTCAAGAACCACCTCAAGAGAATAAACGCACCCAAGACATGGAAGATTGAGCGCAAGAGCTCCAAGTGGGTGATGCATCCGAATCCTGGAGCCCATACCCTCCCGGACTGCATCTCTCTCTCCACCATCTTCAAGGAGGTGCTGCATATCGCAGACACCTCTCGTCAGGTCCGCACCATCCTTCGCTCGAAGGAGGTACAGGTCAACGGCAGGCGCCGCATCGACCCCCACGATGCCGTTGGCATCATGGACGTGCTGGCGATTCCGGAGCTCAAGGAGCAGTTCAGGATGCTTGTGGACAGGTTCGGCCAGCTCTCGCTGAGAAAGATTCCCGCGGGCGAAAGCGGGATNCAATTGTGCAAGATTACCGGAAAGAGGACGCTCAGTGGCGGAAAAGTGCAGTTCTCCCTTTCCGGCGGACGGACTATGCTTGGCAAGGGCGAATACAAAGTGGGCGATTCTCTCCTCCTTGACGTCCCGGCGCAGAGCGTGAAAGACCACATCCCCTTCGACAAGGGTGCAGCTGTCTTCTTCACCGGTGGAAAGCACGTAGGCTCTGTTGGCACACTGACCGACTTCACCAGCTCCACGGTCGCGTTCACCCCCCTTGGAAAGAAGGGCGAGCACTACACCACCGCGAAGCGATACGCCTTCGTGGTCGGAAAGGACAAGCCTCTCGTCTCCTTGGGCGCGGAGGTGGCTGCATGACCAATCCCATGCGCCGCATCCAGGTTGAGAAGGTGACCCTCAACATCGGCGCTGGCAAGGAGACGGAACGCCTGGATAAGGCAGTGAAACTTCTCAGCGCCATCACAGGTAGGAAGCCTGTGAAGAACATCACCAAGAAGCGTATCCCCACCTGGGGAGTAAGGCCGGGACTGCCGCTCGGCGTGAAGGTGACGCTCCGCAAGGAAGCGGCACTGGACGTGCTGAGGAGGGCGCTCGAGGCAAAGGAGAAGAAACTCAACGCGAGTAGCTTCGGCGCGAGGGGTGAGGTAGCNTTCGGAGTGCCGGAGTACATCGACATCCCGGGCGCGAAGTACGACCCCGAGATAGGGATTATCGGCCTCGATGTCTGCATCACGCTCTCGCGCCCCGGATTCCGCATCCGTAGGAGGCAGGACCTGCAGAAGAGCATCACCAAGAGGCACGCCATAACCAGGGATGAGGCCATCTCCTTCATGCAGGAGGCCTTTGGTGTCGAGGTGGTCTCATGACAGTGAGCGATTACCGGAAGGTGTTCAAGCAGCTCAGGCAGAANCCATCGAAGATGAAGAAGTACATCAAGCACAACGCTCCGAAGAAGCGCACGGTGGGCCTCGCGCTTCGTCGCTGCCGCCGCTGCCTCCGCGTCGGAGGCCATATAGGGAAGTACGGTCTCGAGCTCTGCAGGCACTGCTTCCGGGAGATTGCCACCAAGATAGGGTTCAAGAAGTATGGGTGAACACGCATGACTCTGAACGATCCACTCTCAAATGCGATGTCCCTCATCTCCAACGCGGAGAAGAAGGGGAAAAAGTCATGCGTCATCTTCCCTGCGAACGGCATCATCAAGGGGGTGCTTCACCTCCTCCAGGATCGCCGCTTCATCGGGGAGTTCAAGGAGCATGAGGACACCAAGGGGAAGTCCCTGGAAGTGCAGCTTATCGGGAGCATCAACAAGTGCGGGGTCGTGAAACCGAGGTTNGCGGTGCAGAAGGAGGACTTCGAGCGCTTCGAGAAGCGCTTCCTCATCGCCAAGGATTTCGGGATTCTTGTCGTTTCCACGACGCACGGACTCATGACGCACCTGGAGGCCAAGGAGAAAGGAGTCGGAGGTCGCCTGCTGGCGTACTGCTACTGATGAAAATCGACCTGAACCAGCACTTGGACATCCCGGATGGCGTCAGCGTCCTCATCGAGCCTGACCGCGTCACTGTAAAGGGCCCGAAGGGGGAGCTTTCCAGGAGGATGGAGGGCAGACAGGTGCACATCGCCCAGGAGGGCAAGCGCCTCGTGTTCACTGCCAAGAAGGCCACCAAGCGGGAGAAGACCGCTATGGGTACCATCCGCGCGCATATCAAGAACATGATGTCGGGCGCGCTGCAGAGCCATGTCTACCGCCTGAAAGTCTGCTCCGGCCACTTCCCCATGAATGTCGCGGTGAAGGGCGCAGAGTTCGTGGTGAAAAACTTCCTGGGGGAGAAAGTCCCCCGCGTGCTCAAGCTGCGNCAGGGCGTCCAGGTGAAAGTTGAGGGCAGCGACATCCGTGTGGAGAGCGTGAGCCGGGAGCTTGCGGGCCAGACAGCGGCTTCCATCGAGCAGCTCACCCGGAGGCCCGGATTCGACAATCGCATCTTCCAGGACGGGATTTACATCGTAGAAAAAAGCGGGAAGGAGGTCGCATGATGAAAGAACGCCTCCTCAAGGTAAGGAAGGAGCAGAAACGGAGGCAACCCGCCTTCAAGCGATTGGATTCCAACAAGCGGAATCGTCTCGCCATTGCATGGCGCAGGATGCGAGGGCTGCATTCCAAGGTAAGGCACATGCGTCGCGGCGCGCTCAAGCGCCCTGAGCCGGGATTCGGCGCCCCTCGCCTGGTCCGGGGACTCTCTCCTACCGGACTGGAAGTGGTGCGCGTCACCAACCCCGAGGTAGTCTCCCAGCTCGACCCGAAGACCCAGGGCGCTCTTCTGTCCGGCATGGGCCTCCGCAAGAAGGTCGCGGCGGTGATGGCTGCCCTGGAGCGGAAGGTCACGATACTCAACCTTAAGAACCCCGACACGTTCCTCGCCGAGGTCAGGGAGCGCTTCGCCAAGAAGAAGGAGGCGAAGAAGACCGTGAAGAAAGAGAAGACCTCCATAGAGGCTGTCGTGCAGAAAGAGGCCAAGGAGGCGCCTCTCACTCCGGAGGAGAAAGCGCTCCAGGATCAGAAAGAACGCGATAAGGTGCTGACGCACAAAGAGTGATTCACATGCGAGGACCCCATTTCCAGAAGCGTATGGCCGCCGAGCTTCTCAGCTGCGGCATCTACAGGGTGTCCTTCTCCGATGAGAGCCTTTCCGAGATCCGCGAGGCCATCACGCGGGAGAGTATCAGGGGTCTCATCGCCGCGGGTGCCATCTCGAAGAAGCCGATTGTCGGCATCGCCCGAGGAAGGGCTCGCGCCAAGGCCGAGCAGAAGCACAAGGGCAGGCAGAAGGGGAAGGGCTCCCGGAGAGGAAAGCGCGGGGCGCGGCTGCCCCAGAAGACCGCCTGGGCCTTTCGTGTAAGGGTGCAGCGGGCTTTCCTGCAGGAGCTTCGCGACAAGAAACTTGTCGAACCCAAGGTCTACCGTATGCTGTACCTGAAGTCCAAGGGGGGATACTTCAGGAGCAAGCGCCATATCAAGCTGTATATTGACGAGCAGAAGCTGAGGAAACGATGACTTGGACACAGCCGTACAGGAGGAAGAGGGAAGGGCGCACGGACTACCGGAAGCGCCTCAAGCTGCTTGTCTCCCGGAGCATCCGCCTGGTGGTGCGGCTGTCGGAGCGGCATGTGGTGGCGCAGCTCGTGGAATACTCGATCACAGGGGACAAGGTCCTCGTGACGGCTAGCAGCAAGGAGCTGGAGAAGCTCGGCTGGAAGGCCGGCGGAGGCAGCCTGCCGGCCGCATACCTCGTGGGCGCCCTGCTCGCCCGCAAGGCCGCGAAGCTCAAGCTGGAGAAGGCCATCCTCGACACAGGGAAACGCACTCCCCTCGCGCGGTCACGCGTGTACGCGGTGCTGCGCGGTTCCGTGGAGCAGGGTCTCAAGGTGCCTCATGGGGAGGAGATTCTTCCTGAGGAGAGCAGGGTGCAGGGCAAGCACATCGAGGAGTACGCGAAATTCCTCAAGGGCGCTGACGCCGAACGATACAGGAAACAGTTCTCCGCGTACCTGAAAAGGGAAGTGGACCCCACCGCGTTCACCAAATATGTAAACAGCTTCAAGGAGAAGGTTTTGCAATGACCACAGAAAATCAAGCGGAGCCGACGGACATTCACGTCGAGTTGAGCAAAGAGGAGGTTCAGGAGCTTCCACTGGTCCCGGAATCCGTGGCGCCGAGATGGAAACCCAGGACGGCCATTGGCAAGCAGGTCCAGAGCCAGCAGATACTCAATATTGATGATATTCTGGACCGCGGGCTGGCAATCATGGAGCCGGAAATTGTCGATGTGCTCCTCCCCAACGCGGAGACTGATTTGCTGCTCATCGGCCAGGCGAAGGGCAAGTTCGGCGGAGGCCAGCGCCGCGTCTTCAAGCAGACCCAGAAGAAGACCCCTGAGGGGAACAAGCCCAGGTTTGCCACTTTTGCAGTGTGCGGCAACCGCAACGGCTACGTGGGCATTGGCTACGGAAAGGCAAAAGAGACTGTTCCTGCACGCGAGAAGGCGTTCCGCCGTGCGAAGACAGCGGTCATCAAGATTCGGAGGGGCTGCGGCTCATGGGAGTGCGGGTGCAAGGAGGCGCACAGCATCCCCTTCGAGGTGCGTGGCAAGTGCGGCTCCTCAGAGATTCGCCTCCTTCCCGCGCCGAAGGGCACCGGCCTCAAGGTGGAGAACGAGTGCCAGAAGATACTCTCGTTCGCAGGAATCAAGGATGTGCGCTCGATGACTCTCGGCCAGACCCGCACCAAGACCAATCTGGTCAAGGCGTGCTTCGCCGCGCTCCGGGAACTCATGGCAACAAAAGTGCAGACGGACAGTGTCGCATCGCTCGGCATCATCGAGGGCAAGGNATGACAGACAAGAGGATTGCGGCCATCAGGCTTCGTGGGATGCACGACGTCAATCCAGACACCAGGGAGACGCTGAAATCCCTGCGCCTGCTGAGATGCAACTACTGCGTTGTCCTGCCCGACACCCCCTCCACGCGGGGGATGCTGCAGCGGGCGAAGGACCGTATCACCTGGGGCAGCATCGACGACGCGACGTACGCGCTCCTCGTGAGCAAACGTGGAGAGCCCTACAGTGGCCGGACCGAGGGATACCACGAGCGGAAGTTCATCGAGGTGCAGGGCAAGCGCATCAAGCCCTTTTTCCGGCTGAATCCTCCGACAGGCGGCTTCGAGCGCAAGGGCATCAAGACGCCGAAGAGCATCGGCGGCGCCCTCGGCGCCCGCAAAGACATCAACGAACTCATCCGCAGGATGGTGGGCTGACATGGTCGCTCGTCGAAGAAGCAAGCAGTCACGGTATCGGGGCAGCCATACCCACGGCTGCGGCTCGAAGAAGAAAGCCCGCGGGGCGGGAAACCGAGGTGGCCGTGGCATGGCGGGCACCGGGAAGCGAGCGGACCAGAACAAGACGCGCATCTGGCATCTGGAGTACTTCGGGAAGCATGGCTTCACCAGGCCGTTCTCGGACCCCCAGCGGGAAGTGACCCTCTCCGCTCTGCAGGAGATGCTCCCGCAGCTCCTCGCCGAGGGCGTTGCCGCCAAGGAGAAGGACGTCTTTGTGATAGACCTCTCCAAGGTAGGTTATGACAAGCTCCTCTCCAAGGGCAAGCTCTCACTCAAGCTGAAGCTCACGGCGCGGACCGCATCCAGCGGCGCGGTGGAGAAGGTCAAGGCCGCCGGCGGGGAAGTCACTCTCACCGAGCGTCCGGCGGAAAAGGTTTAAATAGGCGCAGCTGCGCGCGATGAGGGGGATGGGCGTTCTCGACGTCATTACGCGGATATCCGAGCTGATTCCTGAGGTCAGGAGGCCGACCCAGAAGCACCTCTCCTTCAAGGAGAAGCTGAAGTGGACCGGCCTCATCCTCGTCGCCTTCTTCGCCCTCGGCCTCGTCCCCCTGTACGGCCTCGGGGGCAACGCCTTCGAGCAGTTCGAGTTCCTCAGCATCATCCTCGGGGCGAGCTTCGGCTCCATCCTCTCCCTCGGCATAGGACCCATCGTCACCTCGAGCATCGTGCTCCAGCTCCTCGCGGGTTCCGGACTCCTCCCCTTGGACCTCACCACCCACGAAGGCCGCGAGAAGTTCCAGGGGCTGCAGAAGGTCGGCACCTACTTCTTCATCCTCTTCGAGGCGGCAATCTACGTCTTCATGGGAGGCCTCACCCCCAATCCCGCGCTCGCCGGCAGCCCGGCATATCTTGAGATGCAGTTCATCCTGGCGTTCCAGCTCGTGCTCGGCGGCATCGTCGTGGTGTTCATGGACGAGGTCGTGGACAAGTGGGGCTTCGGCTCCGGAGTGAGTCTCTTCATCCTCGCCGGAGTGTCGCAGAGCCTGGTCATCCGGCTCTTCTCGCCGCTGCACCCGGTCACGAACCCAAGCGCCTATGTGGGAGCCGTGCCCGAGCTTCTCCGTTCCCTCGCGAGCGGGGACAGCACCACCGCGGGGCTTGAGTTCATGGCCATCTTCTTCACCCTGGTGGTGTTCGCCATGTGCGTCTTCGGCCAGGCCATGAAGATAGAGATACCGCTCTCTTTCGGAAGAGTCCGCGGGTATTCCATCCGGTGGCCGCTGAACTTCCTCTACACCAGCAACATCCCCGTCATCCTGGTGAGCGCCCTGATGGCGAATCTCCAGCTCTGGGCAAGGCTCATGCAGAACTGGGGCTATCCTCTCCTCGGGACGTTCGTCGGCAACACCCCCGCTTCCGGTCTTGTGGCGCTGCTCAACCCGCCGAACATCGCCGGAGCCGTCCTGCGAGGAAGCCTCACGCCGAGGGACTTGCTCAGCGCCGCTGTCTATCTTGTGGTGTTCCTGTTCGGCTGCCTGGTGTTCTCGGTCTTCTGGGTGCAGACCAGCGGAATGGATGCCAAGAGCCAGGCNAAGCAGATNATGGCGTCNGGCCTCCAGATTCCCGGATTCCGCAGAGACCCGCGCATCCTGGAGCGCATCCTCTCCAGATACATCGGGCCGCTCACCGTCATGGGAGGGATTTCGATAGGCGTTCTCGCCGCGACTGCGGACCTCCTTGGCGCTCTGGAACGAGGAACCGGCATCCTGCTGGCAGTCATGATTGTGTACAAGCTCTACGAGGACATCGCCAGGCAGCACATGATGGACATGCATCCCATGATGCGGCGTTTCATGGAGGGCTGATGAACCCTATCACCGGAGCGGTGGTGGAGGCGGTCCTGGACCCGCTGTTCTCTCCACTCCTCTCGTTGCCTCCCTGGCTGGCCATCGGGGCCATCGCNCTGCTCGTCTCCGTCATCGTGACTGTCATCTACAAGCTCACCACGGACCAGAATCTCATGAGGAGCCTCAAGCAGGAGATGAAGGACCTGCAGAAGGAGATGAAGGAGCTGCGCTCTCACCCGGAGAAGATGGCCGGCGTCCAGGCGCGGTTCATGCAGACCAACATGAAGTACATGATGGGCTCGATGAAAAGCACGCTGTTCACCATCCTGCCCATCATCTTCATCTTCGGCTGGCTCAACGCGAATCTTGCCTTTGAGCCCCTCGCTCCGGGGCAGCAATTCACCGTCACCGCCGATTTCGCGAAGGGGGCCTCGGGCACCGCGACCCTGACCACTCTTCCGGAGGGAATCACCCAGGGCGAGGCCGTGCAGCAGATAGTGGACTCCAAGGCGACCTGGCTCCTCCAGGGCGCCGAAGGGGAGTATGTCCTCGAAGTCGCGTACGGAGAGAGCAGCGCACAGGTGGAGGTGCTCATCACCTCGGGACGTGGATACCGCACGCCAGTCGTGCGCTCGAAAAGCCCTGGCGTCAGGCAGGTGACACTCGGGAACGAGAAGATGGAAGCCTTTCGCGTCGGGAGCTTCTCCGTCGGATGGTTCTGGACCTACATCATCTTCGCCATCACCTTCAGCATCGCCCTCAGAAGGGTGATGAAAGTCGCGTGAGGTGAGTGCCATGTACGAGTTCACGTGCTCCCTGAAGAGCGCCCTGAAGCCGGTTTCGCTGGGCAGCATCGAAGGCCAGCTTGTCCTTCCTGTCTTTGACGACGCGAAGCTCGACGGCATAGCCGCAGAGCTGGACGCGCGCTCCAAGGGGACGTTCGCGAAGGCCCTTGCCGCGCTCCCGCTCAAGGGTGGGGCATGCACTCCCCTGGAGACAGGCGGAATCAACGTGGTGGCGCTGGGCCTCGGCAAGCGCGATGCTTTCGATGAGCAGCAGGGGATGCTCGCCGCGAACGCTCTCGGCGCATGGCTCGTCGCGAACAATACCGCGGCGGGAAGGTTTGACACCGTCACCCTGGTTCCCGTCCAGGGGAGGGAGGAGCGCTCCATCTGGGACACGATAGGGGGCATCTCCGTTGCGTCCTATGACCCCTCCGTGAGAAAAGAGAAGGACCCAGGGGTCAAGCGAGTCGTCGTCCTCGGGGGGAAGGAGCTGGAGAATCCTGTGCTCGCGGCCAGGGTGTGGGGAGAGGCCAGGAACTACGCCCGCTGGCTGAACGACGGCCCAGCGAACATCGTCACCCCGCAATTCCTCGCTGCCGAGGCGCAGAAGATAGCGAAGATGGCCGAGCACATCGAGCTCACGGCGAGACTGGACAAAGCTGCGCTCGAGAAGGACAGGTGGAATCTCCTGCTGGGGGTGAACCAGGGCAGCGAGCGGGAGCCGGTGGGCATCTGCCTCACCCACTACGGCAAGGGCAAGCCAATCGTGCTCATCGGGAAGGCCATCACCTTCGACACCGGCGGAACGAACCTCAAGACCGGAGAGTGGATCAACGAGATGCGCATGGACATGTCCGGCGCAGGGCTCCTGCTCGCGGTCTTCCGGGCATGGGCCGCGCTGCCTGCCGACCTGCGTCCGAAACACACCGTGCACGGCATCTTCGTCGCCACCGAGAACATGCTCGGCGGCAGAGCCCAGCTCCCCCAGGATGTGCTGGTCTCGCGCAGCGGAAAGACCGTGGAGATAGACAANACGGACGCCGAGGGACGCCTGACTCTTGCCGATGCCATGGACTATGGTCTCGAGAAGAAGCCCGCGCTGGTGCTCACCGTGGCGACGCTCACCGGGGCGTGCATGGTCGCGCTGGGCGTCGGCCAGCTTGTCCCCGCCGGGCTTTTCGCCAATGCGGCCGGCCAGAAATATGTGGGGGGCATGCAACTCGCGGCGTCCCGCGTTGGCGAGCGGGTATGGCACCTGCCGAGCAGCGAGTTCGGCTCTCTTTATCCCGCGATGAGCAAGTCTTCTCGCGCCGACCTCAAGAACACAGGCGACCCCAAAGGTGGGGGTGCGAGCTCTGCCGCTGCGTTCCTCCAGGCATTCGCGGTGAAGGAGCACGAGGGCAGGCACGAGACTCCTTACTTGCACCTTGACATCGCAGGCACGATGTCCCAGGACAAGCGCGGCACGGGCGTCGGGGCAAAGCTCCTCGGGGAGTTCCTCAGGAGCGTCGAGCTGTAGCGATGCTCTCCGACTTCGAGCGGGCCAGGGTCCTCGCCTGGTCCGACTTCAGGCACCGGTACCACGAGACCGCGCTGGGCTATCTCTGGAGCGTGCTCACCCCGCTCATCACCCTGGCCATCCTCTATACGGTGTTTTCGGTGTTCATGAACTTCCAGGTGGAGAACTACCAGCTCTTCCTGCTGCTCGGCATCGTGCTCTTCAATTTCTTCTCCGAGGCGACGAGAGAGGCGATGCACTCCCTCTCCAGGAAGCGGGACCTGGTGAAGAAAGTCGCCTTTCCGAGGCATGTCATCGTGCTCAGCTCCGTCATGACCTCGGGGGCGTACCTGCTCATCAACCTCGGCGTGTTCATGGTGTTCATGGCCGCGTTCGGCATCTTCCCCGGCATCACGGCGCTGTACCTCCCGGTGACCCTGCTGGAGCTGTTCCTCCTGGTCTTCGGCCTCGGCTACGGCCTCTCTGCGCTGTACGTGCGGTACGGGGACCTGGGATACATCTGGGACTTTGTTCTCATGGCGCTGTTCTGGGTGACGCCCATCTTCTACGACTATGACCTCGTCGCTCCGAAGTACGTGAAACTGTACATGCTCAACCCCCTGGCGCGCATCATCTCCACTTCCAGGGAGATACTCATCTCCAACCACATCCCGCTGCTCGGGGGCGTCTCCGGATGGGTGCATGAGCTCATCACCCTTGCCATCTGCGCAGTGGTGTTTGTCCTGGGAGTGTGGCTGTTCAGAAGCCGCCAGGCGCGGTTCGCCGAGTATCTTTGAAGACGGAGGACAGCGCTCTCACGCACTGTTCGTCCGTCTCCGCGATGCTGCCTGAAGTGTCTATCTTGATGAGCTTCGCCCCGAGGCGGCCGACGAGGCCGCTGAAATCCTCGCCGAGGTACCGGTCCCTCGCTTTCTGCAGAGGCCCGGCTTTCTCGAACACCGCGCGGTCCTTCTTCTCACGGAGCGCGAGGCGCTCCAGCGCGAGGCGCACGGGGCAATCCGCGAGGAGGACCAGAGCAGGAGGGTATCGCACCGCAAGGGCGTTGCCGGGAAGAGCGAGCAGCTTTTCCCTTGGCACCGCCTGGTAGACAACAGAAGAGAGGAAACTGCGCTCCTCGACGACCAGCTTGCCGCGCATGGGGATGACGACGCGCTCGAAAAGCTGCTTCCTGTCCGCGGAGAAGGCCCGAGCCATCCGGAGGACATCGCCCTCCGCCTGTACGAGCGCGCGGACATCGCGGCCGAGCGTGGTGTGCGTGGGCTCCCCGCAGAGCACAGCGTCGTAATGGAGAAGGAGCTTCTCCTCAGGATATCTCGTCTTGCCCCTGAGGTCCAGGACGCGCAGGCCGTGCCGCTCGAAGAATGCGCGGCTCGCGCCGACCACGACACTCTTGCCGCTGCCGTCAATCCCCTCTATGACGATGAGCAAGGTGCTCCCTCACCGAATCCCACACGCGGCTGTGGATGTCCTCCCGCGGAAGCAGCGCGCCGTTCTCCGCGCACTCGACGAGCCTCCAGTGCGGGTTTGCCCCGTGCAGCTCAAGATAGGTCTGGACGCAGCGCTCCTGATAGGAGCGGTCGGACTCGTGGATGTCCTTCTCCTTTCCCGCAAGGTATCCCTTCCGGCCCCGGCCGGAGATGATGCGCTGGGACTGCTCGGTGGGGACGTGGAGGTAGATGACCAGGTCTGCGGGAGGAAGGCCGAGCTGCCCCACTTCCAGCTCCCGCAGCCAGGCGACGAGGCGCTTCCGCTCCTCCCCGTCGAGCTTCGCGCCCTGGTGCGCCATGTTGCTCTCCATGTAGCGGTTCAGCACGACGACGGCGCCCTCGTCCAGCCAGCCCTTCAGTTTCTCCTTCTGGCTGAAGCGGTCCAGCGCGAAGAGCATGCTCGCGAGCTCCGGATGCACCTGGTCGAGGGAGCCATACTCTCCCCGGAGGAACCTGGCGACATGCTTCCCGAAGAAGGAATCATACTGCGGGAAGTCCAGGGTGTGGACTTCATGGCCTTCTTCCCCGAGGCGCTTCGCGAGCAGCGCGGCCTGCGTGGCCTTCCCTGAGGAATCTGCGCCCTCGATGACGATGAGACTCCCCCGCATGCCCGGACAGAAACCGGCCGCAATAAAAGCTTTGTGGGCGCCGCGTGTGGAGAGTCTGCATTTCATTGGCCCGGAACGGGCCAAGCGGGTGCTAGCGGGCCTGGAGGCAAGATGATGGACATCGTGCGCTCGAGACTGGTCCCCTACGCGATGGCTGCCTTCGCTGCAGCAATCACTCTTGCATACCTCTTCTGGAGGGATGCGGGCCTGCAGCCTCCTCCTGTCATCGCCTTCGTCGCGCCTATCCTCTCCCTGCTGCTCTGCCTCGCTTCGGGAAGATTCTTCGGCTGGAAGAGCGCCCAGGGCAAGGTGGCGCACCTGTTCGCATTGTCCGTCGGGTTTTGGCTCGTCGCCGATATCCTTTGGTATGCCCTCTATGGCGAGGCGATAGTCTCGCCTGCGGACGGGTTCTACCTCATGGGGTATCTCCCCCTGGCGACTGGCCTGGCGCTCGCCGCCCGGTCGCTCCGGCCAAAGAGAAGAATCCTTCCCATCGCAGCCATTCTCGCCTTGGCGGCTCTCGCCTACCTCTACCTTTTCCCCCTTGGGTACAAAAGCGGGCTCTCGCTGGCGGAGAATATCTTCACCGCCGGTTATGTCATCGCCGACCTGCTCGTCCTCCTCCCGGTCATCCTGCTCATCTACATGCTTGCGGGGGGAGACTGGATGAGCGGATGGGTGCTCGTGGCCCTGGGCGGGCTCTTCAGTCTCTACGCGGACCTGTCCTATGCGGTCCATCCTGACGCTTATTCTCTCGGGGCACTGGTCGACCTCGCCTGGTACTATGGCTATCTGCTCCTCGGCCTGGGGATGTGGCATCTCGCCCATCATTCGGTCGCGGGAATCGACCGGCTGGCCAGGCACAAGAAATAAAAAGGCCGGCGCCAAGGTGCTCGCGTGCTCGTCGCTATTGTAGGCATGGCCGGCGCTGGCAAGACCGAGGTCTCCAGGGTCTTCCAGAAGCACGGCTGGCAGCGCCTCCGCTTCGGGGACGTCACGGACGACGAGCTGAAGAGGCGCGGGCTGGAGCGGAACGAGCAGCACGAGCGCGTGGTGCGGGAATCGCTCCGCAAGGAGCACGGCATGGCCGCCTACGCGAAGTTCATGATACCGAAGATTGACGCCGCGCTTCCCCACGGGAATGTTGTGCTGGACGGCCTGTACAGCTGGGAGGAGCTGCTTGTGCTCCGGGAGCACTTCGGGAAGAAACTCGTGGTGCTCGGGGTGTACACCACAAGGCAGCTCAGGTATCAGCGGCTGACCATCCGGGGAGAGCGGCCCCTGTCGTTCGAGGAGTCCCGCTCGCGGGACATCGCGGAGATAGAGAAGCTCAACAAGGCCGGCCCCATCGCGCTCGCGGACCACCTCGTCATCAACGACGGCTCCCTCAAGGACCTCGTGCACGCCGTGGAGAAGTTCATCCGGCGCCTCTCGTCGTCATAGGGGCACCTCGGCCGCGATGCCGCACAAGTTTCTGGTTGCCTCGCCGGCATTCCGGGAATTTTCAGCAACGCGGCCAACTGTTCACGTGTTCTACAGAGGACGCCCAGAAACTTTAAAAAGCGCCTTCCTCCCCCGCGACGCTCCGGGCTCATAGCTCAGTTGGTTTAGAGCAACCGGCTCTTAACCGGTAGGTCGGGGGTTCGAATCCCCCTGGGCCCATTGGACCAGTGGTCACGCAAGTGAAGCTATCCATGGGCCCACTTTCTGGTTGCAAGCGCTTGAAGCATCCGGAAGCGCTACGGGACTCCAGACCGACCCTCACAGAGGGGGGCCGGCAATCGACGGCACTCTCCCCAGGCAAAGATTAATATAGTATTACCTATAATACAGCTATATTACCTAAAAATAGGTAATTCATGATGAGAACGCGTCACTACCTCGATGAACTGCTCGGGTCCAGGGCGAAGGTCAGCGTCCTCCGCTCCCTCTTCCTCTACCCCTGGAAGCAGACCACTCCGCTCCAGATAGCCCGCTCTGCGAAGGGCGCGACGCGCACCCCTGTACTCCTCGCGGTCAAGCAGCTGGAAGCCACGGGAATCCTCACCATG
>C687J35174_10005388_pt1 | contig 16896 bp, 11 predicted proteins | sample RifCSPhighO2_01_FD_35174 | JGI IMG/M metagenome (IMG submission 35174) | reverse complement strand
ATATTAATATTATCTGTTGCTGCATCGTTGAAATCGATTGTGTTTGTTGAATCTAATCCTATCCACATGGCGTCTGCCATATCAATATTTCCAGACGGAGCTATAGTAGTGGCTGTTAAAGCTATTGTTCCATCTGTATTGTTATCTATTGTTTCTCCGTTCTGAAGACTTATGTCTGTTGTGAATTGCGCTGCCGTGCCTATATTTATTGCCGTTGTATTTCCATAAAGGCTTGCAATATCCAAACTTGCGCTAGGCGTTGCTACTCCTATACCTAATCGGCCGTTACTAGTTAAACTCATTAACTGGGTTTCAACAGAACCCGAGAATCCTTGCCAGAACCAGCCGAAAGCTCTTGTACTTCTTCGTGTATCGACCCTAAACCAACCTTCATCGTAATTTGCTGCACCGGGAATTAAACCTACTCCTCTTTCTGTATGTATGCCTAAGTTGAGTATTCCTTCGCCCAAAGATGTGGCACTTGGGGTTTCAAACTCTAATCCTCCTATTGCATCGCTATTTCTTAAAGTGTAAGCCAAATGGTCTGTTGCGGTATCTCCGGTGTTTCTAATTTGCAAATCTCCGTCGTTTGCAAGGATAAATCTTGTTGCTCCAGATACAGAAGCGGTTAATATATCCTGATTTTCTGTCTGGTTTAGTATAGCCAGGGCTTTACCAAAGGTAGACGAATTGGTTAGATATAAATTCCCAATGCTTGAAGGCGCAGTTGAGGTTCCAACGACTAATTGTGCAGAAACGGTTGCGGAAAAATTAGTTACAAATGCCTCAGAGTCAATTATTACATTGCCCTTGTTATATGTTGAAAGCGTTAGGTCAGATGAATTAAATGTTTCACCGGCTGTAATGTAAAGCGGGGCGGCAGATTTTATATAACTAGCTGTTGGATTAGTAAAGTTTAAATCGTAAGCGATTGAAACATCGCCTGCGGCATTAAAGCTTGCTGGCAAGTTAGCTGTTACTGCAGTTTGCGAGACAGAGAAAACTGAAGAAGAGTTATCTTTTACATTAAATATATTTCCCAAGACCCCGTTGGCCCCGACGTTAAGGCTTAGCAAATCACCGGTGGCAGTAGTAGATGATCCCGGGCTCCAGTCTAAGTTAAGCAGACTACCCGTTGAAAAAGACGTAGAAGTAGATGAAAGATAAAGCAAAGTTCCCGTTGAAAGGGAATTGTCTGTCATATAGTTTATATTCCCAGTTGCAGTAGTAGAAGTTGCCTGCAAGCCGCCGGAGTTTATAATAACATTTCCGCTTAGGTTAGCTGCGGTTCCTCCTGCAGGATCTATGTAATAAGTTGTACTGTCTAAATCGTACCAATCCCGTGCATACATTGAGCCTCCGCTTGATATCCTAAATTGCGTTGTGCCACTTTTTGATGCAGTTAATATATCCTGATTTTCAATCTGGTCAAATATGGCCAACGCTTTTCCTGTTGCACCAAGTCCGGCTTGGGGTCTTGTTACATAAAGCTGCGAAATCGGCGTATCAGTTCCAATCCCTGTATTTCCTTGCCCCTTAATTACAAACCTTGTCACACCTGAATTGCTTGCTGTAATTAAATCTCCTGTTTTGTCGTTATCAATAACTAATGCGGCAAAAGAAGTATGGCCGGAAATGCTTGCAACGGGTTGAGTTCCTCCGAATGCCGCATCACCATACAAGTGGAATTTGGCGGAAGTTGTAGCTTGTCCTCCGAATAAGAAATCGACGGTACTATTGTTGGGGTACAAAGCTCCGCTTGTTTGGTTCCAATATAAATCCAAAGATGGTGTACCTCCGGGACAAGTTCCCCAAGATGGAGCAGAAGCGCCGGATAGTAAGCATTGACTAGAAGTATTAGTACTTGCCCCAGCTAATACCCCGGTTGTTACAGTAGCATACAAAACATTATTGTTTGCATTAAATCCGGGGAAAATTATATCTGTATCAGCGTCATTTACGAGTCGTATATCACCCGTTCCATTGGGAGATAAAGAAAGATTATCATCAGAAACTGTTCCAATTGTCGCAGCAGAACCGTTGCCAAGATTAAGTGTCGTATTTGTTATATCGTTTCCTGTAACTGTGATGTCTCCGCTGAATGCAAGAGTTGCAGCAGTTGTAAATGTTGCAAGAGAGCTAGCAGTAACCGTATCCGCTCCTAAAGTAATATCTCCTGTTGTATTCCCTATACTTACAGCTCCTGTATTTGTTGAAGTTCCAATATTCGTTGCTCCAGTTCCGCTGTTGTTTAGATTTAATATTCCAGAACCACTTGGAGTTATTGTTAAAGGAAGGTTATTTACCGTTGTAATATTTCCTCCGTATCCGTTATTTGGAACAATTACCAATTGTCCGCTAAATGAAGCCTGTGTTTGATTTGTTAAAGAAGACATTCCAGTAAAACTAAATAGGGCAGAAGAAGTTGCTTGCCCACCAATTAATAAATCAACTGTGGAATTGTTAGGGTAGAGTGCGCCTGATGATTGGTTCCAAAAAACATCAATATTTGTACCTGCAATACAATTTCCCCAAGCAGGTGTATTTGCNGCTGACAGTAGACAAAGATTTTGGGTTGCAGTTGTTGCAGTTCCCAGTACATTGCTGCTTCCTGAGTAAAGAACTGAATTGGTATTTGCAGTAATTCCACTTGCAGTTAAGGTTATTGTTCCGGTCGAATTACCAATAGAGGTACTTCCTGTATTAGTTGTTGCAAGATTTAGTGCCCCTGTTCCATTGGGAATTATGCTTAAAGCATCATTACTTATTGTTCCTATTGTTGCTGCAGATCCATTACCCAAGTTTAGAGTTGTGTTTGTAATATCGTTGCCGGTTATTGTTAAGTCACCTGCTATTGTTAGGTTTCCGTTTGAGTCTATTGTATTACTTGAGCTGAAGAACTGAATATTTCCGGTATTGCTGTTTCCATTCAGGGTTAATGTTCCAGATCCTTGAGCAGAGAGTTCAATGGTTGAGTTAGTTGATGTTGTCCTAATGTTTGGATTTGTTCCTCCAAGCTGAATATTCCCGTTGTTTGTTATGGTGAATCTTGCATTTCCGCTACTTGATGCAGTAAACAGATCTCCAGTAGCGCTCTGGTTATTCAAAGAAAGTACAACTGTATCTGTTCTTCCAGATATCGTTGCTATCGGAGTTTTACTGTTATGAGTACTAAGAAGAGATTCTCCAACAAAGAGCCTTCCTGCAATTGATGCAATTGGGAAGCTCTCATTCACATTTAATACAGCGAATTTAGCTGAAGCAGTTGATTGCCCGCCGATTAAGAAATCTACTGTTGAGTTGTTGGGATAGAGAGCTCCGTTTGTCTGGTTCCAGTATAAATCATAAGTTGGTGTTCCACAGCCTCCCCAGGATGGGGCAGTAGCGCCCGAAAGCAAGCATTGACCGGTTGTATTGGTACTTGCACCAGCAACTACCCCTGTTGATACAGTTGCATACAATACGTTATTGTTAGCATTAAAATTTGCAAATGTTGTTGTTTGTCCACTTGGTACTGTTAATCCACCATTTGCTGTTATTAATCCTGAAACTTCCAGCGCGTCTGCAATATCTACTCCGTCAGTTGAGTCTACGAGAGTTCCTCCCGCAAGGTTTATTCCTCCCGTTGAAGAGAATGTTACTCCGGTTGTACCCGCAATTGTAGAATTACCCGCTAGGGTTTCATTGCCGCTGTTGTCAATTGTAAATTTAGCAGTTCCGCCTTGCGACGCGCTAATTATTGGCCCCGTAGAATCCTGATTTATAGTAACTGCACTGCGTCCGGAGCTTGTTGCAAGTACAGAAAATTCATCATCTACTTCAACCGAGCCCGGAACGGTAGAAACATTTCCACTTGTTGAGTTATTTTGAAGAGGCTTCTGAAGGTCTATTTTCCCAAGCCCGTCAGGCACAACCTGAATATTGCTTCCTGTGCCTGTATTAGTAGTTAATAGCAATGGTTGTCCCGAAAGCTTAAAAGTGCCTCCGGAGGCCGTAAAGGTAGGATTAGCAGAGCCTCCAATAGTTAAGTTCCCACTAGAGTCTAAGGCCAAAACTACGTTACTTGTGCCTGCACCTCCTGCTGTAATAGGGGGTAAGCCCTGCAATGTTTCTGCATTTGTTGCATAGGCAACAGTTGCAAGCTGTTGTCTGGGTGTAAGTTCGGGCGTGGCTTCAATTGTTACGCCTAAATACAAAGCTGAATTTTCACTAAACAGGGTGGAGGGAATAGTTGTATTATTACCCAAAATACTATTGAAAATACCATCTGTATCGGGATTTATTCCATAAACCACTTCCTGCCATAAAAGCGCTGCTCCTGAGGCTGATAAGTCGTTATAAATGGCAAATCGAATGTTAGTTGTTGAGGTAATAGGGTTGTCATTTGAGTCTGTAAGGCGGCCCTGAAAAGACAAAATTCTTGGCGGTGCCGTTGGCAAGGCTGCTAAGGCGGGATTTTGTGCTTGAGGCTTAGCAAAAAATGAATTATAAAGTCCAAAGCCTACTGCGGCCAAGAATATAATAAGTATGGCAAAGTTAAAATAATGCGCAATTGCATAAGAATGATATCTTATGTACCATTTTGGTCTAGTATATCTGGCGTGAAAAATAAGTTTTTGAAGCCAGCTCATCTGCTTTGTAGAAATGCTAAATGGTGCATAAAGCTTTTTGGATATGTTTTTTATGCCTAGTAAATCCTGTGGTGTGATATTTTTTATAGCTAAGGTATGTTTTCCTTTTTCAAAAATTGGCTTTCCTTTTAGATTCCACACTAAATCTTTTCCTTTAGAAGCATAAGAGGCTAGGGGAAGAATCAAAACCGCATCAAAAGCAAGTGATACTGTTTTAGACAATTTCTGAAACAATCGTATTGGCGGAAACTTCGAGTATGGACGGGGTCCTGTCTCGGGTTCCGCACCCGAGCGTGCTCCTTCCTGTCTCGCTGAGCTCGAAATCGTGCGCGCTGTCGGGAGCCCTTCCACCCGCGTCACCCCTCGGGGTAATTCATAATTCTTAATTCTTAAATCATAATTCTGCTGAAGTAGATCTTCAGCGCCTGCCCAATTTAAGTATCTTCTAAGGGAAGAAAGTTTTCTATTAACCGTAGCAGGTGAAAATCCAGCCTCGGTGGTAAGTCTTTTTTTGTATTCTTCAACCAAATCCGGCCTTATTGAGCTAAGCAAGCTTTGTTCGTTTTCAGCTCCAAGTACTTGTTTTGTCCAAATTAGAAATTGCTTGACGTCAATGATATAGTTTTTTATAGTAAGATGTGAAGAATTAGATTCAAAAAGGAAGTTTTTAAAGTCTTTTAGCCTCCAAGGATCACTTACTGCAGCCGCTTTTTCTATTTGAGCCTGCTCAAAGATGTTAATTTTGACAATATCCTCGTCTTTTAAAAATTTAAAGAATTTACGAAGCGTGGATATATGCCTATCAATTGAGCTTGCAGATAACGAATCTTTATGCTCGCTTTTATACTCTTCGATGTTTTCCAGGTTAATAAGTTGGGGAACAAAGCTTTGCCCTGTTTTATTTTCAAACCAGCGAATAAAACTTGATATATCAGAAAGATAATTTTTTACCGTTACCTTAGAAGGAATAGTAGATTGTGAAAATAAATATTGTTTAAAACGTGTAAGTAGGATAGGCAGGTTATTCATCTTGATTTACAGTTAATTCCCGACGGCATTATCAAAAAATGACTGTCCAGGCACGAGATTATACGGATTATACGCTTTATACGGAGTATTTCCTTCAATACAATACATACTATTAGAATAGAAAAAATCCGTGAAACAAGTCAATAACCTAGAGTAAATAGCTAAATTTAATTTGATATATTTAGATATATTCATTTAAAATCAAAATATTTTGTGAAAATGGCCATATTTAGTGTTTTAACGCACTAATTTGCACTACGAAAATAATTAGAATATATAACACAAGGTCAATTAATATATAAAAGTATAACAGCCTTAATTAATTATTGATGGACCTAGAATAAAAAATTAGAGGATATAATTGATTTACTTTTAAATAAAACTCTCAAACTTAATATTTTATTAGCGGGAAGGTCCCATGAGTGATAACACTTTTTATGAAGCGTTTTAGCCTGAAGCTGTGGCCTAAATATGCGAATCTAAGCTTAAACTTGAATTTATTGTAAAATTAAGCTTGGATATCATACAATAGGGTAAATGCTAAAACTTCTGCCCAAAGTATTGCTATTGCTATTTATACTCTACGCTGTTTTTAGCTTTAATTCTTACGCCCAATACCGGACGCCAAAAGGCAACTTGGGCTCAACTGTTTCAGGAACACTTGGGGATTTTTACTTAACTGTTTCAGGCTATATTGCTCCTTTTGCCTCAATTGTTTTAACAAGCGACGGAGTTTATCTTAGGGCAACAACTGCTGATGAAAACGGATATTTTACAATACCAGAGGTTCTAATTAAAAAGGGTTTTTCTAAGTTTTGCTTTGATGCTATAGATTTTAGAAGACTGGGTGAGTCTTTTTCTTGTAAAACTATTCCTCCCGCAACAGGCTCCGTTACTATAGAAGATATCTTTTTGCCTCCTACGCTTGGTCTTTCGCGCTCGACAATTGAGGCAGGCGGCTCAACTACCGCATGGGGATATACAATGCCTAATGCTACAGTAATACTTAATTTTGCAGGTAAAAATCTAACCATCAAAGCTGACTCTACCGGTTTTTATCAGTTTGTTTTAAATAACGTACAAGCAGGAATTTACGAGCTTTCTGCAAAAGCAAAGCTAAACGACAAAAAATCTCTTGACCCGCAAAAAAAAGTAACCTTAAAATCTTTATCTAAAGCAGATCAAGTAGTAAATTGGCTTGAGGAACTTCTTAGAAAATTGTGGGATTTATTAACTACCTACTGGTTTATTTGGATTGTAGTACCGGTCCTTATCCTAATTATTATACTTTTAGGGAGACTTTTAAAATTGCATCGGCACCATTACCTTCACCACAAATATTTTGTAGGATATTAAATATGAATTATGAAGCATGAATAATGAATCAGGGAAAATAAAATCGTTTACCCAATTAAATGCTTGGATAAAAACCCATGAATTGGTGTTGGATATTTATGAGATAACTAAAAGCTTCCCCAAAGAGGAGCAATTTGGGTTAACAAATCAAGTAAGACGAGCTGTTGTCTCAATAACATCTAATATTGCAGAAGGATTTAGTAGAAATTCTTATAAAGAGAAAGTTCAATTTTATTCTACGGCCTTAGGATCATTGACAGAAGTTCAAAATCAACTCCTAATAGCTAGAGATCTTAAATATATTAATACTGGAAAGTTTAAAACCCTAGCGGACAAAACGATTGTAGTGAGTAAGCTCTTAAACGGATTAATCAAGAAATCAAAAACCATAATTCGAGATTCTTGATTCATGCTTCTTGCTCTTATTTCTCCGAAGGTAGTTCAGCCTCTTCCTTAGGCTCGCTTGAGGTTTTGTGAGGGGTTTCTTTTCGTTTCTGGTAGTATTTCCATCCTAGGATTGCTGCAGCTATTAGAAGAACTATTATGATGGCAAGTTTCCATGGGAAGACCCAGAAGGTAAGTGAAGCCACTAAGGGTAAGTTGTTGGTTGTGCCATAAGAAGCAGCCAAATTAGCTTGATAAGGGCCTATCATAAAAAGACTACCAAATGTATTTTCGTAGTCTCTAGCTGTTTCCGGAAAAATATTTCTTTCATCTAAATTCTGGCTTTCGTTAAAGAATAACCCGCTTACTGTAATTTTGCCTTTAGGCATTATATGTAAACCTGAAATATTTTTTATTTGAGTAAGGATTTTGATAGGGCCGTATTCATGTAGCATATCGGTAAAAAATTTAGAAACACTTGCGCTTTCTTTAACCGGACCCTTTATGGTTATATAAAACAAAGAGCCAATTTGAGTGTTAACCGTACCTCCTGTTTGGTTTGGAGCTGTTTCTGTAACGGGCTCATATACAATTGCCGCATAGTGGCCACCAGCAGGTGAGGAAGGCGGAGTTTGAATATAATAATTTACGGTTTGTGATGCACCAGGCTGCAAAGTAAAAACACTTGGCGTTACTCCAATCCAGGAAGCTGCAGAATATTTATTGTTTAAAGTATTTGGTGGTAGAAGTTGCGGAGTGCCTTTTGTGTCGGAAACTATATAATCCTGAACCCCGACNTTAAAAGTTAGGGGAGTATTTGCTTGATTTATTATTTTTGTAGTTCCTTCCGTTCTTTCTCCGGCTGCAAGCGTGTGGGAAATACTTGGGTTAATTAAGGTGTAGGTTCGCTGGATTTCCTGCGCAAAGGCAACTCCTACTACTGAAATTACTAAACAAAGGGAAAGCGCGATTAATAATTTTTTCTTTATTTGTAAGGGCAGTATTTTCATCACGTTAGAAATAGATTTCTTCTATTTTTCAAATTTTTTATTATGTTATTTCTAACGTGATTCATTTTAGAAATTGGCTGTTGCTACGTAAGTAAATACAGTCGAGTAAATTCCTGCAGGTGTTGTTGATGCAACGCTTGCAGCATATTCTATTTCTGTTTTTCTAGCGCTTGCCGGTGCGGCATAATTTGCAATATTGGCATAGTATCCGTTTACCCCTGTATTAAATGGATTTGAGTATTTAGCTCCGCTTCCAAAAGCTGTAGCTGCATTTGCCCAAGTTGCGGTAGTTACATCTGCTCCGCAAGGATGAATTCCAAAAAATGCATTGCCTGTAGCAAGAAAGACAATTGGAGCAGGAGTATCAACCGCAGTTAATCCGGTTGAGCTCATATTATCGGTAAGGAAAAAGCCGGTTGATGGATTGATAAATCTTCCGGATGAAGTCGCAGTAATAGAATACCCGTATGCTCCATTTGTTGAAACAGAAAGCTCTTGTGCAGATATATTTATTACACCATTTCCCAAAGAGCCTAAATTAACGAATGTCGAAGTAGCATCAAGTCCAACTCCCGGATTAGTAACATCTCCTCCTGTACAGCTTGCGTTTTGCGTAGTTATATTGGTTCCGTTGGCAAGGCCTGTTATTGTAAACGTTAAGGATGGCTCAACTGTTCCTTGTACCTGAACAGCTTCAACTGTTCCAATTTTAATACTAGAAGTATCTAATTCCACATCGCTTGCATTTTTAGTTGTTACAGTTACTTTCCATGTAGTAGCAGTTCCTGAGGTTACTCCTGCTTTAACAGGATTTATAAGAGCCGGAGCATAAGTAGAACAGATTCCGCTTGCCGAAACAGTTCCGGTGCAGCCGATTGCTAAATATACGGTGGCTGGACTCGAATTTCCAATAGCGGCGCCTGTTGTAACAGTAATGGATGGCGCGCTTACGCTAACGCCTCCTGAGCATGCTGTTGTTGGATTACAAATTACTGCAGAAGTACCCAAGTTATTAAATGCAAAAGTTGTTGCAGAGGGGGATGCGCTGTTGTCTGCTGAACCGGGAAAGGTTATTTGTATTTTTCCGCCACTTGGAATCGGGTTCACAGTGGTAAATTTAATTATATGGGTTGCAGTTATTGATGTGTATATTGTTGTTCCGGCATGGTGGGTATTTGATACTTGTCCTGTAAAGAAAACCGTCCTTACGTTTGAAGATGGGGTATTTGCAGCAGACATAGATGCAACAGTTGCCGTGCTTAGGGTCTGGCCTGTATCGTTTAGTAAAACCGCACTATCCGAAGCGATCCAGAGTGCTGAATTGTAAACTGTGGTAGGCAAATCTATTACTGTAACTTGAGTCGCATTTGCGGCCTGATCTGCCGAAAGTGGAGCAGAAGCAGAGGGTCTTGAAGTAGTTAGCGTATCAGATGTATTGGCAAGACTAGCTGCGTAAGATTTTGCCGTGAAAACAAGAAAGAGGCATAACAACAAAATTGAGGCAATAGTCAGTCTCTTAGAAAATTCCATAAATGTACACTCAATAATAATATGCATCTTATATCATGCTTTAGTCAAGTGGTAAATTGAGGCCATTAATCTATCTTTTTTCTAATGCGCAAAATTATAAAAGTTACAATGCCTAAAGCTGCTAAAATTCCGATTAAATAAGTTGCTGGAAATGCAAAAAAAGAAATTGTGCGACTAAATTTTTGCTCTGAATCTGAAAAACCTAGGGTCAAAGTCGCTTTATAGGGGCCAATTAAGAATTTCTCAGGCCAAATTGCAACGGGGTAGGGATAAGCTTTAGCGTTTAGGTCCGCATTTTTGCTATCCGGTATTAATCTTTGTGAGCTGGATAAAATATTAACGGGAAGCAAATCTATCTTTCCTACCTTTTGTCCAAATATATTTTCAATAACAATTGATCCTTTTGCACTTACGAAATGATCGCTTTGATTTTCAATCTGCACAGTAAATGGAACAGGACCGCTATCTACAAAAAGTGGAGCGCTAAATTTATCTATAAAGCCCTTAGTTTCTCCCTTTGGGCCTACGCTTAAGAGCACATTCATAGCAACTCCTGCGGAAGTTAAGGTTGAATTCGTAGAAATATTAGTACTTGGTACATTAACAAAGAAAAGGGTAAAATAATAATCTCCTTTAGCTTCATTAGGGGGAATTGTAATTTCAAAATCTAGTTCTTTTCTTTGCTTTGGAGAAAGGGTTAATGACTTTATAACAACTCCTTTATCTTTTATTTTAATCCTATTTATAAACAGCGGGTCGGGGAAATCTTCAAAATTATCTAAAATTTCAATTTGTCCGTCATTTGAACTCGATGGCTTAAATGCTTTTATTTCGATATTCAAGTTAAGCATTCCATCCCCGTCATTTTGAAGATAAAATTTAGACTTAACCTCAGCCGGCGGAGTTGTTTCGATCTGCATAATTGGAGGGAAAATTCCTAAGTTAGCCGATTGCGCAAAAGCCTTATTATGAAAACCCAACAACATAAGGCATGCAAATAAAAAGATAATAGTCAATTTTTTCATATTAATATGCTGGTATTGCTATATAGTTAAGTATATTTGTATATAGTCCTGCAGGTTGGGTTCCGGCTACGTTAACCTTGTATGTTATTTGTGCTTTTCTGTTTCTCCCTACATTAGCAGAACTCATAACCGCAACCGCAGAGGGAGACGCAATAAATGATTTATAGTAAGTTGAAGTTGTGAATCCGCTTGCGCAATCAGTTCCCGATATGTTGTCGCATCTGTATCCAAGTCCGTATGTTAAGGAGCTTGTCCATGCATCAGAAGTTGTTGATGTGCAGGTTCCGCTGTCGCAAGTAGTTGCCGGAATTTCAAACCCGCTTGCATCAACTCTTAAATTATGATTTTGAGAAACTGTAACTTGATATCCGTAAGCAGAGCCATTGGAAATCGTTAAAAGATTTGTTCTTGTAACCGGTGAGGTAGGACTGATAATTCCAAAATCTATAAACGTATTGGAAATTGCAAACCTAAAATAAATAATGCTGCTTATATATTGAAATCCAGCTCTTACTTTATAATTTGCACCTGAAAAAAGGTTGTTGGGAGTCTGTCCTGATGTAAATCCCAATTTGTATCCCGATCCTGTAGGTTTTCCGGCAATGCTGTTTAGATTTCCCATCTGAAGAATATAATCACTGTTTTTCATCGTTTGTCCCCAAACTTCTGATACACTAAATAGCATTAAAGTAGTATATAGCCATAGTGCCAAAACTACAGCCACAAGCCTCAAGGATGGACAACTCGCTTTATAATTTTCTGCAAGCCTACGCTCGCTAGTCTCGTTTTTGCTCCGATTCTTCATACTGTTCATAAAATCTCATTTAATTCGGGAGTTTTTTCTTTTAGCTCGAGTATCCTTTCGAAAATTCCAAATCTTGCATTCCAGCTATTAACCATAAATCATTAGCCATTAGACTTTTCAGAGCTTTCGGCTCTGAGGTCTTCTGTTTCTTCCAAAATGTCATTTAGCTTATCCAAGTCTTCTTGTTTTAATATTTCTTTTTCATCCTCAATTACTTCTTCGACGTCTTTAGAAATAGAGTCGGATGCTTCTTTTGCCCTCTCTTCAATTGCGTTTATTTTTTCATCCTGAGAATCTGATTTTTGATATTCTTTTCCAAAGAAAAAAGCAAGAGGTGAAACAAGAGCAACAGAAGCTATTTTTAGTATATTTGCGGTAAAATCACCTGTATTTACATGTGGTGCAAAAATTAAAATTGATCCGGCAATAAACACAATTACACATAGTGGGTCAAATACAAAAGCGATACCAAAAGCTATGAAATAAAGAATAAAAAACAAGGCACTATCCAGTCCGCCTGTTGCAAAAATTAAAAGAAAAACAAGAGTATTCAGTATAAAAATACCAATGCCGCCTTCCTGACCCAGCTGCAGGAAAGCTTTACCTTTCTTTTTTGCAACAATTATTAAATATAAAGCTATAAAAAGACCTAAAAGCTGTACGGTGTATTCTTTAAGAGGGGAATTTTGCCAAACATATACTACTCCGAAAGAAAGGGCAAGTATAGCGGATTGGACAGCGAGTTTCATACATATTAATCGTATGCAATTTGATTTAAAAGTTCAAGGTGCTATAATCCGGCAAATGAAAGAGTTCAACCTTAGAGCAGACGAAGTAGCGGATTTAGACCCGTACAATGTTCGTGGTTTGAAAACTCAAGATCAAGCAAAAGAATTGCTTACTCCTGAATCAAACTCACAAATTGATAGATTTACTAATCAACAAAAAGACAAACTTCAGGAGCTAGAATATAGAATTTTTACTCTACATGGAGAAACTTTAGGCTCTTTAGTCGAAAAGGGAGCAAAAATAAGCTGGGCATGGGATGATTCTAAAATAGATTTTAATAGAAGTTATAGCAGCGAAGTTGCAATTGCCAATAAGCATTTTGCAGGTTTCAGCAGATATGACGAGCAAGTTAGGGAATTGATTAAGTTCGAAAGAAAAATCAGAGAAAGCTTGAGTGAAGATGGAGAAGAAATAAAAGCTGTAATAGGACGAGCACAAGATTATGCAGAGCTTTTTTATCAGGATCCAGAAATTTTTAATGCGACGGGAGGGGATTTTGATATTCAAATTAGAACCAGTACAGAACCAAATGAAAGTTACAGAGCTTATTTTTTTATGAGAGAAGATGAGCTTATTTTTGACATTGAGTCAGAAATTCATAGTGGAAACTCTGCTATAACTCCTTTGATTATCCCGCGAGTATTTTAATATGACAGAACAATTTAAACAAGAAATTTTACGAGCAGACGAAGTAGCGGATTTGGATCCGTATAATGTTCGTGGAAAGACTAAAACAGAGGCTGCAAGAGAACGTTTGCAATCCGCGGATGAAAATTCAACCAAGGTTGAAAAAGTTAAAGAAGGATTCTTCAACAACGAACAGACAAAAATACTTGCAGAAAATAAATTCAAAAGATTTGAGCTTAGAGGCCGAACAGTAGAAGAAATTATAGATAAGATTCCTATTGAGTTTCATGGCTTGTCAGAAAATATGAATGAGATAAATACCATTAAATCTATGCAAGGGGAGGTTGCCATTAAAACCAATAAGACTGGATTTTTCATACCAGACAGTGGCAGTAAGAATTATTTTAAACAATCTGGAATGGTCCACGCTTACGAAAATGAAGTAGTTATTCCGCTTGGCTTAAGAGGCGTACAATCAATTTTAGGAAACCTTGCTGACTATTTAGAACTCGCATTAATAAATTTAAGCTTATTTGGAGCAAAATACGGTTATTACTACACTATTACAGAAAGCAAAATTGATCATTACAGAAATGGCAGATCAGCCTTAGCAGTGGGTGCGAGAGATCCTTCTGGTATTCATGTTTTATCAAGTGGGCTAGATTATAAAAGAGGAGATATAGTTTTTGCTGCTCCTCTTATTGTTCCTTTTAGAGCAAAATACTACTAATCTATGCTATATTTAGCTTATGAATAAGTACTTTGCCAAAGAAATCGAGCCCAAATGGCAAGAATATTGGGAAAAGAACGGAATTTATAAATTTAAAAAAGATCAAAAAAAGAAAAAATACTACAATTTAGTTGAACTTCCTTATCCTTCCGGGGATTTACATTTGGGTCATTGGTTTGCATTTACGCCGCCTGATGCCCACGCAAGATATAAAAGAATGAGCGGTTTTAATGTTTTTTACCCCAACGGCTTTGATTCTTTTGGACTTCCTGCAGAAAACGCTGCAATAAAAAGGGGAATCCACCCCAAAGATTGGACTTATAAAAATATAGAAACCATGAAAAAACAGTTTGAAACAATGGGAACGATGATTGACTGGGGAAGCGAAGTTATAACCAGCGATCCGGAGTATTACAGATGGAATCAGTGGATTTTTATTAAAATGTACGAAAAAGGTCTGGCTTATAGAGGTAAAGCTTTGTCGAACTGGTGTCCTGTCGATCAAACGGTACTGGCAAATGAGCACATTGAGCAGGGAAAATGTTGGAGATGTGGAGCTGAAGTAATTCAAAAAGAGGTAGAGCAGTGGTGTCTAAAAATAACAGAGTATGCGGATAGGCTAATATGGCCCGAAAATACCTCTTTGGACTGGCCAAAAGAAGTTAAAGAAGGCCAGAATAACTGGATAGGTAAAAAAGAAGGAATGCTAATTAAATTCAGAATTCAGAATTCTGAATTTAGAATTAGGGAGCTCGAAGTTTTCACAACACGGCCGGAAACAACGGATGGGGTTTCGTTTCTTGTTATTGCGCCGGAGCATCCATTGAACAAAGAAATCAAAGAAAAACGAGTTCAAACATATATCGAAGAAGCTTCGAAAAAAACAGAAATGGAGCGCAAAGAAGACAGAACAAAATCTGGAGTATTCAGTGGATTTGAGGCTAAAAATCCGGTTACGGGCAAAAATATTCCGATCTGGATTTCCGACTATGTTTTAGCAGGCTACGGAAGCGGTGCTATTATGGCCGTTCCTTTTGCAGACGAACGGGATAGGGAATTTGCCGAAAAATTCAACCTTTCAATTCTTAAAACCGACTTTAAAGCTAAACCGGAAGGTAAAAAAACAGTAAATTATCACCTTCGTGATTGGTCGGTTTCACGTCAGCGTTACTGGGGAACACCTGTGCCTATGATTCATTGTGAAAAGTGCGCAGTTGTGCCCGTACCACTTGAAGATTTACCAGTTGAACTTCCTTACAAAGTTGATTTTACCCCAAAAGGGAAACCGCCTTTAGCCTCGGACGAAGCGTGGCTTAATGTTAAATGTCCTAAATGCGAAGCACCTGCAAAAAGAGATGCAGAAACTCTAGATACTTTTTTTGACAGCGCATGGTATTACTACAGATATTGCTCGCCAAACTATGAAAAAGGACCCTTCGACGAGCTCAAAATAAAAGAGCTTATGCCAATAGACATATATTTCGGGGGATCAGAGCACACTTTGGGTCATACCTTATACGCTCGATTTTTCACAAAGTTTTTCAAAGATTTGGGATTAGTTAATTTTGATGAATTTGCACAAAAACGAGCCCAGCACGGAGTAATTTTGGGTCCGGATGGTGTAAGAATGAGCAAATCCCGGGATAATGTAGTAAATCCTGATGATTTTGTAAAAGAATATGGAGCAGACACGGTTAGGCTATACATCTGCTTTATGATGCCCTATACAGCAACCGCTCCTTGGTCTGACAGCGCAATTTCAGGCGTTTACAAGTTTTTAAAACGGGTTTGGGATCTGCAAAATAAGATAAAAGATCATAAATCAAATCTCAAATCTGAAAACATGAGTTCGGAAGAGTTCTATCAGATGCACTCTGCGATTAAAAAAGTGGGCGATGATCTTGATACTTTAAATTTTAATACTGCAGTATCGGCTTTAATGATATGGTTAAACTTTTTAAGCTCAAAAAAAGATGTTTACAGGCTTGAATACGAAACATTGTTAAAACTTTTGGCGCCATTTGCACCCCATATAACAGAGGAAGTTTGGCATTCTATTAATCCAAGTGCTAACTCAATTCATTTAGAGAATTTCCCATTATATCAAGCTAAATTTACAGTGCGTGAAACGGTTCAAATTATAATTCAAGTAAACGGGAAAATAAGAGATACAATAGAAATTGATAGTTCAAAAATAAAAGATCAAAGTTTTGTCGAAAATGAGACTAAAAATAGTGAAAAGATCAAGAAATACATTCAAAATGGCGTGAAAAACACTATTTACGTGCCAGGTAAAATACTAAACTTTGTTGTATAGCAGATGGAAAGTTTCCAAGAAAATTTGATATCTGCCCTAAGAAAGCACTGGCTGCCGGTAATTCTTGCTTTGCTTGCTTTGATATTCTTTGTATATGGTATGATATCTTTCTTGGGAAATTCCGCTTCTCCCGAAGTAACATTTGAAACAGACACTTCAAGCCAGGAAACCGCGCAAGCAGCAGTAGATATAGAAGGAGCTGTCGTAAATCCGGGTGTCTACAAGCTCAAGCCTGGTTCTTTGCTTCAAGATGCTCTTATTGCAGCGGGCGGTGCTTCAGAACAGGCTGACAGAGAATGGATGCAGAAAAATCTTAATTTAGCTTCAAAACTTGTTGACGGACAGAAGATTTATATTCCAAAGCAGGGTGAAACAGGAACTTTTACTGTAATTCAGGGCGTAGAAGGTAATTTAACCGCTCTTATAAATATTAATTCCGCTTCACAAAGTCAGTTAGATTCCTTGCCGGGAGTTGGCCCTGTAACATCGGAAAAAATTATTTCAAACAGGCCTTATTCTTCGATAAATGAGCTTTTAGAGAAGAAAATTGTGGGACAGGTAACATTTGATAAAATAAAAGATAAGATAACTGCCCAGTAAGTGTTATAATACTCTTATGCCTGAACCAAAAAAAGATGATTTTCAAAGGCCAGATGAGTGGGT
>C687J35174_10005378_pt1 | contig 16908 bp, 20 predicted proteins | sample RifCSPhighO2_01_FD_35174 | JGI IMG/M metagenome (IMG submission 35174) | reverse complement strand
ATTAAAGTAAACGTAGGTGAGCAAGTAGCTCTCGGAGACCTGCTTGGTTATAGTGGTTCTACAGGCTATGTTACGGGGCCACACCTGCATTTTAGCGTCTACGCAAGCGATGGAGTCAGGATTGATACTCTAACACGTGCCGATGGTTCTAGAAGTAAATGTGGAGAAATGCCCATCTCACCACTTAACGGTTACTTGAATCCCTTGCTATACTTATAATTAGTGATAGCTGAAGCATGGATGCTAAATCTAAATACTAAAAGCAAAATCGCAAACAGGGGCTTCATAAGCATGCTAGTGGCACTAGTTGCAATACTTTTACTATTAAGCGCATTTAAGGTCAATATAAGAGGTTATATTGACTCAAGTTCAGAAAGGGCTCTTGACAGCAACGTAGTGCTTATTAGAGAGACTGTAAAATTTATCTGGCAGGATTATATTAGACAGCCCATTTTTTTCGTTTGGGGCACTTACGTCAGTCCTTTTGTAAATGGAGACTTTCTCGGTGGATTAAAAGACAAGATCAGAAAGAGTAGCACAATCCCAAATGATTAGAAGTTTTAGTTTTGTGGCATTGAATTGTCGCAAAAGATATATTGTGCGACGTACATACTATTAAACTATAGTCCCTCACAATTAGTCGCTGGACTATACCCTGCCCTCTTTGCTTGCTCTTTAGTGTTAAACCATACCTTGTTAGTTTCCTTTATTCGACTCGCGCCAGAGCACGACGGATAATAGTATTTTGTGCCTGTTTTAGAAGCTACAAATTTACTTGAAGTTGCAATTTGAATATCTTCAGACTCCTGACTCTCAATTATAAGCGCTGGCTTTCCTTCCTCGATTTTAGATAAACGCCCCAGGCCAAAAGCTAGGCTAGCCGAAAGTATCAAAATCAGGATGTAAGGGACTTGCCTCTTTTCCATTTATCTGTATTATATCGCACATGGCACATAAAAAAGCTGGCGGGTCAACAAAAAACATCGGCGATTCACAGCCGAAGTACTTAGGCATCAAATTAGGCAGTGGCGGAATGGCGCGTAAAGGAGCCATTATAGTGCGCCAACGCGGCACACTTTTCATGCCCGGGCGCGGAGTGGGCATAGGTAAAGACCACACACTCTTTGCATTGAAAGATGGTCCTGTAAAATTTACCGTCAAAAGAAAACTTAATTACACAGGAAAAACTAAGCGCCTTTCGCTTGTAAGCGTAGTTTAATTTTTGACTTGTTATCTTTATAAGAAAGGCCTATATCATACACACCCAACTCTTTTATTGGGTGTTCTAANTCCACCAAATTAGNACTGATGCCTAGTTGNTTGGCTATTTCATCCTTTCCCACAGCCGCAAACATAACCCCTTTTGGGTTCGCTGTAACCAATATNGTGTGCTCTCCCCCATCAAGATTTTTCAACACAGCAACTGTCCGCAATTTCAGATTTTCATTCTTCTGTTCGTTCTGCAATGTGCGAATTCCCAATTGTTTTAGGTTTTCGTGGTTCGCAAGCTCGACAAACTTATTGGCAAGTAAATAATTGCGCGCGTAGCCATCAGCCACATTCCTGACTTCATCATTTTTTCCTACTCCACTTACGTCTTTTAAGAAAATAACTTTCATTTTGAGATGATTTCTATTGCTTTTTCAAGTTGCCTGTCTTTGTTGTTCTTTATATCTTCTTCGTTTAACATAACTTTAATATCCGGGTCTAGACCATTTTCAGATATTGATATCCCCTTCGGAGTCAGCCATCTGGCAACGGTTACCTTAAGTGAAGTCTCGTCTGTTATGTCCACTAGTTCTTGTACTGAACCTTTGCCGAATGTCGTCTCGCCCACTATGGTAGCCCTCCCATATTCCCGCAGAGCCCCTGCTAATATTTCTGAAGCTGAAGCGCTACCTGCGTTGACTAAAATAACCAACTTTAGCTTGTCGTTAAATATGTCGTATCCCCTACTACGGTGGACATTCTCGGCCTCTCCTTCTCCGTAGTATTCTCTAACAACGACTTTGCCATCCGGCAGGAAAAAACTTGCCATATCTACGGCCGCTTCCAAATATCCGCCCGGATTACCCCGCAAATCAATAATCAATTTATCCGTTCCGGTGCCGATAAACTCCTTGAGCGCATTGCGGAACAAACCAGGTGATTTTGCGGAGAAACCGTACAAGCTTATGATGAAAACCTTGCTACTTCCAGCGCCCTTCATTTCGGTTTTTATGGTTGGCAAGTCAATAATTGCCCTTGTGATGTTAACTTCAAACGGCTCTTTATCATCTCGTTGCAATAGTAATGTTACTTTAGTTCCCTCCGGTCCCCTTATTTTACCAACCGCCTCGTCAATACGAAGCCCCCGAGAGATTTCATTATCAATCTTAAGAATTTTGTCCTTGGAGCGCACTCCGGCCTTATCCGATGGAGAATCCTTCAGTGGGGCGATAACAATCAGTTCTTCGTTTCTTATACCTATCTCCATTCCCACACCAGAGAAATTCCCGCTAATATCACCTTTGAATATCTCGGACTCCGCCGGCGGCAAGAAAATCGTGTATGGGTCCCCCACCGCTGCCACGAGCCCCGATATGGCGCCCCAGACTAATTTTTGAGTATATAGGTTCTTGTTTATTTCAGACGAGCTTGCNATATCTGCTTGTACATATTTATCATTGAGTATATTCCAGGNCTTCCAGAAAGGCGTAAAATCAACTTGCTTGCTTATCTCATTGTCTTTCGCACTCAACTGCGTAACTCGCTCAATTTCCGAAATTGAATTTCGGCCCGTGTAAAAACCGGCACCAAAAGCTAGGCCGGTAAGACATATTAGTGTAACTGGACTGCTTATAAACCTCCGATACATAGATGATGACAATATGATAACATAAAGTTTATGGAAATTAAACTATTCAATACCCTCTCGCGGGAAAAGGAACTATTTATACCAATTAAGGATTCTAGTGTCGGACTATACACCTGTGGTCCAACTGTTTATGACTACGACCATATTGGGCACATGCGTTCTTACATATTTGCAGATATAGTTAAGCGCACACTTTTGAGCGCCGGTTATGAAGTCAAACACGTAGAGAATATCACAGATGTTGGCCACTTAGTGGGTGATGGTGATGAGGGCGAAGACAAAATGGAAGTAGGTGCCCGCAAAGCGGGGAAAAGCGCCTTTCTGATTGCGAAGTATTATTCTGGTATTTTCAAACGCAATCTTGAGCGAGTGAACGTTCTCCATCCAGATATCTGGGCCCCGGCTACAGATTACGTTTTGGAGCAGATTAATTTCATTAAAGTTCTGGAGCAGAAAGGTTACGCATATAAAATTAAAGATGGTTTGTACTTTGACACATCAAAATTTAATGATTACGGCAAATTTGCCAAACTGGATGTTGGAGGATTAAAAGCTGGAGCTCGAATAGAACAAAATAAAGAGAAAAAGAATCTAGGCGATTTTGCTTTATGGCGTTTCCATGACGGCAAACGAGAGATGAAGTGGGAAAGCCCTTGGGGCGTTGGCATACCGGGCTGGCACATTGAATGTAGCGCCATAAGCACAAAGTTTTTGGGTGAGCGCTTTGACATCCACACAGGCGGTATTGACCACATTCCCGTTCACCACACAAACGAAATAGCCCAAAATGAGGCTCGTTTCGGCCACAAAGTTGTGAACTTCTGGTTGCATAATGATTTTGTCATGGTAAATAGCGCAAAAATGAGTAAATCCCTTGGCAATCTGTACACCCTTGACGACCTAGAAAAACGCGGTTTCTCCCCCCTAGCCTATCGCTATCTGTGTTTAGGTACCCACTACCGCCAGAAACTGAACTTCACTTGGGAAGCTCTAGAGGGCGCCCAGAACGCTCTTAATAAACTTATCCGCGCACTTGCCACTCCTGCAGAGATTAAACCTTCGCAGGAAAAACCACCACTTCCCCCCGCAATCGTCCCACCCCTTGTTGGTGCGACAGCTAGATCGCTTGAACACGACTTTGAGTCCGCAATATACGACGACCTCAACACGCCCCGCACATTGGCAGTGCTGTGGGAATCAATTGGCAATCCACTCCTCTGTTATAAGTTTGACAAAGTCCTCGGTCTCTCACTGAGAGACCAGGTCTCTCAGTTGAGGGAATCGCAAGTTAACGTATCAGCTGAAGTAAGGGGACTTATTGTTGAAAGACAAGTGGCAAGACTGGCAGAAAATTGGGAAAAGGCAGATGAATTAAGGTCTCAAATTGAGGCGAAAGGTTACAAAGTTTCAGATGGACCAGTAGGGCAGAAACTGGAACCGTTGGCATAATATTGTAGTAGTATCAATGCGTAAATAAAAACAAAAATGATTGGCCGTTACCGCGACGGCCAACCCCCTTACCTTACTTGTTGTCATGGTCCGGGCAGACCGTCACAGGAGAGACCGGAGAACATGAAATACTCATTTCCGATTGCTTGCTTCCCCTGTGGGTAAATGCACTCCAGACCACAGGNGAAGTCACAGCCAGCGACCAGTGAGCCCNCAGGAAGGAGTGTGCGGTCTGCTTGGGTGCGTAGCGCGATGCAGTTAGCCTCCCTCGGACTAACCCAGGAGAAACGGATGTCGTCACTTCCGCCCACCCCCGTTATTTTTAACTGGTTACCCTGGTTCGGAGGTAGGACACCTGGCAATAGCCTTANGGGTGAGNGTTNATCCACNCCAACCGACCCGTTACCAACCTGGCCGAAGCCGTTGTAACCCCATGTCCACGCTGTTCCCGCACGGTCCAGAGCAATGCAATGGTTGAAGCCACAGGCAAGTTGAGAGACGTCGGTCAACGAGATTGGCTGGAAAGTGAGCCGGCTTGTAGCTAAACCGTCTCCAAGTTGACCATTAGTCCCTTCACCCGTGGTCCAAATTCGCAACGAGGGAGCCTGGTCAATGATGGCGCTGTGGGCGCCCCCTGCGGCAACATTGTCCGCTTTGATTCCGGGAATTGCGAATGGGATATTGACTCCAGTAACACTCCTAGAGCCGTTACCAAGTTGACCGTAGAAGTTGTCACCCCAGGCCCAAACTGTTCCAGCTCTGTCCACTGCTAAACAGTGGCTATGCCTAGTTGAGAGGCGAACGATGGCGGTAAGCCCGCCCACCCGGGTGGGCACAAACGACGGCGTGTAAGTGCCGTTACCCAGCTGGCCGGTTGAATTGGACCCCCAAGCCATGACGCTACCATCAGCCATAACAGCTAGGGAATGTTCTCCACCTGCGGAAGCAATTCGCACCTTTGCTCCGCCTAAGATCGACACAAATGCACCCCGATCTATGAGGGTACCATCTCCCAGTTGGCCGTAACCATTACCGCCAACCGCGGACAGCCTTTGACTGCCATCTACATCAGCAAGGGTGTGATACTCTCCGCTAACAATGGCTGCAACGCTAGTCCTACCACCCAGAAGCATTTGGGGATTGGCTAGCATATACGGGAATACGTATGGACTCCCGTCGGTTAACTGGAACTTGCCGTTAGAACCCCAAGCAACAAGCTCCAATCTCTGCGTAATGACAAAGCTGGTGTCTGAACCTGCCGCGACCCAAAACGGATTGCAACCAGCGATTACTGTTCTGGCCACTGCAAACGCCACGAAAAACAGAGTTACCAAACCTGACTTCCACATCCCGTCCTCCTTTTGTCCGCCCTGTGGCGAACGCGATATCGATGATGAGACCTGCTAAATCAGATGTTAGGTTAAAATTTTTAGTAAGTCAACAATCCAATACATCTGGCGTGCGTATAGGACAATACCCACAGATTGTCCCCCATTTCTGGACTCAACCGGCCATCTTTTGGGCGTGGTACAATTTTGGTATGGCAAGTAAATCAGGGGGGGTACGAATTCCACCGCAGGACATTGAAGCAGAGAAGGCCCTGCTTGGGTCAGTTATGTTGCGACCAGACCAGCTNCCTGAAGTGCTTGATTTAATACCCCTTGGAGCTTTCTANCTAGATAAACACAATAGCATTTATGCCACTATGCGAGATTTATACACATTAGGGCACCCGATAGACTTGCTCTCCCTCTCATCAAAACTACGAGAGCAGAATAAATTAGATAAAGTTGGCGGTTCTTCTTATCTAACCGACTTGATAAATCTCGTTCCTTCGGCCGCCAATATAATGCACTATGCCGAACTTGTCGCTAAGAAAAATACTCTGCGCAATCTCATTTACGCGGCAGACCACATATCTGAACTCTCATACAACGGAGATGAGGATGTGGAGAGTGTCCTAGATAAGGCGGGGAAAAAACTTCTTGACATAGCGGGCTACTCTAAACACAAATTCACATCACTGAAAGATACTTTGATGGAAGCCTGGGAACGACTAGACCGTTTGCACAAGTCCAAAGANGAAATGCGNGGCGTNCCAACNGGTTTCCCGGATTTAGATAACAAGCTGGCAGGTTTGCAAAAATCGGACCTTATAATCTTGGCGGCAAGACCCTCAATGGGTAAAACCTCGCTCGCCTTGGATATCGCTCGAAACACTGCTCTTAAACACGGGACAACGGTGGGCATCTTCTCTCTTGAGATGAGCTCTGCCCAATTGGTGGACAGGCTCCTGGCGGCTGAATCAAGAGTGGATTCCTGGAAATTGCGAACGGGAAAGTTGTCGGCCGACGAGGACTTCTCCCGCATCAGGGACTCGCTTGACAAACTCTCAAAGGCGCCAATTTTTATTGACGATGACTCATATATAGATATGCTCCGGATGAAGGGTGTGGCAAGAAGGCTTAAAAACGACCACAATCTCGGCTTAATCATCGTAGATTACCTCCAGCTCCTTGTCCCGAGGAGAAATTACGATTCCCTTGTCCAGCAAGTTACGGAAATTTCACGGGCGCTTAAAGCCCTAGCCAGAGAATTAGAGGTTCCGGTGCTTGCCCTTTCCCAACTTAACCGCAATGTAGAGCAACGCGGCGGTAAGCCCAGACTCTCTGACTTGCGCGATTCCGGCTCAATTGAACAGGATGCGGATGTTGTGATGTTCATTCACCGCGAGGAAAGCGACAAGACCGAAGGTTCTCGCAAAGGGAATATCGCCGAAATCCTTATAGAAAAACATCGTAATGGGCCGACGGGGATGGTTAAACTCCATTTTGACGAACAAAGAGTTACATTTAGCCCCATGGCAAGCCAGAGCTTTGGAGAATTCTAGGCGCATGAACATCGTCGAGCAATTAACCGAGCTTCTCACTTGTTTTCCGGGCATAGGCCCCCGTCAGGCCAAACGTTTTGTGTATTTTCTTTTGCAGTCAGATAATGGATATGTGGAAGAACTTGTGGGGAAGATCAGACAGCTCCGGGACACAACTAAGCAATGTACACTCTGCTTCAAATATTTTATTCCACGGACCAATGGAGGCAGTAAATGTGAGCTCTGCCAGACACCACAAGAGACGACAACTATGCTTATCGTGGAAAAGGATGTTGATTTAGAAAATGTTCGCAAGAGTGGCGCGCATAAGGGTTACTATTTTGTCTTAGGTGGTCTTTTGCCAATCCTTGAAGAAAATCCGGATTCCCGAATCAGAATTGGCGATTTGCGCGAGAGATTAACGAAGGATACAAAAATCAAAGAAGTAATATTGGCTTTGACAACCAACTCTCTTGGCGACAACACCAGTGACTATCTTAGGACCGAAATCTCAAAGCTGGGTAGGAGAATAAAAATCTCTACACTAGGTAGAGGACTCTCTACGGGAGCAGAGCTTGAGTATTCAGACCACAACACTCTTTCGCATGCACTCAAAAATAGGTGTTAGTTGTCGGNTGTTAGTTTATTTTNTCAATTCTGAGGGTGGTTAAAGTTTGCCTGTGGCCATACTTTTTTCTGCGATTTGATTTGGCCTTGTATGTTGCTCCCACCACCTTTTTGCCTTTCTTCTCAGATATCACAAAAGCCTCTACTGCTACATTATTCAGATAGGGAGTTCCTATTTGAGTAGTATGCCCATCGTCCACAAGCATTACTTTATCAAATATNATTTTATNGCCAGCNACAGAACCCAGTTTCTCAACCGAAATTTTGTCTCCTTCCGANACCCTATACTGCTTACCTCCCGTTGCAATAACNGCAAACCTCGCCCNCCTGTCTAACTTTGCGTCTGTCATATGTGGAAGTATNGTAGCAGAACTTCACTAGTCTGGCAACTGTGGGACATCTGAAACGTTGGTGTCAATTTTATCGCCAAGCGAGATGACTGTCCTAACTCGACCCGAGAGCAGTTCAACTCTTTTGCCTGTCTCCTCATATGCGCCTTGTACGTTTTGTATATGTTTACCCAACCTCTGATAACCCTCTGACATCTTCTCCCCGTCAAGCAGAATAGAGTTAAGGCGTTTGATTATTTGTCGAGTTTCNTTCGCTACGGTGATATCTCTAAACCAATGCTCAATAACCTGTAGTGTCAAATGTAATGTATTGGGCGAAACGAGTATAACCTTCTTTTTCTTGGCATATTCGTCTAGGTCATGCTCCCTCATTCCAAAAAGGATCTCGTAATAGATTGCTTCAGCCGGCACGAACATTAGTGCGTGGTCAGTGGTGTGCTCATTTGGTCTAATATACTTTGTTGAAATTGAGTCAATCTCTCTCTTTATACTTGCCACAAAAGCCTGTTTCTTTCTACTTTTCTCTGCTTGGTCATCTTCCTCTGCATAAGCAGTAAATACTTCGGTTGGAAATTTAGAGTCTATCGGGAGTATNTATTCATTNGGCAAAGCTATTGCAAAATCAACAGCTTCCGAACCACTGGAAAAGTGGTACTGCTCCAAAATGCGATTGGAAGGATAGGTTTGAGTAAGAAGGTATTTCAGGTTTGTTTCTCCCCACTGGCCACGTAATTTGGGAGTTTTGAAGATGTCCTGAAAGGATGCAAACTTCTCTACAGAATCTGACACTGTTCTGTGTACATTCCGCAATCCCTCATCCATCTTAGTTATACTTGATGTAAATTGCCTAACCTGCTCATGCATGGATTGAGTCGACTTATCCAACCTAGACTGACCCGACTCTAGTCGTTCCAGTAGATCTGATTTAATTTCCTTAACAAGCTTAATGGCTCCATCCTCTCGGTCAACAACCTTCTGCTCCAGAGCGACCAAGTGTTGCATAAGGTCATTCCCAGATCCTTTTTGTCTGTTAAGAACCAGATATGCAATTACCCCACCTACTATTAGCCCTCCGAAAATATATAAAAACTCCATGAGTACATTTTATCACAAATTGGGGCGTACTAATCCCGATGCTTGTGGCATCGGGATAGCGGGGTTAGAAGGAGGGAGCTAGCTGGGGGGCGAGTGAGGAGATGCTAACTGCTCCGTTAAGCACAGAATTTGTTTTGATTAAAACATTCTGTGCTACCCCGGTGACCTGAACGAGGGTATCCTCTAGCCCACTGAAGACCATGGGCATGAGAATCCGGACTGCTATTAGGAGTAAAATCAGGCCTATCGCTCGGAACATAACTTTGTTCTTAGCGAGGGGTCGATACTTGCCCGACAGCAAGTCCGAGCGCAACTAAGTTGTGCGCTCCCCTCTGAACAAGTGTCAACAATTACAGGTATCCGATACCTGTAATTAACGCCTACCCAGAGGGTTCCAGATTTGTTAGATATATTTCTATCTACTGTAACTTGTCAAAATCCTACTTGGCTACAAACAACATACACTATATTTACCATTCTGTCAATCACCATCCCGTTACAACATTCTTACATTCTTGAGAATGTAAGAATGTCAAAATTTAAATCGAGTTCAATAATTTTGTAAGGGAAAACTCCCACATCGGTGTATCTAATCCATTTAGGTGTGATCTTGAAGCATCGAATCCCGGGCATAACCATAAACTTAGCGACACTTGGGTTCTTGGCAACATATAGTTTCTGGTGCTTAAGGGTATCCAACATATTCAGCTCAACGGCGACACCCTCATACTGAACTGTCCTATCCTCATCCCAGCCAATCACAACACTAACGTTATGATTATTGAGAATGTTTTTGTATTTCCTGTAAGTCATGAAGGTATCAAAAATCAACTCAAGATTATCTGTTTCGCCGAATTCAATTACCGCAGACTCTGGTCTGTTGTCTGGACTAACAGTAGAAAGCACACAAATCTTGTGTCTCTTTATAAAACCAAGGATGAATTTCCACTTCTCTTTTTCGGTCATACTATTTCTACCANTATTGGATTTGCNACCTTTTGCCANTCAGAGGATTTGAGTGCAATGGAGAAGGCGCGGTCGCCAGCATTGAAAATTATGGTCTTGTTTTCTAACACACTTTGGTCCACATAGACCCGCAGGCCAAATAAATTGCCAAACGGCGGTACGCCACCAATCTGCACACCACCCGTAAGCTCGCCTACTTCCTGCTCCGTGGCAAACCTAATCTCCTTGATACCTAGCGCCTGCTTAACCCTCGCTTCATTAAAGCGACAGTCTCCGGGCACAACAAGCATTNCGAACTCCCCTTGCGGCCGTTTTGCCTCTTGGCNCTGGGGCCGCTTGATTTTTACCACAAGCGCTTTAGCTCCTTGATGCAGTGTGTACTCTGGCCGTAATTTAGCTGCCTCTTCGCTGGTACGCACTGGGGCATGCTCAAAAGATTTATATGCTATCACCTCGTTATCTAGAAGTTTCTTTATTTGTTCAACTATGCGGTGATAATCCATGTTTAATTAACCAAACTATACTACACATTTTCTGTCTTGAGAATAGGCCGAAAACAATGTATATTTAGTTTACAGGCCCTATCGTCTATCGGTTAGGACACGAGCTTCTCAAGCTCGGAAGCGGGGTTCGATTCCCCGTAGGGTCATTACGGAGAAATGAGACTAAACGAGCAAACTTCTTTGCTCGTGTCGGGGAAGCGAATGGCGCAGACTTACAGACCGTCCGAGAACTCAAAAATTCAGGCTTTTTCGATGATTTCATGACTTAACCACGTTGAGTAGTTGACGGAAATCGGAGTTCTCGGACGGTCTGTGGCGAGCCAGTGCCTAGACAAAGTTTTGTGGCTGACAAAACTTTAGTCGAGGGAGACTCCCCGTGGGGTCACTTCTTGAAATTCAGTGGTTGTAAATCGGTCTGCTAGCTTTCCCCAATCCCATCTTTACCTGCTAATAGCTGTTCACAGAGTGTCCTAGAATTCGGGTACCCCCTGAGAGACACAAACCTTGTATAATACAAGATGTTATGAATAACAATTTGGATTTCAAGTTTCAGTTTAATGCTCAAGAGATTTGGCGTGTTATGCTTGAAGATATTTGGAACGCCAAGATTAGTATTGACTTTGAACAATACATATTTTCTGACTCACTTGTTGGCAAAGAGTTTCTTAGCGCACTTTCGGTAAAAGCGGCAGAGGGTGTACGTGTGCGCATGTTACTTGATATGTACGGTAGTTACAGCCTTTATTATGACGTACAGAGATTGATACAACTTAAACAACGTCGGGTAGAAATAATTTTCTTTAACCCTATTGCCAAATGGCGAGTTGATAACTTTTTTCACTATTTTTCGCGGCGTGACCATCGCAAGTTACTTATTGTTGACAGTAAAATAGTGCACATGGGCAGTGCCGGAGTCAGTCAAGAGATGTCAAATTGGGAGGAGGCAAATCTCCGTCTTGAATTACGGGGTATGGCTAATCCAGAACTACTTAGCTCATTTGTGTTGTCGTTTAACAAACTTTGGCAAGCTACTTTAAGGGGACGCTTTTCAAGCAAGGTGTTTAATTTACCAATCGGACGAGACTTGAATTACATTACAAGCACACCTCGTATTGGAAAACGCAAAGTACACCAGATACTAACCAAAGCCGTGCGCAGAGCAAAGAAAAGTGTTTATCTGGTTACCCCATATTTTGTTCCCACTGAACGCNTGCAGTTTGCTTTATTTAGAGCCTTGCGCCGTGGTTTGGANGTGAGGTTATTGATTCCCAAGAATTCTGATTCTCACTTTGTTGACCTTGCGACACGAGAATATGCCCGCTCGCTTCTGCGTCGAGGAGCAAAGGTCGCTCTCGTCCCCTTAATTTCCCACGGCAAATATTGCATTATTGATGAGAACTGGGCGCTGTTGGGTAGTGCCAACATGGACAATTTAAGTTTNCTCAATAATTATGAACACGCCATAGTTGGAACAAATCCAGATTTCGTTGGACCACTCACGGCTAATTTTTTAGAATTTGCCANTATTGCNAATNCACTCACTCCTAAACCNAAAACCACGTCATTTAAAGACAAGCTTTTGGGTATTATTTCCCGCTCTATTCACAGATTTCTCTGAACCACTTGGTGCGCCTTAATTAACTTTGCGCGAACCTTTTTCAAAAACCCTTCCCGTACCCGCGGGGGTGACGTGACGGACATACCATGAAAAAGGTGTCTCCGTCCGCCTCCAGACTGTCCGAGAACTCAAAAATTCAGACTTTTTCGATAATTTCATGGCTTAACCACGTTGAGTAATTGACGAAAATCGGAGTTCTCGGACGGTCTGGGGAGCGGGGAAAAACAGAGGAAGACAAAAAAGAAAAAGCCCGTCGCGTTGCCGCGGCGGGCTTTTTGAGTGGAGCTGGAACTTGATCACAACTCGATGGGCTCGATGAGACCCTTGAGCGTGGCCAAGTCGACTCGGGTGGCGCACTAGATGTCGCTTCCCAGTCTGTCGAGGACAATCTCGACGGTCCCGGAGTGTTCCTCGATGCCGCCGATGAACTCGACGGCTCCGTTGTTGGCGATCACGCAGGAGATAGCGTTGCCGAGGGTGGACTCGAGATCATTCTGATGCCCAGCGAGCAATGCCACATCGTGGAGACTCACCGCGATCTCGGGCACCATCTTCGCGGCGTGACCCGGAGCATCGAGTTCGATCTCAACGCACTTGTACCGCTCGTCATCGGTGGGCATGAGGTCGATGTCGAGATGGAGCGTGAGCTTCTTCGGATCTTCAAAGGAGAACGTGAGCATGATGCGCAGGTTCTCCACGGGACGAACGCGCTCGTACTTCCGAAGGTCTGGCTGGATGGTTCCGATTTCGTTGATTACCTTGAGAAGCGGGAATGTGTCTATCAATTCCTCCTTGCGCAATGTTGGCTTTCGCCTCAGCGCACTATGCTACCGTGAGATTTCTTGCAACTTTTTTGAGCGTCGAGACTTGCCCCGGCGTGAGCTTGAGGTCTCGCAGTAACGATCGCCTCATCCGCTGCGAAAGCTGGTAAGGTAGGTGTGCATCCTTTCCGATTGCCAGTTGTCGGGCGACGAAGACGTGAAGGTGCGGCTCGAAGTACTGGCAAGTTCGTCTCGGATTGTCACATTCGTCGACGTACTTCGCCACCACATTGACCACGTCCGAGGGCGAAACTGGTTCGGCTGAAGGTGAAAGTACCATAATGCCCATAGCAACTGCGAATGGGCCGATTTGCCACAGTTCCTCGGCTAGCGAAGTCATGAGTTTGCCTCACCAAGTCCAGCGAGAACCGGTTTGACGCATGCCGAGCGGTATGTCGACGACGAAGCTCGCTTCGCTTCGACCGTATAGCCCGTTACCGTAAACAAGAGCCACCACCCCGATGTCTGGATACATCGGATCATTCCAGAGCGTGATGTATTCGCCACGTGGCAACTTGTCGAACGAAGTCGGGTTACCATAGCCCGCGAGATAATGTGAAGCCTGTTGTTGTTCCTGCCTCTGTCCCTTGACTTCACCTAGACCAATGCCCGCGATGAAGCCGAAAACGAGACCGACGATGATTCCCATAACCACTTTCTCCTTGTGCATGTGCTTTCCTCCTTGATTGGCGGTGCCAATCTTTCCGCCTGAATCATACAGCGTTGTTTGACTTTCGTCAAGGGATTTGCTAGGATTGCTTCAGATTCTATAATCCCCGCAGTCTTGGAAATAACCCGCTCGTGAGAGCGTAACTTTCCCCGTGAGGGTTCCCAGTGATGGGATAGGAGGACGGAATGGAGTTCACCGAAAAAGAAGTGAGACAGATGTTGTCTATCCAAGCCAAGAAGGACAGAATTCGGACTGAGGTCAAGCAACTTCTGGGCATGCTGGGTTCGGCCCTCAATCGCTACTGCAAACGCATGCAAAAGGAACAGCCAGAGGGCTGGGGAGCTTGCACGGTGGTTTATAAGAAGCAGATAAATTACCCCCATGCCGATGTTCCGGTACCTCGGAAGTTCTTCATCATCACGGCTGGGGGTAAGTGGAGCTTCGAAGAACAGCCGAAATTCGCCGAAGCCCATGACCTCGACTTTACGCAGTTGTCTCACGAAGACTTGGTAATCGTGAGGAGGGGGCTCCCCGGGGTTATCAAGTACCTCACTGATCTACACCCGAAGCTTGAAAAAGAATTACTCGAGTTTTTGGTGGAGTAGCATACTACGCGGGAACGACGAGCAAAACATCGCTAGTCGTTCCCGCCATCTAATGAGCCCATCAAGAAATTGGTGAGCTGATAGATGAAAAGTTCTTTGAGAAAGTTCTGTAGCGATTTTTGATTCTGATTTTCAGAGTTAGAAACTGCTACAGAACAACGTATGCAGAGAAAAGGAGAATAGAGATGAGTAGCCCTCGTATCGTGGTTCGACAAAGCGGAAGAACTGAGATCGAAAAACCCGAGAGGGAGCAACCATTTCCTTACCTCGGACACTTCGCCCTCGCGGCAATCATCGTCGCGGCAATCCAAGTGCTCATGCTGTTCGGTGGGTTCGTTTACTTCACTTACTTCGCGAAGTGAGCAACCGGTCCTTGGCGGAGAGATCCATCCACTGACCTGGAGCTGTCACTTCAGATCAAGAAAAGGAGAGTGTCATGCCCATCTGGACATGTCCCAACTGCAAGGAGTTCTCGGCGTGCGAGATTCACTGCAATTCATGTGGATGCGTCTTTTGCGGGATCTGCACCCCGCACAAGACGGACGCCGAGATCGACGCCAACGCCTACAACAAGTGCCCCAAATGCAGTGGCTTCAACACCGTGATCGCGGTGACGCATCCATCTAACGCCGAAGATGTCGTATACGATCGGCGGTAGAGGACACAGCACATGACCAAAGTCGCTGAATTGAGTGAAATGAGCAGAAGTATTTTTAGGGACGCTTGCGCCCGGGCCCGCAAGGAGGTTGAGCGGCTTTAAAGGTGGCAGACCGAGCTCGATCGACTCCAATTCGTGTGTGAGCATCCCGACTATGTTCCGAGATCCACCGATGGTTCGTGCCCTGACTGCGGCAAGAGCATGGAACCATGAACAAGCAGCAGCTCTTTCGAGGCCCGCCGGGACACGTTCCGGTGGGCCTTTTCAATTCTTAAATGAAATAGTCTACTTTCTTTTTATACAGCTTTGCGAAAACTTTCAGCTCTGTGATATCAACTCTCTGTTCTCCTGCTTCAATATTTGAAATATACGACTGTGGTCGTTTGAGTTTCCCTGCAACTTGAACTTGCGTAAGTCCCGCCTCTGTCCTGGCTTGTCTTAGTTTCTTAGAAAATTCTTTGTATTCCTTTGTCTGCATTGATTTAGACATATCCACACTCTATATCATATTTGTGGATATCCAAGTAGGCGATATTGTGCTACGCTCTATAAAGTCCCCACCCGCGACTGTCTCGACGCGAAACAGTCGCCTCCCACCCTTGAATGCAGGAATCCATATTCCATCCCGACCGCGCGAAAATCTGAAAGGGCATGGCGGGGCGAGGCGGACGGAGCACCTTTTTCCAGTGGTTGGTTAGGGTATGTCCGTCACGTCACCCCCGCGGAGAACAGCGCGATCTTTTTTGCTAAAGTAGGTTCGCGCAAAGTCGAGGAAGGAGCACAAAAAAGGACTCGGCAGAAAATCGGGGCGGGCGGCGGCGTGGGAGCCCGAGGGCTCGGCGGCGAATCGGGCAAGCTCTGACTGGGCGAATGCGAACTCTGGTACCCAATCCCACGCGAGATCCACTATGAGAGAATCCGCGCGGGCTTCTTCGGATTTTTTTGGCGAGCGGGCATGGAGAAAAAAACTTCTACAAATAAGGATTTTATGTTAAAATGATNTTGTTATGAACTCCAATTCCATTACAGTATCAAACCTAACAAAGAAGTTTTCTTTCTCCGCAAGAAATGCGTCTTCNGGTTGGTTGAAAAATCTGTTCTCGCCTGAAACTAAAGAAATTGTAGCAGTTAATGATATTTCTTTTTCGGTCAAACACGGAGAACGCATAGCGTTCATCGGCCCCAACGGGGCGGGTAAATCTACCACGATTAAAATGCTTACGGGCATACTTTTTCCGACTTCGGGCAAAGTAAATATTCTTGGTTTTGATCCGACAAAAGACAGAAAGAAACTTGCCTACCAAATCGGTACGGTTTTTGGTCAGCGTTCACAACTTCTGCCGAATCTTCCGCTAACGGATTCACTCGAATTTTTTGGAGTGATGTATGACATGCCCGAAAAAGAAATCAAGAAAAGAATTGTGGAACTTGTAGAACTTTTTGATTTAGGTTCATTCATTACTCAACCAGTCCGTAAACTTTCGCTTGGTCAGCGTATGAGGGCAGAAGTTGCCGCTTCTTTAATTCATAAACCGAAAATCATACTTCTTGATGAGCCGACAATCGGGCTTGATGTTGTGGCGAAAAAATCGCTTCGCGATTTGTTACTCAAAATAAACAGGGAAGAAAAAACGACACTTTTCTTAACTTCTCACGATGTCGGCGATATTGAATCTCTTTGCGACAGAACAATAGTTATCAATCACGGCGTAGTCATAAGAGATTTACCTACGCAAGATTTGGCAAAAACTTTTGTTTATGAAAAATATATTGATCTTGTCGCACTAAGCAATTTTAATAATTTTCCTGAACTCCCAGAA